>Ga0065711_1004579_pt1 | contig 30834 bp, 24 predicted proteins | sample Hoacrofraction12_FD_59098 | JGI IMG/M metagenome (GOLD analysis project Ga0065711, IMG submission 59098) | Hoatzin crop microbial communities from Cojedes, Venezuela - Epithelial fraction 12 v2 (version 2) | ecosystem: Host-associated > Birds > Digestive system > Esophagus > Crop | place... | reverse complement strand
CCCCCCCTCTGAAACCTTGAAACCAAAGTTCCTAATCAGAAAAGTCCATGAAATTATCTCTTCGCTTCCAGGCAGGGCAGGTGACTGCAGACAGCTGCAGTATTGAAGTTGGGTGCTGTCACCGTGCCAGGCATGACACAGGGCTGCTTCAGTGGCAGGATAAATTGATGACACCATCGCAGGAGAGCTCACTAGTTGATGCCAGGTTTATTTTTGTAAGTGCAAACTAATGAAATTTAGAGTTTTTAATAAAAAAAAAAGTAGATGCTACAGTTTAAAAATGAAATTCATAACCGAATCGAACGACAATTGCATTAAGGAAACGACCAGCTCAGGCTTTTTCCCAGAATAGCCCCCACGTTTTTTGGCAAGAGGCAGAGAGCTCCAGTTTGTCCCGGTGGAGCTCCTGGCTCTGAACAAGCCATGGACCAGGGCTGTGAGGAGGCGGGGGCTGCGCGGGGTCCCTGCAGACACCACACCATCCGTCTGTCCTGCGCTCAAAGAGAGGGAGATCACCATGAGGGGCTTGCGATGCTGCTTGCCCTGCAGCAGGCACCAACCTCTTACTAGAGACCTTTTATCCCTTTCCCACTCCCCCACTGCTGAGCCGAGCAGGAACCTCACTGATTGTGTTCTAAATTTTAAAAGGCAGCAAAGAAACTGCTTAAAAGGCAGAGAAAGGGAAGGAAAAGGAACCATAAACCCACAGCAGAGGCATCCCAGTAAATGAAAGTGAGTATCCAGGAGGAGAGCCGCTCAAAGAAGACGACAACCTTGAACATCTCCCAACAGGAAGGATGCATAATTTAGAGCAACCTGGAGGCATTTTGTAGCTAGTTTATTTTACAGACTTTCTGCTCACTTCTCTCATACTTCTCCACTTCTCTACTCGCAGATTTGCCCCTAAATACTCTGCTAGATGAAGGAAGATGGAGGGGGTTATTTTCAACAGCAGGGACAGGCACATCCCCAGTCACTGAGCCCAGCAAGGGCTGATTCTGGAGATTTTCTGTGGTTTGGTTTTGTTCTGAAACAGCAATTCTCTAACGGTCATACACTAACATGCACCAGCTGCAAATAAAATCACCCAGACGGGAGACTTTTCAAAAGCATCAGAAGTCTCTGTTCCAGCCCTTGGCTGCAAAATGTTTAGATCCTGCAAGAAAAGCGTTGCTTGTTTTTTTCTTGCTTTCCAACAGAGCCTGTTAAAACGAGCACGAGCGTGTTACATGGCCAGCACAGCTTGGCCTGGGCTTGTTTCAAGCCAACACAACCATGAAGCACCTGCCAAAGGCAGGAGACGGGCAGGTGCCCTAAGCACAGTTCTTCCCCTCTCTTGGCATAGCCCCCCCCCCACTGGAGTTCGCAAAACCTCTGGAAATCCCCTGGGTATCAAAAGGCAAGTGAGATTATTCCCCAAATGTGATGGTTTTGTGGCAGCCCAGTAAAAGCTCTTGTGTGTACCCGGGGAACGGTCACAGCAGGTCGAGCTGCGCCCAGGAAGTGGCTGCCAGAGGAATCAGGAGGTTGGAGACCATCTGAAGCAGACGGATTGCTTTTTGAGTCATCCTACACTCATTGCTATGACGAACCTGAAGGGCATCCGTGCTGCGACAGGCTGTGCCTGGGCTGAGGTTTCTCTGCTGTTGTGTTTCTCCTGCCAGCAATTTGGGCTCATGGGCTTGCTGGAAGAAGAGACACTTGGACTGGATGGGCAGGAGCAGGCACTGGAGAGCATGAAGAAGCACAGAAATCATTTGGCATCCATCCCCAGCCCCAGCCCAAGGAAGAAAATGAAGCTGCTAAGAAAAGAGCAAATGAACACACCTGGGCAAGTGAGAGGAACATTAGTTGCCTGCACAGTAGCACGGCGAGCCTGAGCAATAAACAAAAAGTGGGAGCAACTAATTTATGAGAACAAATTCTGTCTGGAGAGCATGACTTAAACTTGGGGAGAAAATCCATGTTCCTGGAATATTAAAATCAATAGTTGTAACATATTTAGAAAGAATTGAGTCGGCAAAGAAGGTGCAGGAGGGGCAATCAATATCAGAAGTGACATTGCTCTGTTCTACGCACCACTAGAAACTTAAGAGAAAGTGACCTCAAATACAAAGAAAAGCCAGAAGAAGATGCTGCTCCAGACTATCAACTCTCACCAGAAAACAGGGACTCCCGGCTCCTTCAGCACATATCTGTAATATTTGAGAAAATTTTCCTACGTTGTCCTGGGGAATCTCAACTTGAATGATGTGAGCTGGAGGGCTTTTGGAATTTCTAAACGTCGTAGAAGAGAGTTTCCTAACCAAAACCAGGGGGATGCTCTACAGGATCTTCTTGGCAGCTGGAGAACGGATCGCAGATCCATAAACTAGCTATAGCCAGCACAGAGGTGAGCCTGCTACAATTGTACGTGCTGGGCACAGAGAGAAGAAAGCCTGAGTGGGCAGTAGGCTCCTTTGCTTTCCAGCCTTGTAAGCCAGGTCACCTGGAGGATTTTAAACAGAAGACATGAATGATATTTGGCAGCTCTTTGTTTAAAGGCACTCTGGTTTCTAGGGAATCTAGTAAAATCTCAGCACTGGGAAAGAGAAGGTTATTCTGGTTAAAAACAGAAGCTCAAAAGGGAGTGAAAGTAGGTCTAAATTCACAGAAAGGAAGGAACGGAAAGGGAGTAGTAATGAACATAAACCAAGCAGAAGGCTGTTAGGTGAAACCTACGGCTAGCAGAGCTGAGGGCAATAGGGAAGTGCTCTTTAGATATAAGAGACTAAAAGTAGTTGTCTAGACAGAATAGCAGACATTAAAAAAAATGCATAAAAGGCAGACTCTAAATATTTAATTTCTCTATTTTGGGGGAAAAAAGCTAAGTGAAGCAGCAATGTAATATGATGATGTGAAATATCTTCAGTTCCAACTCAGGATGTTAAACAGCTGCTCCTACAGCTAGAGGATTTTTGTGATCAGCAGCCCCCGATATTCAGTGCCTGAGACTTTTAAAATCCGTCCCAGGAGCGCCCTGGGCCAGCAGCGTCTGCGAGGCGAGGAGTTTTCCAGAAGACTGAAGCAGCGCTGACTTTGTGCCAGTGCATGAACGTCGATGAGGAGGATGACTTGCATAATTATAAATCTGATTGTCTGATGTTGATTTTGTGAAAAATAATGGAAGAGCTGATAAGAGACTTGATTAATAACAATTTAAGGAGAATAATTAATTACAATCAACATGAGTTAATGGAAAACAGATCTTATTAAATGAAATTGATATAATTTTTCAAGAATGTGATTATAGATTTGATTGATTTAGTACATTTCATCAACACTGTTAAGTTTGACTTCTGCTAGGCGTTTGACTTAATGTAGTCTCATTTATTAGGAAGCTAAAACAATGCAAAATCAACACAGCATGCGCTAAACGGATGAAAACCCCGCTGATATGTTTAAACATATCAGAGAATCATCCCAAGTGGCTGTGTTTCAGTTCATTATTTTTAGCAAATCGTATAAAATCAAAACCCAAAACCCATTACAATCAAAGTTTGCTGGTGAGGTTTGGAGGAAGACCACAGTCAGTATGTGGATCAGCCTCTTCCTCAGACCTGCATCTTTCGTGAACCAGAGATAAGCAAACACCAGCCGGTTTAATGTGGGCACACACGAAGCCACACTTCTAGGAACCAGGATTTCACTGGGGAGAGGAGGGATCCTATTACACAAAGCTGGAAAGTTGATAAATAGCAGAGTGAAATATCTCCGGTGCAACATCTAGTGGGACACTGCAGCTATTTCTGGTGTCTGCAGCTCAAGAAGGATGGTGACGAATGCGAGAGGGCACACGAGAATGACTGGAGCGTTGCAAAACATGCCTTACAGTGACAGATTCAAGGACCCCAATACGCTTAGCTTAACAAAGAGAAGGTTAAGGGGTGGCTTAATGACAATCCAGATGTATTCAGACAGGGGACAGAAATGCAGAAAGGGAGAGCTCTTCAATCTAATAGACAGAGCTATAAAAAGAGCTGGTGACTGGACGCTGACACTGTTAAATTCAGATGGGGAAGGGTATGCTTTTTAGATTGGGTGAAGTAACACCAGCACAACTTCCCAACAGGCGGTTTCATCATCACTGGCCATTTCAAAATCATGCTGAGGGTTTTTTTGTTTTAAGTCATATCCTGGATCCACCCAAGATCACTGTGAATCGACATACAGACACCCACACTGCATGGATGAGGTGGTCCTTTGGTTTTATAATGTTCCTGATAATGAGTATTTAAGTCATCATCCCTGAGTGCTAAGTGGGACAATTCCCTTTTCTCAGAGTTATTGGTCCGGCCTTGGTGGAGACTCACGCAGACACCTCAGTGTTATTAGTACTTCATCTTTGTCAGTGGAAAGGCTGGAAAAGTACTATAAAACCAAATAAAACAAACCCAGCCTACATCCCTCTGCTATAAAAACCCTGAAATGCAGTGCCAAAGAGAGCAGCTCAAAGCAAGTACATGAAGGACCTGCGTTCCAGTGGTCCAGTTAAATCCTGCTGATCTCTGACTGCTGCTTTGGTTTGATAGACTTTTCAGGGAAGTGACACATCCGTATTCCTTAAAAGCTGCTAAAACTGTGAGTAAAAATGTGTAGTTTGATAACACACTCATCTGCTCCCAGGAAACTGCAGAATGAGAGCGAGCCATGGTCTTGCATAGCAGGGCTTTCTGCAGGGGCTCTGCCATCTTTCTGCTCACTGGTTTGGGAGCTGCTGAAATTTCTCCTTTTGTGGAAATTCTTCAGCAGGAGCTCTGGCTGCAGACTCCTCGGGCGGGGAGCTCCAGCAGCCACCCATTGACTTCTCCTAAGACTGGTCTGCAAGCCCCAGCTGACATCTGACTGTGCATCCAGATGCACTGGGGACAAAACAAGTGTATATATATAAGTTAAATTTCTTTTTTTCTTTGGGTACTGGGACATAATTTCTGGGTCTTCGAGCTCTGAAAACTGTGTCAGTAAAAAAATTTCCTTCCAAAGAAATGCTGTGATGGGTAGAGGTGGTGAGATGAGAACTGATATCCAAAACCAGGACAATTAAAATCATTTCATAATTGATTTATGTATAAGGGATTTTATCTTCTGGTAAGGTCTTTAGCTTTAAAAGCAGGTCTTTACCTTATATAAAGGATATAAAAGAGACGTAATTTGTTCTCTTAACTTGTAACGAGATCAGCAAAGAAAGACTTTTAAGCCTCTCCACAGCTTATTCATGAATTCTCTGTGGTTCTTCAATAGCAAAATCTATCTAGCTGTAAGTTTAGGGCCTTGTCCCTGAAGCTGGGAGGCTGCGACCTTGTCCCATCCCTGTTGTCCACGCCACGGATCTAGCTGCCCATGCTGAGCACCTCTAAGGACTCCGGGTCCTGAGCCATGCTGGATTTAGCTCTGGCATGATTCAAGCTGTCACTGCTGTCCCCACCTCCTGCCACCTCTTTGCTGCTGTGGCCAGCACCCGAGAGCCACAGATGATAATCCAGATTATTAATGAGTGGGGAGGAGGCAGCACCGTGGGATGCTGCCGACCGCAATAGCTAACCCCTCCTTGCCCCCTGTCACTTCTCTGTCTCCTTCTTAGGGCAGAGGGCATCAGGCAGCAACTTCCCCAGCAGTTCCCACCCAGCCAGCAAGAGCCCCCTGCTCCAAGTGCCGTTTAACCCAGCTCCATTTTAGCCAGCCAACAAGATTTCCATTGACTTCCGGTTTTGGCCCAGGAACCGTGTAGAGGTTTTTGGTCTGAACAACCGAAGCACAGCACTTCTGTTTTGTCAGAAAAGAGCCGAACCAGCAGAAAATCTTTTAAAGCCAGGGCAACATCATTACCATGGACATAAACACTACTTTAATGTGGCTCACTGTAACAACAGGCCGTTTATTAAAACACTTCACCATTTAATTTATTCATCATTTTATATTAAAGAGTATTTTCATTAGGATTCCACTGCAAAACTGAAGAAGACATTAAATCATATAACATACTGACAGCTCACTGAATTTCTTTAAGCATAGGAGTCTAATTCAAAAAGGCAGACCTTACACAGAGCCCTGTCTTTGCAGTCCTGGCGTACAAGGTCCTTTTAATTTCTGGGTAGGGTGTTATACAAATTTAGTTTGAGACCCTTTGGTCAGCAACCTGCTGTGCTGCTGCACCTGCCAGAGCTACCCTTAGGAATCCCTCCTGGTGCACACCAACCCAGCCCCACGCCGTTTGCTCTTACTAATGCTTGCGAGCATCTAGCCCTTTGTATGCGGCATCTGGCTTTGTTTGGACCTTGATGGACCGCAGAGCAACAAGCATGGTTGGAGCAGCAGAGATCAGCAGGGAAACAGTGGCAAATGCAGCAAGCTCTGATGTCCTCAATGAAGCTTTCAGTGTAACTCTTGTTAATTGGCGTGCCTGGCTCTGGAGCATTTCGTAAAGTCTGGGAGATCCACTGCAATGTACTCCTGCCTTGGTTTGTATTGAATTAATGAGCGACACTCAGTTCTTCAGCGCTGGGGTGATGTATGGTCAGGGTCCACCAGCCCTGCCTGTGGAGGTTCTGGGCAGCATCAAGACTGTCCACAGCTGTCACATCAAAGCTGTACACCCTGCCTGAAGCAAAACCTCCACTCAGTATTCTGGGTGTTCAATTCCTTGGACAATCAAACCCTTGTGGCTTATTACTGATGTTCCCAGATCTGCTATAATAAATGGCAGAGAAGAAAATTGTCACCTGTGACAAAGCCCTGGGTGATATTGGGGTCCCCGGTGGCTCCTGGTTTGGCTGCTTTCCAAGACTGGTGTGGAAGCAGAACCTCGGAAACAATAGCACATTGTCAATAGGATGCACAGGACACCATTAATAAACATTAGGGAGCTTGATACGATCTGGCAAAAGCAGTACAGTGAAATGAGGTACCAAAAGCAGGACGGAGAGGAGGGAAGAGACCTGAACAGGGTGTTTAATGACTCGCCGGACTGTGAAATGCAGTGGAGAGCAAGGCTGGGCTAGGAAACCTTTTAATGAATTCAACATGTGTGCACCTTTTGAAAGCTTAGCTCCCCATTCCCCGGTAATGTTTGACCCCCCTGAAGATACTGATCATATAGAAAATAATAGCCAGTAAGTAATAATAATAGTAATAATAGGAAGAGCAGGACCTTCAACTCCAATTCATATTCATAATCCAGCAAACATCTCACCTAAAGCCAGAAGATTTATGGGTTTGCATCTATAATTAATATCCTTCCTTAAGCAAGAAAGGGTATATTTTCATACAAATAAATCTGGTGCTCTAGACCTGGATTTTTGAAGACTAACATTTAAATCCCCAGCAAGACACTGTTATTGATCGTATAGAAGTGCATACAATAGAGACACACCATGCACATGTATATAGATAGCATTTTACATTTATTTTTTAAATAAATAGATATAGTTTCACTTTCAAATGCAATCGATGAAGCTTATGTGGGAAAAAGGAGGAAGATGGGGAGGCTGGCTTGGTGTCTGCTTCAAACTGTCCCTGTTTCCCAAAGATTCAATTTGCATTAGGCCTGTTACTAACGGCAGAGCTGTTCCTGGGCGCCAAGACACATAAAGGGCTTTGAGACAAAGGCAATCGATCTCGTTTTAGTTTTATGAGGAAAATAAACAGTTAGGCTGATATAACAGTAAAAGGGTCAACCAGGGTCAGGGCTAATGAAGTGACTCACAGCAGACTAAAATTAAAACACCCTTCCTTTTCTCCATCCTGCCTTGCATACCTCTCCTCCACGAGTGACCCCAGTGTCTGCCCAAGATCACACGTGTGGGCAAAGCAAAGCACCAGCTATGGGCTGAGCCAGCTCTTTCGGGGCTGGAGGCAGGATTTGGCTTGGCTGAAGGTTTCCATCTCCCGCAGCATCCGCTGAGCGATAGAAACCTCTGGCCAAGGCAAAACCTGCCCTTCTGCTCCTTACCCTGACCACAGCGTGGGCCACAGTCACTGCATGCTGCCAGGGAAGCTGAAAGGTGCCCAGAATTGTTTGATCTGGTCTTGTTTAACATCTTCCAGTCTTGTTTAATGTCTCCGGTCTTGTCTACCATCTTTATTCCAGTCTTGTTTAACATCTTTATCAATGATCTGGAGGAGGGGATTGAGTGCTCCCTCAGTAAGTTTGCAGATAACACCAAGCTGGGCGGGAGTCTTGATCTGCTTGAGGGTAGGAAGGCTCTGCAGAGGGATCTGGACAGACTGGATTGATGGGCTGAGGCCAACTCTATGAGGTTCAACAAGACAAAATGCCGAGTCCTGCACTTCGGTCACAACAACCTCATGTAATGCTACAGGCTTGGGGAGGAGTGGCTGGAGAGCTGCCCAGTGGAAAAAGACCTGGGGGTGTTGGTCGACAGCCAGCTGAACATGAGCCAGAAGTGTGCCCAGGTGGCCAAGAAGGCCAACGGCATCCTGGCTTGTATCAGGAATAGTGTGGACAGCAGGAGTAGGGAGGTGATCGTGCCCCTGTACTCAGCACTGGTGCGGCCGCACCTGGAGTACAGTGTTCAGTTTTGGGCCCCTTACTACAAGAAAGACCAGTTGCTGGAGCATGTTCAGAGAAGGGCAACAAGGCTGGTGAGAGGTCTAGAGAGCAAGCCTTATGAGAAGCGACTGAAAGAACTGGGGCTGTTTAGTCTGGAGAAGAGGAGGCTGAGGGGAGACCTTATCACTCTCTACAGCTACCTGAGAGGAGGTTGTAGTGAGGTGGGTGTTGGTCTCTTCTCCCAGGTAACTAGCGATAGGATGAGAGGCAATGGCCTCGAGTTGCATCAGGGGAGGTTTAGATTGGATATTAGGAAATATTTTTTTACTGAAAGAGTGATCAGGCATTGGAACAGGCTGCCCAAGGAGGTGGTGGAGTCCCCATCCCCGGAGGTGTTCAGAAAACGTGTACATGTGGCACTTTGGGATATGGTTTGATAGGAGTGGTGGTGTTGGGTTGACGGTTGGACTTCATGATCTTAAAGGTCTTTTCCAATCTATGATTCTATGATTCTATGAAATCACCCCTCCAGGGCTGAAGTGGCCAACAGCAGTTGGAGGCTTCCTTTGAGGAGCTGTGTTGTAGGCTTGGAGCTTTGCAACCTCAGGGCTAGCTTGGGTCTCTCGGGATAACCCCATCACTAGCCCATGGCGGGTCAAGACTGTGGGCTCTGGTCTGCACTCAGGGTGTCTCCTCGCTCTCTGAATAGTCTCTACAACCAAATTTTAAAAGGTTTATTTGTTCTTTTTAATTATCACATTCCTGAGTTGTAACTAGCAGAGTGGGAATGTGCTGGGTAAGCAGTTGAACCAAAATTAGGAAGGGACAGCTTCTCTTGTGCAAGCAGGGATTTATCTGAAAAGCATTGAGAATTACTGGAAATTTAAACGTAGGCACTGTTCCAAGGTTCAGAGTGTAAGCATCACCTCACTTAGTGGTGCACTTACCAATGGAGGTAAAGTACTTCTGCTGTTCTGGATCCAAAGCGTAAAGATATGAACAGAGTCCAGATGCTTGTATTTATACTATCCTAAGCTGTATAGCATCCCCATTTAACTGAGATTTTAATTATTCATGTTTAAATACTATTCATAAAAAAAAAAATCCCTTATGCACTCGATCCTTTAAGGAGCTCATCAGTGATTGTCTGCCAGTGCAAGAGCCCCATTCAAACCTCACGACACTGGTCACCACAAGAGGGCAGGAGCTTCTTCCGCCGAAATTATGGGCTCCCAGAAGAGAAATTATACCAGTGGGAAGGAGCAGGAGGGAAATGGCAGCCATAACGGTGCAGTGCAGCCAGATTTCAGTGAGCCCCAGGCAGGCTGGCTGCACCCTACTTGGGGTATCATCTCCATCACCCGCGGGCTGCATGGACAGGCAGTCTCCTTCCTTCAAACATCACTTTCCAATGTCAGGAAACCTCTGTGGAAAGGGGAATAAAAAAAGAACCAAAGGAAACCTTCTGGCGAGCACATGAAGGAGTTGTGCTGCTCCAAGACCTAGTCAAAAGCTTTCCCTACAGATGTGTTGCCCAACGCACTCCCTATATTATTTTCACCCCCATGAGGAACACAGGCTATCGATGCCCAGACACTGCTCTTACCTGCAGCTGTGAAAGGGGGAATAAATTCACAGCTGTTACTCTCCAAGTCCAAGTACAAATAGCACAGGGGCTTGGGAAGCTGCAACCAGTGTGGGGTACTTAACCAAGGCAGAGCTTTTCTGGAACTTCATTTTCATGATTTAGCATTCCCCCTGTAAATAATTGATACTAATGTAAGTGAGATAAGAGACAGACTGTCTGTGGGCTGGGAGGAAGTGGATCCTGGTGACATCCACCCGAAAGTGCGCTTGTGGATTTATCTGAAATAAAAACGTTGAAAAGCCGAACGCAACATCTGAGCAGTGGGGAGGGAGGAGGGATAAGAAAGGTAATCTGTGGATCAGCTCCAAGGACTCTCATCTCTCTAAGAAAAAGCTCCCAATATTAATTTCATTACCAAGAGAATTCCTGCACTAAATAGCACTTTTTAGCTCTCCCTGAACATCGCTCTCACACCAGTCAATAAGCTGTGTTCATGCACTGCCAGAGAGCTGGGTGGGTATCAGCATGGTTTAAGAAATCAAAATGTCGTTACAGGGGATACATGGAGTGCACCCCTCCTCTTCAGAGACCACAGGAAAATGCCAGTGAGCTTGGTATATTTGATGCCTTTGGCTTAGGTTGTCTGCAAACCAGCTGACTACCGGGAAGGAGCTTTCCTGCATCTTAGACTTTGAAACCAGAGAAGGCAAAATTATATATCTGGTCCTGCGAGGGCAGCCGTGAGACGGGCGATGGAGACAGCCGCTGCTGGGGTGGAGAAGGGGAGATTTCCCTGCTGCGAGCGTTTGAATCCAGCGCGTCCCAGGGGCCAGTGCACAGTATCCATTTCTAAATGCTGATTTTTGAGGCTGCTGTTGGCATTTTGCATCCTCTGAGCAGTCTGTGCCCAGCAGCAAACGGACATTCACTTCACCTGTCAAGACACAATGCCCACTTTGATCCTGTCTAGCATATATAAAAAAAGATAGCGTCAGCAGAAAAAAAATGACCCCACCATTGAGCCACATTTACAACTCTCCACTAAACTTTCTCTCACTCTATCTTGACATCCCACCTGCATTAGCGGTTGCTCATCAGCCCAAGGACCTTCCTGTACCCATTGTAAAAGGTGAACGTGCCTGGTGTTTTAAATTGCTGGAGGATGCCAAACGCAAGGGAAAGAAGCCCGCAGTGGCAATTCCTTCATTTTACTCTATTTCCTTGTAAATGTAGTAGAGGGTGGAGAGTGCCTCAGATTGTGGGTCTCCCATGCCTAGAGCAAGCAGGTTCGTTGTACTCGTGTCCCAAATGTCATGACTTTTTACAGATGATTCTGGTAAGCACATATTCAGAGCTCTGAATTTGTTTTAAAATATACTTCTTAAACCATACGTTTCGTGCAGGAAGGCAGCTGCAAAGAGCTGCTTCGGAAATGCTAGCAAAGAGCAGCATGGACTCCTCAGTGATACAGAGGGAGAAAGCTAGAGAGACTTTCTCATCTCTAACGTGATTTTATGATTCAGTGAATAATGTATATTAGCATAATACTGACTAAAAAAATCCTTACTCATCATTTACTATTAATTAGTTATCAACATTATCCTATTATTAATTATTAACATTTACACTATCAATCAGCCCCTGGCTGACTGATAGCTTAAAATCTTGCATAAAGATTGTTACAATAGCTACAGTACAGCGCATAATGTGCTTCACAGTCGGGTTGTCGTATCCTCATCTATAAAGCTTTTTACTAATGCACTTTACAACGTATCTTACAGTACACGGATGAAGAATGTGGCTGCCCCCAGTAATAATTCCATTAATTATGAATAAAACATTTACAAATGACATCCTTATTTAAAAATGGTGATGAACAAATTTTCTTTTAATGCGGATGCACTGTGTAATTTGTAATTCCATAAAGAGCAATGCTGGCAGCATGGGTCAGGGGAAAAGGGCCAAGATCTTACGATCTTTACATCAGAAAGGGGAAAAAACCAGTGGAGAAAATAATTGACAAATAACAAACATTGGGATGAAGCTTACCACACTCCAAGGTGAAGATGAGAAGGGACTTATAAAGGTGCCATGCAAAGTTAAAGGCCGAAAGACCTTATGCAGTGACTTTGCATTACAGCTGTGTCAATAAAACTCTATCCTACAGTAACAGTGAGTCTGTATTTTCATTGCTTTCTCTTATTGGCGATGTTTTCAGCTGGCTGGCAGCTCACCAGGACTCCTTAGCCGTGTAGAGGTTGCCTTTGCAGTACCTCGGTACCACTTTGTCCTATAGGCTTTCGGAGACGGCAGAATATTTATTACATATGATATTTCAGCAAGGCTACTTACGTAAAGAGGCTATAAATACATTACTGTTCCTAGTTTACTTAAGGGATAAAAAGCGAGTAGCTAAGTTTACAGATCAGGCTCAAGCTCTATTAATGTGTGGTCTGTTCATTTTCATATACATCTCAATTGTTTGAAATGATTTTCCAAAGTAATCTTATGAGTGATTCTTGACTTACTGATCATTTCTGAGTACTGCTGGTCGACTCGTGCAGCGAGTCTCCACATAAATATTCACAGCTTTATATTTATGTTGGTCATAGTTTTCAGGTGAGAGCAGTGAGCCAACAGCTTCTTATCCCTTCCCACCTTCACCTTGGAGTGTGGTAAGCTTCATCCCAACGTTTGTTATTTGTCAATTATTTTCTCCACTGTTTTTTTCCCCTTTCTGATGTAAAGAGGTTCAACCATTTCAAGAGTGCTAACTCGGGATGTAAAATCTGGACAACTTACTTCTGACCACACCGGTGAGTGGCTGAGAGCTTTGGTGGTCAGCAGAAAGTCAGCAAACTCCTCCTGATTATTATTTTCTTGAAGTTCATCGGTGTTTACAGCAGTCTGGCTCAACAAGGTGCCCGGAGAATTCACAGCCCATGGTGCCGTGTATTTGACAGCACACAGCCAAAGCACCGCATTGCGGTGAACGCTGAGCGTGGTGCAAGTTTCTGTAGAGTCGGAGGGTCCGCAGAAAAGAGACCTGGATCCTTCATGGAAAGATAAGAAAAAAGATTGCCTTGGGAGGGACCTAATTTTGGGTTCAGCCAGATCTTTTCGCAGGCGTCCTACAGAGATGAGGCTGCAAACCGGAGCCAAGGCAGCAGGAATTTCATGTGCATTATTTCCACTGTCCCTTTCAACATCCCATTCTGGTATTCACGGGTGACACTTCGGCAGTACAAAGCGTGACACCCGACACGGCCCTTTCCCCACATTTCCAAGTCAATAAACATAGTGAAAAGTTATTACATGGTGTTTATTGCCAGCACTGTCAAAGAGGACATTCTGCGGTCCCCCTCTCCTCTCCAACCCAGGGAAAGCCAGGCAGGGCAGGAGAGGCTGCTGTAATTACAGGTCCCCTTGTGCAAGGCTGCTTTGAAATTCCCAATATTTCTCCAGACCACCAGCAAGTTGGTTTTCAGAGCTGGCTGGCAGAAGATTTATTTATTAAGGTTTTGGCTGTTTGCAGCAGTGGCTGGGCAGCAGCAGTTCCGCAGTTATCAAAAATCTATTTCCTCGCAGAGTCACAAGTAAAATATCAAACTCCCTCTAAAAAGCCGAGTGCAACATTTACATTTTAATCTCACAAAACACTTTCGTTTCTGACAAACTGGGTTTTTCGGTCTGTGTGCTACAGAGAGGAAAGGCAGCGGGGCTACAGGGGAAAGCTTTAGAGCCCTGGGAGTGAGCACAGGCTGCGGACGTGACACAGCCAACACGGCACGGTGACCTCCCCATCCGCAGCGACAGCAAAGACTGTCACCCTTCAGCACTTCTGGAGCCAGATGAAGAAGAAAAGTAACCTGGTCCCAAAAGCTAAGGGTGCACAGGCATCTAGCGCTGAGCCTGGTTAGCGAAGGCGTTTGTATGTGTAAAAAAAAGGTCCAGGGCTGGAGGAACAAGCAGCCCAGTGCTGCTGGCTGCCGGGCACAGTCACTCCTGGCTACAGACAGAGCCAAGCCAGGGGTTTGAAGGTGGGCTCATGTGGCATTCCCACTAGCCATCTTCAGCCTCGGCTGCCAGCGACCCGAGAGCAAAGGTCTGCCGGGATGCCCGGCTCTGAGCCGGCCTGGCCCTCCCGCGCTGCGGAGGTTTTTCCTGCACCCCTCAGCAGGCTGTGTGTGCCCTGGCAGCTCATCCTTCCCCGAACCCAGCCGCAGCCCTTATTTCACTGTCCGTTCACATCTTTGCCTACAGGGCAGGTGGGATAAAGTGGAGGTGTTGGCTGGACCCAAGCTCTGCAGCTTGCTGTCCGGCGATGAAATGCATCTCTCCCTTTTCCTTGCTGCCACCAGCCCTGAGGTCCTGCGCTGCCTCCGTAGAATCGCTGCAGCAAGGTATGAATTATGGATGAAATGAAAAATCTCAGCCCGGTGCACAGAGGGAATATGCAAAGTGCAGAGCAATCACCTCTGTGCACGAGCCTTTCTGTGTGCTGCCTTCAGGCCCACGACGCCCGACAAACGCTGCTCAGCCTCAGCCGGTGACTCCCTCATCCCACAGGTCTCTGGATTCCCTCCTTCCAAGGGCTTCAGGTTTTGAAATGATGACATCCATTAATTTGAAAAGCATCCCCTCATGCTTTGTGGGACCTTCACGTGGAGGTGCTAAGGGCACTGTATGGGTAAGCTTTCTTTTGGATTTACACACGGAGCATCTCCAGCGGTGCAGGCAGATGGCAGGGCGGGTGTCTGCTCCCCACGTGGGAAGGGCTTGCTCTGGGGAAATTTGGCACCTTGCAGAACCCCCTGCTCCAGCTTTGCTCCCGAGCGCACGAATTCACACATTCGCAAACGAGGTGATGCAGTGAGTTGTGGGCAGGAGCCCCAACCTGTGGCTGGTTTGCAGGGGTGAGCCTGGCACGGCTTTGCCCTGAGCAGAGGAGCTCCCGCGGGGATCTGCAGAGGCGGCGGCGGGTTCCTGCCAGAGCTCACTTCTGCAGAAGCAAAGGAGTGTTGGACAAGTGCTTCAAGGTAGTCACATACTCTGGCTTTAAGGGTCTGTGGTTTGGGGAAGCTCAGTCTCTCTACTCATAACACGTCTTTCAGAGAAGAAAATGCCTTTCAGAAGGCATTTTTTAAATGTCTTTTAATTTTTAAATGCTTTAATTTCTCCCTTGCAAGCGCAGCTCTGCTTTTGTGCACGATCTAATAGCAGACTGCAAATGTGTTTCCACACAGCTATTTCTGAGTATGCAATATCAACATCTGTGCTAAAACCAAGCAGAAATTTTCCCCTGAAGCAATATTTTGCTCAGTATTATTGTTACTTTTTCTTTTTAATGGTTTGCTTGTCATGGGGGTTCCTCAGCCTCTTAGTTTCAGGAACTGCAGGCTCCCTGATTCTCCCTCCTTGTCAAAGCCAGCCCTGGCAACGAAAGAAACATCACCCTTGTTCCTTCTTGTAAAAATGTTTTACTTAGTGCTCACTAAAACTATGCTGCACTGAAGCACCTCGCTGAACTGGGGGTTGGCCATCCTTTTCATCATCACGCAGAGCCCAGGTCGGCATGCCCAGGTGTGGGAGAAGGGCCACACTCCGCAGATGGCCAGACATCCTTCATCAGAGCTTAGCTTTGCCGCAGGCAAAGACTGCTGGTTGGAGGTGGAAGAGATGAAAAATAACTAAATAGAGAGGTTTCTGCTATAAAAACCCCCCCTTGGGAGCCGGTGGTCAGCCTCCCGCGGTAGCTGAGATGCTGCAGCTGCTGCTGGAGGTCTGGCTTAGTTAATCCTTGCGCAGCACTGTTAACCTGTCTGGGATAACAGGTCAAAGTTTGTCCTGTTCCCAAAACCAGCATGGGGTAACTGCAGGTACACAGGCCCTCACTGAAGGTACCAGCAGCACCTGTGCTGAAGGTGCTGATGAAGCTCACAAACAGCTGAGCAAAGTGCTGATTGCTGCCTGAGGAACAGCATTTAAGTGCCAGTATCCTACCAAGGCTCCCTTGCAGAAGCTTCAGTAGCCTCCTGTGTTTGCCCTGGCTTATTGCCTGCACCCTTTTCTTTGGGAACTGCTTTTCCAGGCCAGGTCACTGCCCTTGGTGCCACAGCCCTCCGCAAGCCCACCAGCGAAGGCCATGACCTGAACAGGCTGCGGGATGCTGCGTGGGTGATGACTGCTTTCCCGAGAAAGGGCTGATGTGCAGGACTGGCCCAGGATGGGGAAAGGGAGTGGGAATCACTGGTTACATGCACCTGTAGCATCTCCAGCAGAAGAGAGCATGATCAATTTTCATCTCTTGGAAGCTAAAATAGGCCTGATGTGTAAGAGCTCACTTTTGGTTTCTTTCTGATTTGTGTCTCTTGCCTTGCAAAATCCTTGGATGATTTTGTGTGATGGTGGCAGTGCAAGCAGCGATGTCTCCTGGGGGCTCGCGGAGCGGCTGCAGTGGAGGACAAAGCAGAGCTCCAGGCTCTCCCTGCATGCCATGCTCGGAAACGGCGATGGGACGAACAGCTCGTGCCTGCGCAGGGCTCGAGGGGACGGGCAGCGCTGCCTGCACAGGATGACTCCAGCTTGGCCTGCTCTGCTGGCAGTTTGCAGGTCTCTGGGTGACTGCCTTCTCACCCGTTGTCCTTCCCCTGCCTGACACGCAGCAGGTTGGCAGAATTAATTGATCAATGTTTGTACAGGCTTTTGAATTTTGCCTGTGAAGTAAGTGTTAAATCTCTGTATTATTATTATTATTTTCTGCCATAATGGATGTTCCCCTGTGCAGGTACTTAAGCTATCGAACGTGGGCTATCTTGTTCTTAACTTTGATTATTTTAAGGAGTCCTTTAGCACATCACATAGTCTCCGTGGATGAAGATCTATAGGAAGGTCTCGAGAGCTGTCAATGTAATGTTTTTTTGGGTAGTGAAAACTTAACCTGCTCTTATATCTTTATTTCTGCTTGGTCCTGGATTTGCCATGTGATGAAAAGATGGTGTAGCTGCGGCAAGTGCTCGGTTACAGCTATCAGGATGAAGCAGGCGTGTTGTCAGTTGTTTTATTTTTGATCCTATTTGAATGTGTCAGTCAACTGTCTCGAATCAAAGCAAGTGAGAAAAAGCCTTTAATAGTTGTGATTTGGAAACTTCAAACTTACCTCTTTTTTTATAGACACTAAGTAAATGGTTGGCGGGCTCTTGTAAATCATAACATTTCTAAATATACCGGAGAGGCTCTCAGCCAAGCTGCTGGCAAAGACTGAGTCTATTCTTATTGACTTCTTTTCCTCCTTCAGGTTTCTTTTGCATTGAATAATTTCAAATCGTAATGCAAAAAATCAGGCACTCTTAACGAGACTAGCTAACACTGTGATTAATGAAAGTGTAATGCAGCCCTTAGAAACCAGCTAGCTAATTAGTGTAATCACAGAGGTGGAAATAATTAAAAGACCACAAAATAGAGGTAGCCTAATCACAACATCTTCCTCTGACCCAGAACCGGTGAGAAAAGGGTGGTTTACTGGGTTAGGAGTAGCAAGGAGCAGAGACTGAAAGGTCTGGAGTAACCGCCCTCAGTGAGGTCTCGGGGCTGGATCAGACGAGTAGAAATAGAGCTGATTTCACAGCAATGTAATCCAGATTGCAGCAGAGTCCTCTGGCAATGGAGCTTCACAGTACAGCACCCCTCTTCCATCTTTATCCATTGCCACGAGTTTAGTGGCAAACTGAGACACGCGTACTCGCGGTGAGGCAGGATCCAGCTGGCTCTCTTTCTTTCTTTTTTGTTCTTTCTTCTTTCCCAGGTTATTAGCAAATATAGTATAAAAACTTCATTCACCTTGCAGTCCCTGAGCCCTCCATGTTTGGTTTCAGGAAAGGGAGAAATCAATGCCCGAAGGCGCTTAAGAAGAAAATCCTGTTAGAGGATTCCCTATATTTATATGGCTTACAGTGTATTTACGTATGTTATTCATTATAAATTTCACAGGACTCTGACAGCTGGTTGAAAAATCTCTTGCTAAGAGGGAAAAGTCTTTCTGGGTAGAGGAGAGCGGTGAAGTGACTGGTGAGGGTGGCAGCCATTGCCAGAGCTGCTCCCAGGAGCTGGGTGCCAAGCTGACCTGCCACCCCGTTCAACCCTCACCCAGGCTGGTGCAGGCAGCCCCGAGTCCTTTGGGCAACACCAGCACATTCATGTGGTGGTGAATCCTAAACAACCCCCAAAACGTGTGCCCGGTGCTTCTCCAAGGGATCTCCCAGGCAGGACTGTTCACATTCATCTCTTCTTAATGGGAGACGTGGGATGGTGTGATGAGCTGGATTTCACCCCTGGAGATTAGAAGTGACCTACCTCTTGCTGCTAGATGAAATCGCTCCATGTAATGGGCTATAAAAAATCCTAACTGGTAATTTTCCAGTCGGGATGGGTCACCACTATGGCCATCTCCATCGGCTCTTCTCATTTCTGCCATGGTTTGGTGTATGTTTCATTTGACCTGGGTATAATGAGCAAAGAATATAGTAGCTGCAGACACACAATCAGCGATCATCTGCTGAAGCTGATGAATATGCTGAGACTGCTAAGTGGGTCTTCATTAGCTATTCACATGCTAAGAGCAGTTCTTATTTAGTCTTCTTTCCTAGGTGAACCTATTCTTGGATATATTTTGTACTGATCTTGTCTGGGGGGTGGGAGGTTGGATGGAGGATACCACCACTGCCAGGTAACCGGATGCTTTTCATGAAAAAATAAACCATGACACCAAGTTGGCAGCAAGCTGAAAAGAAGAAACAATGTCATGCCATTTAGAGAAGGAAGGAATAATTTTCCCTGGTGACACCTCTAGTGGGAGGCAGAACTTTATCTTCTCTTCACAGCTCAAATGAAGCATCACAGCAATAGCGTCTTTTCATTAACCTTTTTTTATTGCTGTAACAGGGAACACGCTTTCCAGGGAGGGTTTGCAGGGCTATTGCTGGAGACGCAAGCCCAGGATGTCCCACCCAGGTCCCAGTGCTGTGGCACATGTGGTACCTGGTGGCCTGTGCTGCATGTAGATGAGCTTGCAGTGAAGAAGGAAAACCTGATATACAACTTCAAGTGTGCTGGAGAGGGGATTCTGGAGCAGCAGCATGTGGCCAGCCTTGCTCCAGGGGCCCTTCTGCCCCATCAGCTCAGATGTGAATCGCATCCCGGGACGTGCTTGCGGATACAGATAGGACAGTGCTTAACCCCTGGTAGCGTTTTCATGAGAGAAAGTTACCCCCTTTTCCACACTGAGCATCACCTAAACCTCCTCATTTAAGCATTTTCTTAAAAGTAACATCTCGCGCCGTGCTGGGGCCGGTTGGCTGTGGATGCCTCCAGCTCTCCTGGCCGCATCCATCTGCAGCCAAGGCTGCCCTCTCCCGACACGCCAAGCATCCGAGGGCTGCGGTGGCTCAGCTGTGCCCCAGCAGCGTGAAGGGCCCAGCACCACCAGCCAGCACCCACCTTGGTCCCAGCTACACCGTGCACAGCCCAGCGATGTCCCATCCCAGCAAGCACAGACTGACACGGCTTTGTGCATCCTCTGAGGTGGCTTGGCCCTGTTATCGTCTCTTGACAATGCTGGACCCAATGCATCCCCCTCTTTCAGCTGCCTGGAAAACTACCTAGAGCACTTCATTCCTTCTGGCAGAAGATTTACACCTTACCTGGCCCATTCCTGCCCTCCCAGTCTGCTCAGAACCTTTTTTTTTTTAATAATCTGACAGTGTGGGAGTGAGTATTGTACTCACCTGAGTTACCTCTTTCCAGCTGAGGTGATTCACGCTGCAGACTACGTGGGTGACACCCTGCAAAAGCCAAGTTTAGCAGCGTGCTGCTCCAGGAAAGCCCTTTTGTGTGAACAGCAGTTCCGGGGTTTGTAAACAGCGGATCTAAGAGAGATTGCTTTTATTTTTTCCCCTTGTGCTTTTGACCTGATTTGCTGAAAATGAGTCATCATCTAACCTTCCAGGAAATGCTATGAGTCTTTGATCCGATAAGAGAAGATAAACCTTCTGTAAGGGTGCACCCATTCTGCATCTCAGGTCTCTGGCACTGAGTTCTCGATTCCGGAGAGGGAATTGCAGCATCCTGAACCTGGGACAGGAGGACCTGAGCCCCGCACCTCTGCAGCCCGGCGAGTGACAGCCCCTTGGAGCCAGTCACTGACTGAGCTGGTTCCGCACCAGTTCCTCATGCAAAAATGGGTATTTTGGGGGCCTGAATCACCTTGACCACCTTAAAGTTTTGTGGGAAATGTGAAACCCTTCCCATCCAGCTCTGTGGGTCTGGCTGAAGTAAAACACAGCTTTACAGCTCAAAGTAACCCACCTTGTCCTGCTTCAGCCTCCCCTAGTCACCTCCTAGAAGGGACCTTAAAGGCTGTTGCACTGCTGAAATTTCAGGCTCTGCACGCCGTGCTCAGCGAGCGCAGCCCCCAGCTCGCATTTCCGACGACGCGTTTCCTGAGCACGATGCCTGCGGGTACTGAATATTGTCTGTACAATCAGCCTTTGTGGGTTGCTATTTTTGGGGGACCGCAGAGGTCTTTCCAGGAAGGCAGTGGGGTGGCCCTGGGGCTTGCATGTGGGGTGGCTGGGGCGAGCTGCAAAGCTGTGTCCACATCAAGGACGGAGCAGCAGCGAGGGCTATTTGAAGGCAAGAGGTTATTCAGGGGAAGAGGCGGCTCTCACGCTGCTCTACAGCTTTGTGCCTCACACGCATCATGAGTGGTTTCAGAGATGTTATTTTGCTTGAGAATCTTATGCTTCGAGATCCAGACTGTTCTGGGGTGTATTCACCAGCGTGCAGACCTCTCCCCTTCGTGGCTTATCCCCAGAGCAGGCCCCGGGGAGCGACCCAGAGCCACCTTTGCCTTTTGCTGTCTTTCCCTCTGGATCCGGTCGGTGACATTCCTGACCCTCAGCACGCTGGGAAAGATGGGTTGAACTGAACCCACAATGACACCCCCTCCAGAAGCCCCAGAAAGCTAGAATTTCTTTCTTTCTTTCTGCCTGGACCACCTTCCCTTGTTTTACCACTAGATGGGAGAGTGAGACTGGGCTAACTCCGCCGCTCCCGTCCTCATCCCGGCAGGAATTCCGAGGGGAGACCAGAGAAATGCCCGCGGGTCATCCTGCAAATCCTCCCACCTCGGGAAGGGAGCGGGTAACCCCCAAAATGCCCGGTTATTGCCTAACTCCAGGAGTGCATGGTTAGGGGGGATTATCCCTGCCTGGTTCCCTCCACACCAGCATCCCAGGGGTAGCAGCCCCTCTGCCCTCATGCAAGGGGGAATCACTTACACAAAGACTAGATATATTCTTGGGGTCAAATACTCCATTTTTTTTTCATATTCACCTGTCCTAGAGCAAAGGGAGGCAGGGAAAGCACTTGCAATTCCCTTCTCTCATCCACACCCCAAATCCTGCTTACCAGGAGGCTGGGTGACCCCAAGAATTGTTACTGGAGGTAAAGAATGAAGCAGCACTTTCTCCTCCATTCTTCCACATCTTTCTCCTGTAGGACTCCTGTATAACAATGCTCCCAGCGATACCATTTTCCTGCAAAGATTAAAAGTGGGCTGGTGCAATGATCGCACATGCAGGAGGAGAATTCATGTCCTGGCCTGGCACCGCTCGCCTCAGGAGCTGCCGTGGGCAAGCGAGTGGAGGGCGCCCGGTTCATTAACGTCTTGCTAAATTTACTTTCACTGCAGCACTTCCCACCTCCTGAGCTTTCCCTATGACTGGGTGTGTCTGGGAATTATATAGTTGCAGAAGCACTTCCTCAACCGAATCAATGATTGCCCAGTTTTACTGCTGTTATTATTATAAGGCTTGGGTTTTTTTAAAAACGAGCACCTCTTCTTCCTTCCTGAGATTTCTCCTAGCAGTCAAATTCTCCATGTTGCTATGGCAGAATATGTAATCCTGTAACTTGGAAATTCTCTTCTGAAGGGGGTGTGCTGTCTGTCCAACCTTCCTAATTTGCATGATTTTTAGAGAAGGGACTTAACTGATTTGTTTGATGCTTGGCAAAGTTGGGCACTGAAATAAGATAATTCTAATAATGTCTGTAATTATGGTGCCCTTGTTACCTCTGTTCGGGTCTCCTGGCCTTGCCTTCACAGAAAGTATCTGCCATTATCCTGGTAGAGAGCAGTAACAGCGTCTTTGGAAGAGGAAGTTTGTTTTTTCACTGGATGTAACTGCTCCTATTTTCCGTAAGCAACATCCACCCCACCCTGCGTGCGCAACGAGGCCACTGAGTCACCCACACGAAGCACTGACCGGCTCATGCACCTCGCTGAGCAGGACCCAAAATCCCCTCCGAAGAAGAGAAGACACATCTTTCTTCAGCTGATAATTACAGATGGAAAAATGTTGCCTGGAAGCAATAAAAAAAAAGACATTCCAGACCTGGCAGGTCCAGGGCAGGTTTGCTTGTGCAAAGGCAGCTTCTAGCTGCTGGGGAGAGCCCGGGTGACAGTGGCAAACGGGACAGACAGGGTGGGAGCATCCCCTGCCACAGTGGGGGCCAGGGCTGGGTTTCCCCTCACCCTCTGTCTGTGGGATGAAGGTGGGAGCAGCCCTGGCATGCCTCTAACAGATGGTTATTCATGTGTCTGCTTCTGGCCATGGACACTCGTAGGAGAAACTACTGCCTTTGGCCAGCTGCCTGCTGCTCTGCGGGACCCTCGGATGCTCAACTTTGGGTAAGGAAGCGGGGGAAACAAATCTCAAATACGCAGGACCGCTGCAGCAACTCTGACCTGCATTTCTATGCTCCCAGTGTTTATATCTCTTTCCTCCCCTATCTCCCTCTCACCATCCTAGAAGAGAATCAAAAAACCAGAAAAGCACTAACAGAGCAGAGGAGCTACAAAATGACTGGTGGCCTGGTGCGCCCTTGCGATGGCATGGGACCGGAGGGACAAGGACACCGAGACCGACTGCTGTCCTCCGCCAGCTGCAGGAGACGCTGCGGCTTGTTGCTGTCTGATGGCTTTCAGCATGCCAAATGCAAAATCAGGCCTACTCCAGCAAGAAGTTGAGCTAATTAAGTTTCTCTGTAATTGTAACAAGGAAATGGCATGTGCGAGTGTTTCTTCAGGTGATAAACAAGTGGATGTTACCAAATTAAAGCTGTATCCTGTCAACCTTCCCAGTACGTGAGGCTGAGCCTGGATTTCCTGCTGCTGCAGGGATCAGGGAGAGGAGAGGAAAGATGATTTGAGCATGGCCCAAGCTGTGGTCGAGGGGACTTGTTTCGGGTGTGCTCAGCTCCCTGTGACGCGTGAGCCCTGCCAGGGTTGGGGCAGAGTCCAGCGCCAACGCGTGTGCACGCACAGCCTTTACTGCACTAATAGGCAGCTCCAGCAGCGATATAAAGAATGTAGAGGTTAAACTAATACAACATTGATGCAGAGACCAGGAGGGAGCAGCAGACCAGCAAAATGCAGGTTTGCTCGGAAATGTTGTGGTGCTGCAGGTTGCAGCCAGAGCCCTTTAGAAGCTGGCTCACGGCATCACAGCATCCACGTGGACCCTCGTGATGGTGATTAAGGGCAGCTCCATGAATTTGGAAAGGGGGCAAAGGAGTCTGTCTCCTCCTCACAGGCTTTTTGAGCTCCCCGCTGAGGGCAGAGGGCTGCGTGTGCTGGGGACGTGTTTGGGAATGTGCTCTGTGACCTCCTTGGAGGGGCAAGAGGCAGCTGTGTGATGGCAAGCACAGAGCACAAATTAAGTGAAAACCATGACGTGGGTGAATATCGGTCCCAGCACGTCAGGGCATCCCCAGATGGAGGGCTCTGTGCCGCGGGGGATGGCTGAAGCTTCCTCTGATCCTGACCCGCACGGGCAGCTCCTGACCGGGACACAAGCAGGACTTGCAGATGCAGAGTCCGATCTCTCCTGTAGACCTTGATCCTGCAGGAGGAACTATAGGGATGGATTTGCAAAACCAGCTGCAACGAGTGAGATCCACGCCTTATCTGAGATAGCAACAGAATTAACCATGTGATTTCTTCTCTGCGTTTACAGGGGCAATGTTTTTCCAAAGTTCAAAGTCTTTCTCTGCAGAAAGCATGTGACATGCTTCAGTCACAACGCAGATTTGGTGCTATGAACAATTAAAAAAAATCCATTTCTGGAGCGATATTTTCTATGTTTGTGATCTCTGAACTAATTACAGAACTGGAAAATCAATAGCTATCTGGAAATCTTTCCAATACGGCTAACTAAGCAGGGTACATATCATGCTGGAATACATTCTTCACAAACACATGATGCTCATGACCATCTCCCCGATCATATGGGCAGATGATATCCCTGCCAATAAGCATCTCTACTTCATTATCCTGCAATGGCAACATTTACCAAAATCTGCAGGGGGGATTTGGCAGAGTGAATAGCACAGTACGTGAGATCTGGAGCAACATTTAGTGCCAGCATTTTAAGCCAACAACAAAAAGAGTTGAAAGATTCAGTTAGTTCAACAGGAATCTTCAAAAACATTATGAAACAAAGTCATTAAAACATGTCATTGTGAAACAAAGTCACGCCTCAGTTATAATGTTATTTTTACATCACACTTTATTTTTTTTAAAAAAGTAAAGCCTTTGGTGATTGAAAATCACCTCTTTCTCTAGTCTTCTGGCAAGAGAGAAGCGACCTTAATGGGTAGCTAAATGGCAATTACACCACAAAAACACGCGTAAAGCGGAAGGGTGTTGCTCTGATGAATATGATCTCCTCTTGCTGTACAAACACGCTGTGTTGACCACGGCTACTCAGTTGGAGCCAAAGCCAAACCCTTGTGCCGACGCTCTGCATCACTTCCCGGGCACCCCAGGCGTTGCTGGGATCTTATTTGAGATGCTGCCACCTCACTCACGCCCTGCGAGATCTCAGCGTGCTCTGCCTTGGTACCAGTGAGTTTGTGCTGTTGCTAAATGAAGAGTAAATATTCCCATCGGACACGGTGCCAAAAGCACAGCAAGTGGATAAGCAGCAAAGACCACAGCGCAGGTAATTTTCCCCACGCTCCCATTTGCATCGCTGCTTGGTACAACAGAGCGATGAATTCTGATCTGTCACATACCCATAAAAAATTTGCTCTTGTTTTATATGTTTTTTTCTGTTTATTCTTCATAATATTTTTCCCCCCAGTGAATCAAGCAGAGAAGTGGGGCTGGGCTACATCTCTGCCCTCGGTCCGTCCCCAAGCCGGGGGGTTCCTAGAGCTGCACCCACACCCGCAGCTCTCCGAGGGGTGATCCTCATCCCAGAGTGGAGCTGCGGGTCTAGCAACCCATGAAGGTAAGGCACAGAGCGTCCCTTGTTCCAGGCCTCATCTCAGGAGACAGGGCACAATTTATAGTCCCTCCTAAACAAGAATTTAGCAGGTTAATTCATGCTCTAAGAATTCAAATTTTGGAGCTGGGCATGACCCATGTAATGATCTGGATTGCAGTTACTGTTATTATTAATTACTGTTTGTGTTTCTGTAGGACTCCCACATCCAGCTCAGGAGCTCCTGAGCACATCAGCACAGAGGAAGGAGCCCCTCGAGCTGCTGATAGCCTGCCCGGAGCAGCGGGGCCGGACCCGAGTGCAGCCGGGGGGTTTTACGGTAGCAGCACTGAACAGAACATACACTCCCACAGTGTGGCTTTGCCAGTCTGGGCTCCTTGCAGCCACAAAGCAACAGTTACAAAAATATTGTGCTTATCACCCTCACAGGCAGAATTTCCCTTGTAACTCCCAAGCCTGAAATGACCTTGATGCTAGCTCAGAGCTGCCGGGTGCCACGTGCTGCTCAGGCTCTATGGGAACATACCGACGGCTGCGGCACTCGGCTTCAGCGTGTCTTCTCTTCAGATGATGCTGTCTTTGGACTTTTGCATCATTCTTTCCAATGTAATGTCATATTTCATTCAAATAAAACTTGATGGGAGTGTGAGAAATCACTTCTGTTCCTCTTTGTCTTAGGAAAAAAAAAGTGTGTGGTGTCTCCACATCACCTAGTGGAAAAGACCTGAGAAAACAGAGTTCAGACCCTTCTGAAATCTCTCAAAGAGGAGCTACAGCTCTCCCTTTTCTCTTTTAAAAGTAAGACATCACACTTTGTGCACGCTCAGCAGCAAAGTTCCTCATATTGTTTCCCGATAACCCAGAGGTACGGTATCGCAGCTCTGCTGGCTGGTTCACACAGCGGGCGAGAGCAGGACCAGCAGCGAGGGATCGCTGCCTCTCGTGATGCTCCCCTGGCCACCGGCCATCAGCACCTCGGGGACATCCCGAACGAGAGGTTTGCACGGAGATTATCAGCTTCAGCAGCCGCCAGAGCACGTGTCACCCACGAATTTGTCTAATCCTTCCTCCAACACAGTTACACTTTCGGCTCTGCAATGCCCTCCGGCAGCAGTTGCCACTGTTTAACCAGGAGCCTTCAACCTCCTACCTCAACCTTTCCTTTACAGGATTCCTTGCTCCCATAGTGAAAAATGTAGCTCGCAGGGCTGAGCAGGAAGGATTCTGATGCTCCAGTTTGCAAAGCCGACAGGGTCTGACAAAGGTAAGATAACACAAAGTCTGGGAAAGAGCCCAGAGGGGATTTTCAGCAGTGCATTTCCCACTGCAAGCCAGCACTAGACAGCGCGCCTGAAAAATCCCATCTTTATTCGTTACTTGTTATATGTTTCCTGTGAATGAGTTTCTGCCTCAAATTAAGAGTTATAATAAAACTCTAAAAAAGTCTTCTTTTAGAAAAAAAAAACCAGTTCTGTACTTCCTTCCTGGAGATTTGTTGCTTGTTCTGCAAGAAGATATGTGAATCATGGAAGTATTTATAACAGCGATACTAGGAAATGATCATTAAGCACCAGAAATCTGTGTTAGACATTATGTCTTTAAATAAATTTTTTATTACAATGTTAACCTAATCTTGTAAATACATACACACTTAATTATATTAAAAATGTAAATGCTCCCACAACAGGACTTTACATGACGAATATATAATAATTCCCCTTATTTCCTAGTCAGCTCTGTGGATCTTTGAAAAATGAGGGTAGTTTCATTTGATGGGCGTTGATCAGGTTTATATCTGCACACATTTACCCCAAATTGTCGTGATCATCTCAGGTCCCATGCAGCTTACAGGACTGAACTTGAAGAACCATCTTTCAACAGTCACTGGTGACGGAGCGATTCCAGCTCTGGGAGTGCCTCCAGCCAACTGACTTCCCTTCTGTGCCACTAAATTTGCATTCATTAAATGCAGAGTTTTAATGATTTACGAAAATTTACAAAAAATGGCAGCCCAGAGCTCCTGACACTCCCCAAGCTTCTGACCGAGGTATAACACATCGTAAATCCATACCAGCATGAAATACTGAACGAAAATCATTGCAGGTATATCTGCCAGTGTCAACACGACCCATAAAATCAGGGTTTCAGTCAACCTAAAACGATCAGAGCCTCCCAACCCCGCGGAGATAGCAACCCACACAATAACGATAATATAATGATTATAACGTTAGCAGTAATGCGACTAATACCATTACCAGTCTGCTTGTCATAGTTCATTACCATCACTGCCCTGATAATCCTCAGCTCTAATGATGGACAGAGGCAGAGATGGCCCCATCCTTTCAGAAACCTTTGTGCCCATCACCAAGCCCTAGTCAAGGAAAAACTGTGTCCTCTTCAGTTTTAAAAGAAAAGTCACCAGCAGCGCCAGCCGCTAGCAGAGCCCCGTGTCCAGTCTGGCTGAGCTTGACAGGTGAGGGAGTGAAAGGAGCTGGTTCCGAGATGAGAGGCTACCAGAGGTGAGGAAGATTTAGGCCAGCTGCTGTCAAGCCAAGCTGATCGCGTCCCTGGCAGTGCATGGGACAGGGCTGTGCCTCCCCATCGCCCTACCCCACCTCCCTTTGGTGTTGGTGGCTCGCAGCAGGACCTGGACTACGCTCTGCCAAGTACTTTTCTAATTCTACAATACCTCGATACCTTTGCTGCCATTGCATCCTTCCCCTTCACAGGTTTGCAGAGCCAGGAGATACCAAGCGAGGCATGACCTCAGTTCATGCCAAGTCCCCAGCCCGGGACCCTGCCACCCTGCCCTCGCTCCCTGCTGTGCTCACCGAGGCTCTGCCGAACACTTGCCTACCCTTCACCACTGCCTCTCCCAGCTTCCATGGCATCACGCACGCTTCATGCCTTTCTACAGCTTTGGCAAATGAATTTCAGCTTCTCCTACCCCCTAAGACTGCCACAAAGATCCTTCTGATGAGCCCAGTCCTGGGAAGGCTCTGGAGGAGCCTTCTGCCACTCAAGCAGCAAGACATGCATTGCCCCACAAAGGCTGAGCCCCAGGGGCTTGAAAATCGAGTTTAAACCAAACTCGCCCCTGGGACAGACTCCTCCTCATTTACAAGTGAATCAGCAGAGATGGCAAGACTGATTTGACATGCCTCTGCCCAGCATCTTTAAAAGATTTTTGTAGGAGACAGATTTCCTTGCCACGCCTCCTCCCTTGGACGTGTTATCACAGTTACTATTAGCTCATGCAAGCCCATAGGACAAGTGCCGTATCTTTACATCTCCCTCACCCAAGAGGTAACGTATTTTGAGATGCTGTACAAAAAACCACCAAAAATTAAGTAAAAGAATTACCCCACAGCTCTGAGGACAACCTCACCACAGGCAGGATGGACCAAAACGACTGCGGAGAAGCGAGCAGAGGCTGAGGAGCAGGGATGCATCGCCCCGACGCCGGAGCCAGCGGCGAACGCCGCTTGTCACGGTTGAACAGGAAACTCGGGGGGTTTCCCCAGCTCGGATGTTTTTGACGCACCACTTCACCTTTGCACAGCTGCTGCCCTTTTCTACTCCATTTATTTAAAATATAAACGGTTTGAAACAGGGCCTTACTCAGCAGTGATTGCACAGCACCAGTGAAAACAACGCTCTGACTGCAGTGCACAGGGAACGACTCCTAACTAATGAGCCAACATCAGTGTGTCCACAGAGCCAACGCTTCCTGGTTTTCCTGACCACAGCATGTCGCAAGCAGGCTCTTCCATATTTAATCTTGCTTTAAAAGCTTACTTAATAGCTCCCAATTTAGCCCAGTAAGTGAAAGCAAAACCTGCAAGAAGCTCATCCACCTCCAAAGGGCACAGCAAGGATGGGACAAAAAGGCAGCACCTTCCAGCTCCATCCTGGAGCTCCATCCTGCTTCAGAGGATGAGGAGGCACCAATGCGAGTGGCACGTTGCCACAGCTGGGGATGAGCCTTGGTGAGCTGCAGGGTCTGCTTCTGCCCCAGCCCCTGCACTGGTCTCGGGCACCTGCGGGTCCCCGTGCTCCGGCAGCAGCCGTGGGAAAGGCGCAGCACTGCAGAGACGGGCACAGCAGGGCGGCTGGAGGTCAGACCTCTGCCCGTATCTGTGCCTTCCTCGCCGCCTTGCGCAGCATTAGCCGGGGTTTTCCATTACCCAGGTTATCCTGCACACTCTGGGTGATGGAGAATGGATTGCACTTTAAAGAGCTAAACATACAGGCCTGAATTATTTATCTTTGAACATGCAGAAACAGGCCAAATTCCCCAGTGCTGTGAAACAGCCCTTGTAAGAAATGCAAAGGGAGCTGCAAAAGCTGCACTGGTAGGCACACGAGACCCATGGTGAGACCTTCACATGTCACATCTGCAGAGATTCTTCCCACCGAGGTGATTTATGCCCTGGAGGGTGTGGAGTGCTCAGGTGTGGGTGCTGGTCCGGAAACCCATCTGTGTAACCGCACAAGGGCCCCCTCTGCGCCTATAAACCAACTTCTGTGACAGCAAGTCCCCAAACTGCAGAGGAAAAGGCCCAAAACAAATGTGTTAATGCAAATCACGGGGGTTTGGTGTGTTCCCGCAGCTTTCCTGCACCGCTCCTTCAGCTTCACCTCCTCCGCAGTCGTTCAACCCGGCCGTGCCCAGCCTGATAGCACCAGGCTCTATATTGTACCAATAAAGATAACGCCGTGGTAGCTGTGTTTATGCTCCAGATGAAATAATACCCATGCATCTGCTCTCGTACTCTTCCTTCCTTTTACGCGAGGTCAGCTCGTTGTGATAGCCAGAGGTACAGATTAAATTCCCGACATTGCTCTCTGCCACCACAGCAATGGATGTGGCTCCTTTCAGCACAGTTTCTCCCCTCGGTCTGGTGCACGGATATATCCCAGAATTTCTCCCTGAGTATCCCGGGGGTGCAGGGCGGCTGGGATACCCCAGGCAAGTATATATATACACATACATAGATATAGATATAGATATAGATATAGATTAGATATAGATATAGATACAGATATAGATATAGATAATATAGATATAGATATAGATATAGATATAGATATAGATATAGATATAGATATAGGTATAGGTATAGGTATAGGTATAGGTATAGATATACACATACAGTCCAAGCCCTGCCTGGGGGCTGTGAGGCCCCAGGTGCGCAGCGGGATGGGAAATTGAGCATTTTTCACAACATGCCCCTGCCCATGCCCCTGCCCTCTCCTTACCCCATTTCTTCCCTCTCCCCCATCCCTCTCCCCACCCACCCCTCGCTGCCCCTGTCCCTCTTTTCTCCTCCCCCCCAAGACGGGATCTT
>Ga0065711_1031002_pt1 | contig 30836 bp, 21 predicted proteins | sample Hoacrofraction12_FD_59098 | JGI IMG/M metagenome (GOLD analysis project Ga0065711, IMG submission 59098) | Hoatzin crop microbial communities from Cojedes, Venezuela - Epithelial fraction 12 v2 (version 2) | ecosystem: Host-associated > Birds > Digestive system > Esophagus > Crop | place... | reverse complement strand
GGCTTCTTGAATCACAGAATCACAGAATCACAGAATAGTAGGGGTTGGAAGGGACCTCTGTGGGTCACCCAGTCCAACCCTCCTGCTGAAGCAGGGTCACCTACAGCAGGCTGCACAGGACCTTGTCCAGGTGTGTCTTGAATATCTCCATTGAAGAGGAAGAATACATAAATCCCTCTCTCCTCCCTGGTGAACAGACACCTAGGCTTAGGATTTTTAGAATAAAATTTAAAATTCCCTCCACTCCGGCGACATTATGTTTTACAGCCTGAAACGAGGAGGGGAGTGTCGATGTCCCCCCGTACAGAACGCCGGTGGCAGCTGGAGAGCCAGCAACAGCTCTCGCTGATTAATAACATATTGCCATCTGTAAAAAGAATCGAACGTATAGATGGGCTGCAACATTTAGCAATCTCAAATGACATCTGAGTAATGTTGATTTTGTTTAGATGACAACCTCATTATGGTGCATAATTGCAAAGCAATCTCCTAGTAAACACTGGGTTAAAAACTACTGGAAGATTCTTGTTCCTCTCGTTATTAATTAGCACGTGTCCACTCCGCCAGATCCAGAGCCCAAACTTCATTTGTTATGTTCAGCCAAATGCATGAATAGCTTTTGAGTAATTATTTTCCAACATCATCTAATACCTCTCTGCACATCAATTAAAAATCCTCTTAACAAGGAACTGCATTTTGTTTGAGATCAAATGCCTAGTCCAAAGCTGTATCAATCATGTAGAGCTAATTAGTGGGTCTGCTTTATATCATTTGTTTTACTTTATTATTCTATTATACACTTCCTAATGAAACCAATTGAACAATTTTTAAATCTTTGTTCAATTAATTGAAGGCTTAAAGGCCAGCTACCTGGGCAGAGTTTTTCTGCTTTAAAAAGCCTGCATGTAAAGAGAAAAAAATCCCTACGTGTTTTATGTCTATTTGTTTTATGTGGTAAATGCTCTACAGCTGTTTTTGAAGGTTTATCACTACTTTTATATCGCTCGCAAATAACTCATGGCTCACCAGACCCTTGAAGCCCTTTGTTCACCCTTTGTCAGATGATGTCAGAGACAAGGGCTGAAATGATGGGAGGAAGATCCACGGGAGCTGATCTTGAGGCCAGAGCTGCCAGCTCCCCAAAATTATTACCCGTGGATGCCGACGTTTCCTAAGCCACTTGCAGAGTGTTCTCCCTCACTGCAAAAAGAAGCTTTGAAAAGGATGGTCAGGGTAAATATTTGCTATGGGAACATCGCCTTTTAGTTCCTTGATATTAGAAAAACAGTGGATCAAATGTGTGAGGCTCCAAACAGTTAATACCAATTTCTCAAACGAGAGTATTTTGGCAGAAGCCGGCGTGGTTACACCTCTGTGTTTCAACGTACGAGTAGACAGATGCACTTGCTTCATTTCAGACAATAAGAAGGAAGATTATAAAAAATATGACCACACATTGACTCACTACAGAAGCTCTTTGCACAGCGCTGTAGCTGCGTAGAATGGCTCCTTTTCCCACGTGCCGTGCCTGCCCGCCTTTCTTCACAAGGAGCACCTTCCGAGCCGGGTCCCCGCGTGAGACCAGCTGGAGGGGCAGGTTCCACCTGTAGCAAAGCAAGGAGCTGGCAGGGTGCTGCTCAGCCCTGCTGGGCTGTCGCGCCCGGGAGCTTCCCTCACCCCACGCTTGGCTGCTGCATCTCCCTCTGTTCCACCAGCAGCTCCTTCAAGCGGTGCAAGATGCTGATGTAGATACTGCTGCCAACGTGAAGAGGCTGGAGGGACCCCGGGCAACACGCTGCCAGTGTCACCACACACGAGCAGCCTGCGCTCCCCTTGCCACGTGTTGAAGAGGAAGACTACCGAAGCCCTGCTTTGCCAAGCCTCTAGGAGCCAAGCTGAAGTCCCCACCTCCACTCCGGGGGTCCAGCGGCCGAGCAGCTGAGAGCTGTGGAGTACAAACCGTTGGAAACTGTCGAGCCACCCTGCCCTCCGTGCAGCTAGATGTTCCAGACACCAGAAGGAGGGGGAAACTCCCGTCCAAGCTTATGGCTATTTTGATGACCAAGCAATTATCGAGCATCCCGAAAATACGGTGCTCAGCTTGCAGCTGGGGTGAGGCAGGGCTGTGCAGCTGAGCAGGAGGAGAGTTTGGAAAGATGGTACAACTTCCACGAATAAATTCACTATCCCTGTGCCCCAGCGTGATACAGACCAGGTTTTGCTGAGCATGGACCCCCTCGCCTGCCCTGTCTCGCTGGGGTCAGCTCTGGGTGGCTGGGAGATACTGGATGGCATCGGCTGGCTGGTCCGTGCTCCCGAACAGCAGCTGTGCCCTGGCTGAAGCCTTTCGCCAAGGCGCTTGCACAGGGGGTGTTCCCAGATCAGAGAACTGGCAAATTCGTCGCAGCTCTGTCTGTTTGGGAGAGGTCTGGAAAAGCAAGGTGGGCTATAATGTCATGTTCTACCACTCTCAGAGAATGTAAAGTTACTTCACACAAGAAATACAATTGGACTGAATTTTTCATTAAGGAGATGAAACTAAAAGCAGTGAAACAACATCAAACATCCGCTCAGACACAAAATACCCACGGTGTCTGCTTTCTCAAGGTGTAGCAATATTTTTCGCACCAAAAACACTGGGTTTACGCCTTCCATACTAATTTTAAATTGACAAAACTGCCTAACTCCCAAAATATTTCTATGATATGAGGACATATCATATGTCACAAAGCATATCTTAATTAATGTACAATCAGGGTAGTTAATGTTGGTAAAGTAGAACTAATTTTCTCCAGCTAGCTTGTCTAAATGGTCCCCTATGCAGCAAAAGTGAATGCATTTTAACTAAATAAAACTGACAAATCAGCAGATGCTTAGGGGCTTACAGCAAATGGACTGTGTTTCCTTTTTCATATGGGTAAGAAGGGTAAAAATAAGAATAACTTTCACATGCCGTCAGATTGCTACGGAGAAATCAAGTAATATTACAGAAGCATTTGAGCAGAGGGAATTCAGATTTAGACTTCTAGAAATCTGGGTTTCCGAGCCGAATTTCGACTTCTTTTTGCTGTCAAAAAATTCCCCGCGTGGATTGCAGGCTGAATTTAAAGACACACGCCTCTCAGAAAAGCGCCGTGCTCCTACCTGCTGTTACACCCAGGCAACTTCCATTTCTTCAGCAGGAGCTGCCTGCACATCCCCGTCTGTCGGGAGCGCGCGGAGCTCAGGTGTGCGTCGGAGGGGATCTGCCCGGCTGCAGCGAGAGGCACCGCCTGACATGCAGGCACTGGGGTTTGTCACAGAGCAGGAAGGCGCTGGTCCTGCTGCGGCTGAGAATGCCGCGCCACATCCCAGGTCCCAGCCTGGACCACCACCACCCGGGGAAGCCATCGCCATCTCCACCGCCGTCACCATCATGTGTGGGGAGTGGCGGGTGGTGGGTCCTGTCTCATGGCCAGCCTGCCCGCCCTCCCGGGCGTTTTGGGAGGTCCCTCCAGGTGACCTTGGTGCACCCTGGCTCTGTCTGTTCTCACGGGGGCTGTCACAGTCCCTGGTTTTTTCCCTTAGGGTGTGTCACTTTGCTTTACCTGATTAATTCATTGCTACTTTGCTCATATTTGTGCATACTTAGGCCTATTTTAGCGTGCCACCAGGGAGACCCGGCAGTCAGTCACTTACCAGTGGCACAGAAGCAGAAGGACACAGGTATCTACTGCAGCAGTCTCAGCTATGGTTTGGACAGGCAGAACGTGTGATGAGCTCGCGGGTGGACGGTGGCAATCCCACAGCCAACACCGGGCACGCAGCACTTTGTGAAGACTTGGTCTCAGTAGCTGGTGCCGGATTTACCCTCCCCAGGCAGCTCCACCACAGCACTCCAGCAACGTGGGTTCATCCAACGCTCGGTTCTGCTGGGGAGGTGGCTCCTCTGGCCGAGGTCTCTGCAGGTGGCCCCTGGCACCCCCTTTGCAGGGCTGCTGGGGGGGACAGACCCCTCTTCACGGGGGATACACGCCTCTTTGCGGGCAGCACAGCAGCTCAGAGCCTCACGGAGCTGGGGGTCCGGGGTCCAGCCCAGCACCGCATCTCCTCGGCTGAGCTCCTCTCGCTACCCGCAGTAGCTGTTGAAAGCACCTGAGCAGGGTGAAACTCCCAAAGGGAGGGAGAGGGAAGGCAACAGCCTGGGATTCTTGAAGAAGATGGGAGAAACTAAACAGAAAGAAATCCCACAAGGAGTGGCAGAAAATTACTATGAATATTTATAGATTCCCTGTGAATAGTAGGTGAATGTAGGCTCAATATTTTACTGTGCAAACAGGTTTTACTTGGTTAAATCCATAACAGATGTTATGAAGCTGCACCACGGTGCATCCCGGCTCGGCGGGCGCTGCCGCTCTCCCGGAGGAAGGGCCAGCGGGTGCAGCCCCTTGGACGTGGGTGCCCACCCGCCCATTTGATGTCCGCTCCCCAGGTGTCGAGACATTTGGGAGCCATTAAGATTCCTCACTCGTGCGCAGGCTGTTTTCTGTTTCTCCGCGTTCGTGAGGGGAAGCGGGGGGGAGCATCCTTTTCGGATTATCCAAGCATCCTGTTTGGAAAGTTTTTGCCAGAAAGAGCAGCTACATTTCACATCCAGCTAAGAAACAAAACCAGGCACACAAAAACCCCAAGACCTCTTGGTGTCAAAAGAAAGCTCTGCTCCCTTGTCTTTGGGGCCCTTTCACACCTTGACTTCAGCCAGAGGCACACCGGTTCACGTGTCTGATTGCCTCTGGGTGGAAAATAAGGTGCAGAGCAGGAAGGTCCTGGAGACTGAGTGGTCACTTCTAGGGGAAATCTGGCAAGCCCATCAGTCGCCTTGCTGCCTCGCATAGCTGAACGCCTACGACAGTGATTCTGTCAGCCGCACCAGCTTTGGGCTTACAAAATAATTCGTGCTGCAAGCTAGTTCACAGGAGTGACTTAGGCTTGCCTTGGAGCTGGACTTGCCCGGCTCCAGCCGTTCAGCATCACACAATCCTGTTCAGGTCCTGCCTGGACTTGGGAGCACTGGAGCCTTCCTTGTACCAAGTTTTCCCTGGTAATGCTGTAGCCAGTAACTTTCATCTGTTGGAGGGCTACAAAGCCTTGGTGGATCATCGTGCCTCCACCTTGCTGGGATCCCTTAGGCAGCCCAGTTGAGCAAATGTGTACTGAACACACATAATCCCAAAAAGCCACCAACATACCCCAGGGGTGTGTAAGGTGGCAGCTTCAGATCCTTCTTCTGCCCTGGGGGGTGGAAGTCCCCCGGGCAGTGCCTGCCCTCTAGCCCACGGGAGACTCTGTGACGTTTGCTGTCCTTCAGGCTCTCCTGCCCCGAGCTGCACGAAATACAGAAATATCTGCGGGACCCGCAGTGCGATGCGGTTTTCCCACCCCGCAAGGCTGAAGTGGTGGGGTCCCTCTGCGTTCAGCCCAGCCGATGAACTGATCTCTGCGAAGTGGGGCAGCTTTCGCAGGGGAGGCGAAGGCTCTCCCTGCGTCGCTGTGTAGAGCTGTGGCAGACGTCAGGCTCTGCCGTGGAGCCGTGGCTGACCCAGCTTGTGTGCAGCAACAGGCGTACACGGGCTGGACCGTGCAGCTACGCAGCTTCTGTTGCCTAACTGAGCTCCCCAGGCTTTGTGCAAGTATCTGTGCAAAGCTGCACTGTGCAGACATTACACTGATATATTTACGTTTTTTTCCCAAGGATTTGGAGTTGTATTCCTGCCTCCTAAGGCAAGGATGGGGTTTGAACCCCAGAGCAGTCTCCCAGGTGAGTGCCCTATTAAGAAAGAAATGCAGCATATTTTCAGCCGTGCATTTAAAGAAGCAATCCTCCCATTTAATTAACACGAGGGCAAACCCCGGGCTGCGAGTGCTGAGCAGAGAGATTCACGTTTTCCTCCCTGGCTGTGTGCATCTGAGCAGTGAGGACTTCCCGTTCTCCACTCCTTTGCTACAGTCAGAGGCGGACTGCAAGAACATCAGCTCATCTCCCCGCCTGCCCCTTAATCAGTTACGACTTGTGGAGATGGATATAATCCTCTCGGTGCTGCTATCATGGAGCTGGGGTGGGAACTCCATAATGAGCTTAGTTTCAGCAGCCTACTCACACACTTGGAGTTACACATGCCCTTATACTTTCACATATGTTTAAAGTTCACTGGCAACCAATGTGCAATGTGTCTTTGCTTACATAAACATCTCTAAGATTAAAATCCTAAATCAAGGTTACTGCACATGTGTGCGTGTTTGTTGGCTGAAAGATTTTACAAGCTCTGATGGCCAAGTTACAATCCAAGCATGCAAGATCGACACGATGGATTTGCGAATAGCTGTGGAAAAAAGGAACTTGCAAGCTTCATTGGCAAAGCCAATGGTGCTTGTTAGGTGCATCAGGTGAGTAAGGAGGGAGCTGCAACGCCTGTGGACACGGAACTGATGGGAACAACTCCAAGGGGAGGAAAGCTAGCCCTGTAAATGGAGCAAATGCAGAACGAGCACATGCAGCGACTTCAGAAAGGGGTCTGAAAAAATGGATAGAACATGCCTAAAGGCCTGAGTTGAAACTCACCTTTGTCATGAGGATTGTTATTCAGCCTGCAGAACATTGAAGTCACATTTACGGTCTCAGAATAGGTCTTAAGTAGGACATAAGTGTTCATAACCTTGTGCTGGCCACAGCACAGCGATGTTTTCAGCTCAAGTGAACACTGAATTCTTGCTTCAGCTAGATGAAATCCTCTTGGCATTGAGCCTTGACCAAGGTTTGGCGAGTGTACACTAGTCACGGCCAACGTTCAGGAGCCTGAGACTGCCCTTGCTGAAACAAAATGGAGAGCACAAGCGCTCTCTCCCAGGCGAAAGCCTCCTTTACAGATTTCAGGACCCGAATAAAAATCAGCCAGACAATTTTGCCTCTGTATTCTCATGTTTTCCCTCTCTCTGTAAGCACTACAGATTTAGAATATTTGAAAGCAAATGCTGCCCTGTCCTCACGTTGTTTTTTGCGGACATCAGCTTGCGATGTCTTTACAATTAATACATACAAAGATGAAGTGACAGTTCCCCCTCCACCCTCGGTTGTGGTTCACACGGGCCAAGATCTTCCCCTTCTCCTTGGCCAGAACATCAGAGAATGGCCATCTGGAAATTAATTTTGAACAAAGTGTAAAGAGAGAATATCTTTGTGATCTAATTCTTTAGGTAAGATTATTTAATTTATTTATACAAAGAAACGAATACGGAGACAGATGCAAAGCAGAACTTGAGAGGCAGAGAGCACATTGTTCTGCTCTTCTTCTGTAAAGAGCCAATTATTCTCCTTTAAGTCCTTTAGTTTCAGGGGCTGACTGAGTAGTTTAAGGGATAAATGTATTAGCCTTTCATCTGAAGGATTCAAGTGCCGGTCCTCAACGCGCACCAAAGCAGAATGAAGTGGGTTGTCTTATTTTGCTTCTTAATGCATTATTATATAATGGTATTATTAAACATTAGTGAATAGAGAATTAAAATTTCCAGCGCTGACAGCTGATTAACGTTTTTAAAGCAAAAAATTTTACTCATCATCAAAATATAAATTAAATCTTTTGAGGCAGCTTTCAAGGAAAGCACAATGGTTGCTATTTCCTATAACTGTAGTATGACTTTCTGTAATATTGTAATCAAAGTGCACTTCCTTCCAGCTACAGAACCAAATACAGATTTCAGTCTTTGAAAAACTAAAAAAAGAGAGGGCAAGAAGGAGAGAGGTTTGCTCCATTATCACTGGAAATGAAGGGATCATGAGTATTTACAGCCTACACCTTTTTCTCTCAGGTTTTTCCCCAGCGCGGGTGATTCTCAGGCTGATCAGCTCTTTCCAGAAGTTTGCTGTGTTGCTGGGCTCACCTTCGTCGTCACCTTCAGTCTGTTTCTGCAGCAGATATCACAATATTTACCTTCCTCCTGCTAGCTAACATTTCAATTTACACTCATTTGAAACAACTTTTGCTTTAAATCCTTGAACCTGAGCAAAAAACGTGACTTTAAACTCGTAGTGCTTAGGTAAATTCCTCTAATTCCCTTAGGCTGTCATAATTCAGAGAAGAATAAACGCCGTAGCTGTGCTAAGGCGCACTGGTAGAAGCAAACAGCATCTATAGCTGTATCGCAAGTAGCAATGGGACGAGGGGCAAGGGCTTTAAACTGAAAGAGGGCAGATTTGGATTAGATAGAAGGAAGAAATTCTTCACTCTGAGGGCACTGAGGCCCTGGCACAGGCTGCTCAGCGAAGTTTCCCCCTCCCTGGCAGGGTTCAAGGCCAGGTTGGACGGGGCTCTGAGCACCCTGGGCGGGTGGAAGGGGTCTCTGCCCATGGCAGGGAGGTTGGAACAGGGTGCTCTATAAGGTCTCTTCCAACCCAAAGCATCCTGTGATTCCATGGTTCTTCACACACGGGTCACTAACAGCAGGTACATATTGCAGGGTCAGGATGCTGGAGACCACCAGGGTACGGGGAGGGGGCAGGGGGACCAGGGAGCCCCAAGAGCTGTGTGACGGCCCTGTGGGACACAGGGCAGCCGGGAGCGCTCGGGCTTTGGTGAGGCAGAAGGAGCCTGCTGGAAACCAGCGGGGAGCCCGGCTCTGGCGAGGGAGCTGAGATACCCCCCAGGAAGGAGAATTTCTAAACAGCTCTGCTGAAGGATGTCTGATGAAGAAAATGGGGGGCTTCCTCCTCCTGAGGAGGGGGGTTTCTGCAGGGCAGGGGTAGCTGTAGGGCTGGTCTGCTCTTGACCTGCAGGACAGCCAGGAGCCCGCTCCATCTTGTCATGTTTTTCTGTTTATTTACCTGAAATAAGCACATGCCTGGCAGCACCCATCTCCCTCGGCAGAGCCCGGAGCTGACCCGCAGCTGAGCCCCTGCGCCCCGGCAGCCCGCGCCGCATCCGCACGGGGTGATAGGCAGTGTCAGGAGTAATAAAGAAGAATGGCTACATGGATCCTGATCGGAGAACCCTAGAAACTTTCCATCATGTCAGCAGTTTTCTGTCATGTCCTAATAGCTTCATTTGAGTAATTTTGTTTTCACTAATAGGATACAATGAATAATATAATCATATCAGGAAGTTTTTAGATAATATTAGGAAAAATGAATGTTGGACTGACAGAATAGAAATACAAAGTAAAAAAAAAAAGCAGGTGAAAAAGAGATATTTTGGGACCTGATCCTATTAGATATTCCTGTGGCATTAGTCATGGGAATGGTATTACCGTCCACACCGCTGCGTCTGATGCACAGCCTGTAGTTATCGGGGAATGGCAGACATCTTTATCATCCTGCTGTGTTTATATGTTGGGAAAGGAACGTACCTTCCTGGCTCGTATATGTGTTCCCCTATAATGTCCTTATGAGCCTTCCGTCCGCTCACACGGCAGCGACTGGATGACTAGGGCAATATGTTTTCATTAAGAAGCGAAAGCAAAACGTGGAGGCAGACCCCCTGCTATTCCCCCCGTGGGCAGCCACCAGCCAGGGACGCAGCGCTGCTGGGCGGCGAGAGGGCCGGCACCGCGTCGGGAGGAGAGGAGACCTCCGACAGGCACGCGCACCTCCGCTCACCGGCCGCCTCTCACAGCAGAAGAGCTTGTGCTGTAAGGAGTTCTTCTGCCAGCTAGGGCAATAATCACTCAAGTTAAAAAAAAAACATACAAAGCCGAGAGGTGTCACCGTGTTTCCCAGCTTTGTTCCGCGGGAAATGCTAGTTTAGTGGTGACAGCATCCGGGACAGTGAAGGCAGGAGGAGATGCTCCCTTCAGGAGCCTCTCACCCCGGGGGGGATGGACCACCGCAGCCGGACCACCGGCTCCACACGAAGTGCGGGGAAAGGCGAGAGCTGTACCTGCGGAAAGACGTGCGGGGACACCGACCCAGCGCCTGGCCACTTAGAGGACCTTCCTGCCCCGTCCCGTTGGCTGTCCTCTTGCGAGCGTACAGTCGTCGCTGAAAGAACTACTCTAGTTTGGTTGGAAAGTCTGTTTAAAATTGGTTAATGGCATCACCGGTTATTTAGGGATAACTCAATATTCGGAAATTAGTATATAATAGTAATCGCTAATAATTGTTAAAGTTTGTGAGTATGAATACATACGTGATCATTTTGTATTTCATGTTCAGGAACAGGAGACAAAACCAGGCAGATGCAGCCATACATGCACAGCCAGAGCAGGACAATGTATACATAACGTATATGTGTATGTACACAATTTATTTAAAAAAACAAGCTAATAAAGTCACTAGCACCCTGCTGGAAGCAGGAGCACCGGGGCAAAATCGCAGTGCACCAAGCAATTGTTGCACAAAATCAAAGTAAAAGCTACAAATCGAACGCTGCACCAGATCTCGTGTTTTCCCTGCCCTCTCCACCGCAGAGTCGGCGTTGTTGCCCCTTGCCCGGGTAGCCTGGGGGGATCCCGGAGACCCGTCCCGGCTGGACAGAGTTTGTCATCTAAAGCAATCTCCTTCCTTTCTCGGCTGCAGCGTTCACACACATTGCCCTTCTTGCTCCCCTCCGCTTCCTTCCGATTGCCACATCCACCCACAGCGTTGGCTGCTCCGGCAGGCACCTTCGAGAGCGTAAAGTGGACTTTTAAAGTGAGGTAATCTGCCTATTCCTTGCTAGCTCGGTTTCAAAACAGACGTAGTCACCATCCCAGCAAACGAAACCCTCCGGGCTGCCGCACCCCGCAGCCCCCCGAGGGTGGCGGAGCCCCTTGCAGAACCTTTCTCCAGTCAATAACAGAAACGTCTCCCCCTTAGGAATAAGGGCACATGCTCAAGAGCAGGCACCTCCACCCAGGAGGTAAAGGGGCAAGGAAGCAAACCCGGGTGGGAGTGTGTTTTTATTTAGCCATAAGGTCTCAAACCGCAGTGTTTCCTAGAGCGAATGTCTGGCCGCATCCCTACTTTGAATCAGAGCAGCCTTAACTCGGTTTAACTCGCCTCACGTCACAGAAAATCAAGCCGGTTCAGATTAAGATCACTTTAATTCCAAATGCGGATGTTTCTACGATGGCTTAACTAACTCGTTATGAATTCACACATTTACTAATTCCTATTAACTTTACCACGCGGCCTGGTATAGAAAGTCTTAAAAATTGTCATCAAATACAAAAACCTGCCGCCGCCCCCTCCCCCAAATCTTAAAGTAACCGACCTCTAAAGCAGCGCCCTTGTTTTTCCACCAAGTTTCTGGTCTTATTCCCCCAGGAGCAAAGCTCAGCCAGATCGTGCGGCGTCAGTGTCCGACTGCTGACTACACAGCAAGATAAAGATTTTCAGCCATCTCAAGGTGCCTGAATGTCCTGGCACAATACCCCCGTCCCTGGGACAGGTACCACAAAACCTTTGCTCAGCCTTTCCCGCTCCGGCTCCAGACACTTGCTAAGATGCACGGCTTCTGTGTCACCCACCTGGGTCCCCAGCATGGGTACGGACCGGCGCTGGCTGCCCAGCCTCCTCGCTGCTGCGAGAGCTCGGACACTCAAATGGTGACGATGCCTTTGTCCCTTCCGAATTAATACAAAAACCGTTCTGCTGTTGACACCCTCTGCTTCGTTTCTTAGCCAAGAAACATCGGTAAAATCTCCCTTTCTGTTGAACCTTGGTAGTAAGGCGACAGGAGTGTAATTTTCATATTTATTATTATTGCATTGCCTTGGCATCAAATCGTGCAGTACACTGCCTTCCCTACCAGGGGCAGTGAGGCAGAGCGGTGTTTGAGTGCTTGGAGGAGAGCTGCTCGGCCAGCGTGGCATGCTGGAAGAGCACACGGGTTTCAGAACAGCCGTCCAGAACAGGGCAGCCTGTCCATCAGCACGTTGCCTCCACGGAGAAGCATGTGAGCCCTTTCACCAGCCGCAGCTCCATCGCTCCTGGACCAGGGACGGGCTCAGGTCAGGGACCCGTGCTACCCACTGCTGAGGACCGGCTGGCTTTCACGGGTGTCAGTGGGCCCATAGCCACTCTTGGGGACCAAGGACATGCACTAGCTTGAAGCAGTGGGTGGAACCAGGCTGGAAAGGCTATGCCTATGCATAAAATGTTTTTTTTCCTAATAGCAAAGGCAGCATAAAGACATCAAAGCAGCCAGCATGCGTGCTGGAATGACATTTTGATAATGACACTTTTCCTCGATTTTAAAGCAGGTTGGAGTGTTATCGTAATCTTCACAGCAGCAACGAGGTGCTTCCTGATGATCAGCCTTAAGGAAAGTGCAACATCTCGGTGAGACGTTATTAGAAACTGGAAGTCATATCCCACTGCCTTTTCGGCCGTGGTTTGGGATAATCCACAACACAAGAATCCATGGCAGTTACGAATAACTCCCTCACGCATCCGTATCCCGGAAAGCACGGTGTTAATTTGCGGAAAAGCTTTTTGTCCCGGAAATCACTGCACTTTAACGGTCGCTGTGTAATTCTTGTCCCATCAAACGGGATTCGGTGGGTGTGGAACCAACCTGGGCCCAGACCTCCCCGAGCAGCGGGATGCGGTTCACCAGTGTCACCTCCCTTCTCCCCGAGCGACAGCCCTGAGCCACGGAGCTCGGGTGCTGCCGCCTGAACTGGCCAAAGTTCTCATCCTTGGGCCCATTTCCAAATGTACTGCAGGAAAAGGATTGCTTGGGTCTTGCTTCTGGAAAAAGAGACACACTCAGATTCTCCGAGATGGTTCCAGGGGGGAAAATTCACGGAGGCGGAAATAAGGGAAGGCAATTCAAGACATCCAGCACACAGCTGGATCCTTCTCAGGATCAGCGCAGCCAAGGCTCCCACCAAACTTCACCTCCGCCATCACCAAGGCACTGCAGACCCTTGGTCCTGCAGTGGCAGGAACCCAACAGCTGAGAACCAGCTTGACCCAAAAAACCCTGAATTTCTGACCAAACTGGACCCTGCTGTGCCTCCCCATGAGACCCTGACTGCTCACAAGCGTACGCACAGGCACCATCCGGGGAAATACGGCGTCCAAAGCTAGGTGGAAGCGGACTGGAGGCTTGGGAAGCAACAGAGATACGTCCTCCAGCTGTGGACGTGTTACCACAAGGGATGGGCAGTCAGGGCACGTCGCTCCCGAGCCGCGGCACCGCCTGCGGCCATTTCCACACCTGTGTTGTTGTTTATTACTACCCTTAGGTATTTTACTATGGGATATTTATAGAATTTCCTTACATTCAAAAACTAGATTTCTATGGGGAAAAAGGGAGAGTCTTGCAGCATCTTCCAGCTCTTCACGTGGACTTGGGTGTCTGAGAGATTAGGATCGTTTTAGCCATATGCCTAGCGCAGGCTGCTACAAGCAGCACTTCAAACTCCTAATTTCACAAAATCTCCGTATTACCAGTTCAAGATCTTTGAGCAACCGGCAGATTTTCCCAGATTGTTGCCCAGAGCTGTAAATCCTGCACTTCATCCCTTCCCAGTTCTTTTTTTTTTGAGATTGAGAAAAGTAATCCTAATCCAATATTGACTGTGGAAACCACGGGGAGACGTGGAGGGGCAGGGTCCCAGCAGGCGGGTCAGGAAGGGGAAGCTCTCCACCTCGTGCCAGCACCAACCCCGCAGAGCCTTTGCTTTTCTTATAAACGGCTTTTCCCAGCATGTCCCCTTGTGCCAGGTGAAGTCAGCGACCCGACAGCCCTACCCGGTGGGTGTGTGCTGGGGGGGAAAGCCACGGGAGATTCGAGGGACTGGCACTGCTGGATTTACTCCCTCAAAAGTAGGAAGAGGGGCAGCTAAACAGCCGTGATCATGCCTTGAAAATAAAGAGCAAGAAAATAAAGTCAGAGAAAATCCAAATTGGCATTCAGGTCTCAGCTTACATAATTGTACCTTTTTGTCATTACAACAGGATGATTGCAGGACAGGGTGTCAGATGCAGCTCTGAATTTCTGTGCTTTATTGAAATCATTGTGAATGTGAGATACTTCACGTTACCGTAACAGCCAGCAGTTGGAGGGGTCCAAGTCTTCTGCATGTCATCCAGCACTACTTGGCCTTCCACGTGGACGTAGGTCCTGATGAGAGGTGTCAAGGAGGCAAGAGCTTTGCTGTGAAGCTGAAAGGTGAGTGGACAACTTGGATATCGTTAACAAATACAGACTTTGAGACAACACTCAAGTTACCTAATCACTGATCTGTACTGATGCCAAAGTAAATATTACCAGGTCCCCGTGGGTTTGACATACTCTGAATATTCCAAGAACTTTTCTTCTCCTTGTAACCCACTACATCAGCCTTTTTCACTGAAGAGCTCATCTCTTTTGGGGAGAGCCCACAAATATATCAAGACTGAGAGCGGGTGCCTATAGAATACAGAATATATCTGTCTTACCTCATGCCGGTTAAAACCATTTGCTGGTTCTAACAGCTTCTCAGTCTTTGGCAGTAGTTGTGCAAACTCCACTGCCGGGCTGCTTACAGGGAGGTGTCTGACTCCCCGCTCTGCACCGCAGTCACCCCGTTAGCTTCACGCACGCTTGCAGGTCCTCTCCTCCCTCCATCCATACAGCTTCTGCGTGTACTTGGCTCCAGCGTCTTCCACTGCAAGTAGAGGAACCAATCTCGTGTCGTTGCCTGCCCAGATAATACACTGCTGGCTCAGTTTCTAGGGCAAAACATTTTTCATGTTTGTTTATATGTTAAAGGAAATGCTTTCAAACTTTTCAATGTTTATTTAGATTGCAAGTTACTAACGCTTGTCTGTTACCATGACTCACTGAAGACCCCTCCGATGTGTTGATAAAAGGCTCAGTTTCTGGGTTTGGGGTTTTTTTTTCACCAGAGAAAAAATAGTGTATATTGGAAATGGAAATCTGACTTCCCAAAAGCAAGCAGAGCCAAACGCTAGCCAGAGGAACCCTAAGGTCTTAGCCTTCAACCCACTTATGAGAACCAGGATTTACTGTGACTTTGTGCAGCAGAGGATTAATGGAATGAATCACCTCACTTCCCCTTAAGATTTGCCTAGGCATGTGATTTGTGTCTGCTAAGCTGGTATAATGATGAACAATCCTTTTTATTAACGTGGTTAAAAATAGAAACCGCAGTAAGACCTTACATAAACTAGAAGTAACACGTGCCAGCTCATGCCCAAATCCCCCAGTGAGCTGTTTCGGTCTAGGAGACATTGGCATCAAACAAACAAGTCGACTATTTTGAGAAAATAGGAAAACACAGTACAAAGCTACTCCGGAGCTTTTCGCTAAGTGCCATGAGCACAAGGTCGTGACTTCCCTGGATGTATTTTTCCCCCACGATAACGTAGTGCTCGCACACATGCACACATACATGCACACGCATGCACACACACGCAGGCGCACGCTGTGTTCCAGTGTCCTCTCTCTGGCAGTGACCAGCATTTCTAAGCGGCCGTGTGCGAGACCCAAACGCGCCCGGCTACCGTGCAGAGGGTGCGATGGAGCTGGGGACAGCTTTATGCCACCTTTCTGCCTTCTTTATTCGCGCAGATTTAGACGTAGCGCAGGCCACCACTTGCCTGAGCATGAACTGAGCCTCTGACCGTCAGGAGAGGTGGGTACCACCCCATGGAGCCCACCATCACATTTCTAGTCCCCTCTTTTACTCTGGTATTGTAATTTCATCCTGATTTTACCCTTAAACCATGTTTTCTCCGTCATCCTCTTCACCTCTAGTATAAAGATAACAACTCTAATACACTAATGACTACTGCCTCTTTTTTTTTTTCATGAGTTTTAAAGGGACACAAGATACCCTGGCACCTCCACTGAGTCTGTAGCTAACCCCAACACCTCGGAGTTCATCCCACGGCAAGGAAAATTCCTGCCACGAATTTCTTCAGGAGCTGAATCACAGTGCTTGAGGAGCAAATGCTCCGGATAGCTCCCCCCTTCACTTGCAGTGAATGTTAACGCCCCTTTGTCCAAGACAAGGTGGGATGGGGATCTCTAAGGACCAGAGATCGTGGAGGGTTGACTTCAAATGAGCAATGCCCAGTGCTGTGTGCTGGAAGACCAATACTGGGGTGTAACCTCCAGCGTGGCGAGCAGCAATCAGCACAGACCACTGAGCCTGTGGGTTTGCACCAATCTTCAGCCTACGGAACAAACCAGAAGCCTCTGGGGACAGAGCAGTTCCCATGTCGAGCCCCTCTTCTTACGGGGTCACCGCGGGGGCCGGGGGCTGCCTGGGAGCAGGGCTGGGTGAGGGCACCCAGCGTCGGACACGATCTGGGGTGGTCGGGTAGACCATGGGGATGGGGATGTCAGCTTGCGGCAGGGTGGGCTGTGGTGGGGCTGGAGACCTTGCTCGCTGACCTGGGCCTCTCCAGGTACACCAGCATGGTCTGCCCACCACAGTCATTGCCAACGGGCTTATGTAGTCCTGGACAAATGAGATACCTGAGTCATGGTTTATAAATACACATACTCCTGTGAAAGCCAGTGGTATTTTGAGGACCCTAACTCTGTTTTGGATCCAGTGAAGTCACTCTGAACATCTGAGCACCTCTCTGAAACATCAAGGCATGCCTGCGTGGCCTTTCCACAGGGGTTCTGGCACTTCGGCTGTGCCTTCAGGCAGCATCTCTCACCAGTCTTGCCTAAAATAAAACAGGTGGATGAAACAAAAGAGGGGTTTAGGTCATGCCTAAAAGAAAACGTGCACTAGCCCATGCAGATCAACACCATGGAGAATACCCATCACTGGTGAAATACTTTTTCAAATGCTTTCTGACTGAGCTGTATTAGCTGCTCACGAGCTATGACGGAGTGAACCAACTCAGAAAAGCTTCCCCTTAAAAAAAATTATATTAGAAAACTTGACAGCTTTTCTGTGAGTCTTGCCTGTTCTTCGCAAGTTTAAAGACCAAATTAGCGATGCAATCATGAGAAAAAGAATTGGAGACTTCTCCAAGCTGTCAAGTGCATTTTACTGGATGATTAATTGGCAATGCTCCGGCCAACCCTTGGGTCCTGCTAAAGGCCATGCCCCTTGACTCGCACCTGCCACTGCGCCACTGATTGCAGAAAATGGATGTCTTCACTTTTCCTTTTTTTTTTGTTGCAGCTGTTAAACTGCTTTAAGGAAATCTTATTTATCTAGAACAGAAACTTGAACTTCTTCTCTAATCTCAGGAGGATGAAATGAATGTAATTCTCTGCCTCAGACTGACTTATGGAAGCAATATTTTAGGATCTTTAGGAAAGCTGTGATAATTGGACATGATTTTGCATTGCTTGAATGTTTCTTTGCTTTCATGCCGTCTCGTCGCTTCTACAAGACGCCTTGTGACAGCAGGTCGTAGGTGTCTGCCCACGCAGGGCCGAAGGCAGCCCCCCAGCCTCAGCAGAGGAGCACCGGGCTCCCCAACGGGTTCAGCGCAGCAGAAGGGTGGGAAAAGCAAAACGAGCAATTAGCTACTGCATGCGAGGGGGGAAGTGAAGGCAAAGAAACTTTACTTTTGCTGTTTAACTTTTAGATCGAGAACAAGGCTAAAGGAGCAAGCCCAACGCCAGGTAACACCAGGGTATTAGGAGTGATGCGGAGTGACTCACTAATGGGGAAAAATTGGGGGAAGATGGCACACAGGAGAAGTCCCCAGAGATCTCCAAGGAAATGCAAGCAATTCCAAAGACTTTATTTGGCCTATAAATATTGACAGAAATGTTTTGCCTGTGTAAGCACTGTGTTCAGACTTGATGTCCTCAGTATCAGAAAGAAACTCCTTTTCCCTGTCTTGTTGCTGGACATACTCCTGGGCTGTTTCTCACATGTCACCCCTGGAATACCACGTTACCTCCTTTTCTGCTTTAGCTTTTAGGTCTGTCCCCAGTTCTTGCCAGGAGATGTATAAAAAACAAGCCAAACAAAAGTAAAGAGATCACATGCAAGCAAAACATTCCAAATACTCCTGGTATATGAGATGATATAAAGCCAGCTGTTCCTACACACGGCAAGCCACCAAAGCATGAATTTACTGTCATTATCTTCATACCGACTGCCCTGCAGAAGCTGAGAAGGAGATGGCACCTACTCTCAGACTTGCAATCAAAGACCCTACTTCCATGGCTGAGTGTGCACAGAAAGACCCTGCCCTCGGAGGGGTTATCAGTAGGCACCGAAAGGCAGCTGGGGATCAGCTACAGAAGTCCAATCCACATCAAGCCAGTCCTTGCACGTGCTGTGGTGAGCATCTCCTCAGCACGGACATCAAGCTTTAGGTCTTGTGTTCTTTCTTGAGGAGGAACGGTTGTTCACCGCATTTGAGCTATAATCCATTGCTGAGCATATTTTATCATCTGAAAATATCATTTGAAGAACCTGGTGTTGGAATCAAAACAGGTTTCGGGTGATGGATGTGAAATAAATATGTACAGTAAACAGAAAAATACAAGTCACTCTGTTAAATTCCACTGTGATTCCTCACCCAAAGCCATCGCTGTGAGACACATTCGACATAGCCCCAGTCCGCTTTCCTTCAGCTTCTGCTCCTGTTTCTCTGCTGAATTTTTGCTCCGTTGCACAGCTGGGCAAGAGGAGCTGCTTGAGGAGTGAAATGAGTGGTTAAGTGGCCTGCTGAGGAGATGCATGCTGAACTGCACGGATGCTCTTCTGCTGTCTTGGGATAATATTTCTTAAGCAATATTTTACTGTGTCAAGGACACCTGACACATAGTCAGGCACCAGGTTTTAGCAGCTGCAAACGGCCCCGTATATAAAACCATAATGTTAGTGTGCTGGAAGAGACAGGCCATTACAGCAAGCTTTGTAATGCTAAGTGTTTAATTCTAAAAAAAACAACAGCCAGAAGATGAAGAAATGCTCCTTTAAAATCTCAGATACAGCCCATAACATGGTACCGCTCGTGTCTCCCGTGTGTGCTATCACCTTGGCACCTCGAGACGGCACGCGGAGGAGCGGTGTCCAGCGGCAGAGCCAGCCTGTGCCGGGGGTCTCAGCCCCGTTGAGTGGGTATTTCTGACCACCCTGCCTGCCGATGGCTGAAGGAGCAGTCGGACCTGGCATTGCTCTAATTGTGCCCAAAAACACATCCACAGCTCACGGCTGACCTGAAAATCAGGGGTGGCTCCTTTGGTCAGCAGTTCTCTGCCTCTCGCCCGCGAGGAGGGCAAGGAGGGAAGGGCTGGTCACAGGCTTTCTACCTCCAGGAAATGTTTCGTCGTATTTCTCTGCTCCTGTGAGGCTCAGACACTTCTCCTTCACTCACGGAAATCTTCGATTCTCATTAAATATCAGAAGTATAGAGGCTGGGACTTTAAGAACAGTGCCTAATCCTGTAAGACTTGCAATCAGCCTGGCAGGGTTGGAAACACTTCTGCTCTATAAATAAACCCTCCGTAGAGCCCATATGCAGCTACTGTATTTTAAACCTCCGGAGACACAGCGAAGGCGGCCCTGGGAAGTGTGAGCTGCTCATTAGCGCCGGAGCTGAGGGGAATGGTAATTTCTGTGTTCTTTCCCTGCCGAGGCACCGCAGCCGACACCCCGACCCAGCCCGCGGGCTCCCGCCCGGGCGTTCCTCACCCAGCGCCGCGGGGGACCTGGGGGACAGCAGGTGGCTGTGACCTCTTCCAAGGTGAAAAGCAATGCAGAAATGCAACACTTTTGTCCTGTTTTGTGCGTTTCATATGAAGAAAACCCTCCAGAATGCTTTGCAAAGCCAAAGGAGAAAGGTAGGATCCTTTGATCACCCCAGACATAAATTGTCCCTTATCCTTAGTTGCCTTTAGTGGGAATTTTCTTTACAAATGTGTTTTCCACGGAAAACAGCAACTGAATGGCATAACCCAGATGTGAGCATAAGAATGACTAACAGTGTAAGTTGGCTCCCTTAGGGTCAAGGCATAAATAACTGTCACTGGAGCTGCAGAAGAGGTATTAGCCGGATTCAAAGGCAGTTCTCCCGTTGTGGACAAAGTATGAGAAGGAAATAAGATATGAAGGCCGCCTAATGCTTTTGTTCTGGTTAACACGTGGGTAACATCATTCCTGTACCTGTCTCAAAAACTCTCCTTCCGTTTGGAAGTTGCTTGGAGATCCTTTGGGAAAGATGCCTCTAGAGATCCGCAGCAGCAAGGGTAACCCTGTGTTCCACAGACCGCTCGGAGGTGACTTCTGAGCTACTGTTAGCGAAGAGCACACGTTCTTCCTTCCTGGCACGCGGGGTTACGTTTCACTCTTGCTCCTAATGCAGTGCAACAAATAGAGAAACAAATAATGGAGAAGCTACCGTCGGTCCTTTAAAAGTCAATTTCTGTGTGCATTTAACCATAAAGGCAACATCTGCTCTGCTAAATACAGGTGTTTTATATCCTTGTCATTAATTGGAGGGGACATTATGTCATCGTACATCAACAGTTAAAGTTGGTTAAAGTGCCACTTATCTCAGGTGCTGTCATTAATCAGATCCCTTTCATCGGGTGCCCACACCGCCTCTGTCAGCAGCTACGTTATACCCTGTGAACGTTTTCCTCCTCTTTTTTCAGCTGGTTTTGAGGTAATGGCTCGGAAATGAGACAGACACAACGTTCACCGAGGGCTGCGGTCCTCACTCGGGCAAAACCCCACCGAGCATCCGTCGTGCCGAGCAAGGTGTGTGGGATCGGACTGGTAACCGGTAACGCTGCGAGCGTGATTAGCGACCCGGCGATGGCAGGGCTGACGAACCTCTGTGGCTGCTGGCGCGTGCCCACGCTGGCTCCGTCCCGGCCCCTCCGGCCGCCGGGCGGGCGCGAGGCGGGCGCTGCGGGAGGCGGGGGTGAAGGGTCTCCCACCGCTCTGTCGGTGGCATCTCTGATGGCCACGAGAAGCGCCTGTGGGAAACAGCCCATTAGCAAGCCTTAACTGCCAGAGAATTGTAAGTAAAACAAATTGAGTGAGGCAAAAAAAAGTAAAGTATTGGATGGATTTTCTTTCTGAGAATTACACAAAGTCAAGTATCTTATTAAGTTCAAGAGAATTACATTTTACATGCTTCAGCAAGAGACGTGTACCCTTTAGAAAATAATAATGAACTGCCTTTTTTTTTTTTTGCATTCATTTACATACCTTTGATAAATTACTGTAACCAGATTAGGGAGATAAAGTAACTAGTCTATTAATTACGATGATTATTATTTAATAGAAAATGGGATTCTGGGCAACGTGTACGGTAAAAGGAAAGCTTAGCAATGCATTATATGGATGTGGTATTTTATCTTAAAGAGCAAGATAAGTGTCCAGCTCTTTCTGCAATCTAAAGAATATGTTCATTACCTGTGCAAGATTTATAAGTATAATTGAGTGTAATATTTTAAAACTATTTGCCTTATTTCGCCGTACATGGAGGACAAGGCAGAGCTGCTTCTTTAATTAAACTGTGTAAATTCCTTCGTGAAGTTATCTAACAAGCGTTCTATTTGTAAGGAAATTACCTTTTTATTTAAAAAGTTTCAAGATGATATAATTACAGTCCTGCTTGAACTGCAGTGGGTGTGTGCATGTGTAGTTATCTACATGTATTTTCATTTTATGTATGTCTTATGGAAATCCTATCATATCTAATGCATGTGTCTGTGTGTGTATACACATGTTAAATCTACGCATACATAGTTATGTACACACATACCTGCAAATGCATGTACTAGCATGTAATAAATCCCACGCCGTGTCAGACGTGTGGGCTCGGTTCCGCCTTGGCTCTGGCCCACGCGCCCCTCTCCGAGGCAGCACCCAAGGCAGGACCCGCGCAGACAGCAGCGGGTGCTCGCACCTTCCGCCCTCGGATGGCGCGTCTTCCACCTTGCGCTCATCCGCAGCACTAAGCGGCCTTTTGGGGGGAAGACGGCTTGACTTGTGTCCAAAAACAGGCGGCTGCAGTCTGTCACAGCAGAAACGCAGGAGAGGGAGGAAGGGGAGCTACGCGCACAATCCTGAATCTGAGCTTTTCCAGCTCTGAAGTGCCTGGCTCTGAGGCTGGCGCGCTGTTCTTGGAGCAGAGGTGTTGTACGCAGTTTCTGAAGGCTTTTCTGTAGGGGTGGTGGTTCTCACAAGGACAATAGCAAAATGTGCTTTATCCTGTGCTGCCGGTCCCACCTCCTCCATCACCACTGCCTCTGCACCCACACCGAAGGCATCCGACACCGGCCGGACCCGGGGGCCTGGCTCCAGGTCCTGCCCCAGCACCCTTCTCCCTCCGTCCCTGCCACACGCTACTCCCTGCATCCCAGCCCCAGCACCCTGCTCCCTGTGTCCCTGCCCCATGCTGCTCCCCATGTCCCTGACCTAGGGAGCCTTCTCCCTGCGTCCCTGCCACACGCTGCTCCCTGCATCCCTGCCCCAGCACCCTCCTCCCTGTGTCCCTGCCACACGCTGCTCCCCACGTCCCCGCCCCAGCACCCTTCTCCCTGTGCCCCTGCCACACGCTGCTCCCTGCATCCCTGCCCCAGCGCCCTGCTCCCTGCATCCCTGCCCCAGCACCCTTCTCCCTGCGTCCCTGCCTCTCCCTCCCTGCCTGCATGACCGTTTGTCACCCCACCTTTGCCGGTGGGAAGGGCTCAGCCCTGGGCAGCTTGCCTGCAACTCTCACAGTGTGTTTTTAAGCAAAGAATAAAACTCCTGGACCTCTCGTGATTAACGCTACTGCAAAACTGAGCAAGCTCCAGCTGGATCACAAAGCAGCTCTACATTAGCTGGAGAGCATCTCCCACCAGACATCAGAAGGTATGAGAAGAAGAGGTAGTCTAAGACATTTTTGCAGCAGACACTGATAAGCACCATCAATACACTAGGTGTCATCAGTTAATTAATTAATCAAATATATGTAAATAACCTATCCCTTCTAGCCTTTCAAACCTTGTCACCAGGTAGGCATGGCACAAGAGCAAGACTTAGAACCTGGCGGACAGTATTGCTCGCTGGAGCTGGGTTCCTCCTTGCACCCAAGAACGACAAACATTCCACAAGACCACTGACGTCCTAATTGAGCCCTCAACCGGGACGTTCAGCTCTCAACTGGGACGCAAACCCCAGCTTTCCCTCTGCACTGCCGACCCCTCCAAGCCCCGGTGCGGCCGGGGATGCCCTCGCAGGCGGCACCGGCCCCTGCCCGCTCCGGGCTGCCGTGCGGGGCTGCTGGCTCTCCTGCCCACCCAGCCTTGCCGGGGTGAGTTCAGGATTGATTTGCCTCTCACTTACCACGGGGTAAATGAGGAGCAACGCTCCTGGAGTGAATACAAAGCTGCTTGGAAGGGATGACAGTCACCCCCCAAGTAGACAAACCATGCCAAAAGCTGCTCCTGAGCAGCACCTCTCCGCAGTTAACACACACCATCAGCAGGACAAGGTTATTTCAGTGAATTTTCTCCAAACAAGGCTTTTTTTGCAGCAAAAGGGAAGAAAGAAAAGAAGGAGTGGGCAGAAGCGCTCCCGGGATGGAGCCAAGCCCTGCAGCCTTTCTGCGGGGTGCCTTCGGGACCCCCACGCGGGGCCGAGGAGGGGCACGGAGCGCAGCTGCACCCGGGGTGCTGAGGTCTCCCACACCTCCCCGGCCAGACAGAGCCTTACCTGCCAGTTTAAAAGGAGATGAAAGATAAATGCTAACATCTGCGACCGCACATGCGGTGGTGGCAGGGGAGGCTAAATGCTAAGTAGAGCAAGAGACGTGTCTGGCAGAGTTACCTAGGCATAAAATGATCCTCCCCGCAGCCGCCCGGCCCGCTCCCCGGGACTGGGGGGGCACAGCGCTCCGGCCCCGCTCCCAGACCCCAGCCTTCACCCACTGAAGGCAAACCTTGGCTTTTACAATTTCCCTTCTCCTGCTTTCCGTGGGTCTCCCCCCTGTCTCATCTGACGCCGGGGCTGTTGCCACCTTTCCCGGAGACGGTCTCGTGTCTCACATCTTCTGTTCGCACTCGCAGCATCTATCATCTGCAGCCTTGCTGCCATAACTTCTTTTGGCACTTGTCAGGTCACCGTTTATTTCTACATTTCATTTTTTTTGAACAGAACATCCCACACGCTGCGATCGGTACCGCTGATTTATAAACCCCCTGCAACCTCTCTGCAGCTATTTTTCTAAGCAGGTCAGGAAGCAGCGCTGGAGCTAACCCTGCCCCTCCGCAGCCGAACAGGGGCTGCTTTCCCCAGCCCTTGGGTGAGCTGACAGGCAGTTGTTCTTAGCTTATCTGTCACATCTGGTTTTATTCACACATCTGGCAAAAGACAGCCATTACATATATTTTCCAGCTCTCCTAAATGTTCCTGCCTTGCATCCAGACGGAGGAAGGGTGAGGTCACGCAGGAACATCGCTCTCTGACAGCTCCTTGATGGCTCTATGCACGGAGGTGCTGGTCTCAGGCTTGCTTCTCTTCGGGGGGCTCCTGTACTGAAGGAAATAAATCATAATTGTGACCAATTAACTCTCTGGTATCTTTGCCCCACAGCCTAGGCTTGCACCCTGCAGCCGGGCACAGCGACCAGAGGACGGTGATGCTGCGAGCACTGCCAACACCTCCACCTCTGGACAGCAGAGCCGGGCCACCCACTGCCCCCCGAGATAGGGCTGGTCCTCACCGGCGATGCCCGGGCACCCCGAGCCCCCCAGCCCCCCACCAGGGCCACGGTGCGGGGGGTGACTGGGAACCCTGGGGCAGGAACCGACCCCGTCCCGGCTGGCAGCCCTGGCTCTGCCGGCACGAGCTCCGGGGGCGGCTGGAGACGGTCGGGTTTGCAGAATAATAACAACCACCTGTCAGGATTTATTATGCAGATATTTCACACCAGAGATTTGCCATATTAAAGGACACTGAAATTACTCATGTCAGGTAACTGAATTATAATTAAAAGCTATGTAGATTATTAAAATACTCTTATGGCAATGGGGAAACATAAATGATAACACAAGACAGCCCCATTACAGAATTAGCTTACTCGCAGAGTTTTGCTTTGATTTGCCATTAACTGGAATAACGACCCTCTCTGCAGCCCTCACCTCCTCTTCCTCGTCCTGGCCGGCGCTCAGGCAGGCAGGGGAGCATCGCTGCCCAGCCGGGCACTCGCTGCCATCGGCTCTGGCACGCAGCAGCCTCGAACGTCACGGCTCTGCGCAGCTTCCGCCAGCAAACACGGAATGCGGTGCTTCCCCTGGGTGTCGAGAACCCGTGCGAACCCCGCCGGGTGAGCCTTACGTGGGGTGACGGGGAGCAGCCCCCCCCGGAGCCCTGCTGATCTGCCGGCGCCAGCCGCGAGAGGGAAAGGAAGGTGGCAGGGTGGGGGTTCGGTTGCTTTCTTTTTAGCCTGAGAAAAACCTATGTTTTATGTTTTTATCTAAAGAAACACAGAAATGATGTGTACGGACCGAATGAGCTATGAGCCAGCAAAATTATTTTCCCTTTCTTATTCATTCCTACCTATGTGGAGGAGACAGTCACGACAAACTGCAAGGCCATATGATAAACAGCAGAGTAGTCTCTAAACCCGCTAGGATTTAAGGATGAATTTAATACATTTAATACAGTTCTGCGCTGGCTGTCCTGAACCCCTGTACTTCTACATCTTTGGTTACTGGATCAAAGTCGGGAGCCCCGGCCGCTCGCAGGGCCCCCATCACCCAGGTGGGTGACCCTTGTCCCTGCTCCCTCTCCCGTTTCTCACTCCGGTTCTGCACGGTAGCAGAGTTTCCACCAGCGGGAGGGGAAGAGCCCAAAGAGCAAAACCAGCTGCAGGCGGGAGCTGGAGGGGGGTGCACGGGGAGGTCAGGCTCCTAAACGACCCTTGGGTGTCTGCAGTTGATGCTTGCATGGCTCCCAGGTCTTGGACCTGGACTGGTTTTCTTTCCCCCTAACAAATACATATTTTACGAGAACTTACAACCCCGGAAATCTCTTCAAGGAATTGCTAATCAGCAAGATGCGACAAGAAATAAAAAGTAGTGGTGGTTAATAATAAACCAAACAGCGTGGCAAGAACAGATTGCACTCGACATTACTGTCTTCCCTACATTTGGGGGTTTGGTGGGGGCTTTCTTGGGTTTGCCGGTGGTGTTTTTAGCTGAGAGTTCCCAGCTGGGACTATAAAATCGTCTGTATGTGGAGCTATTTTCCTACTCGTCTGCGCACCCACTGGGATGCTTTGTCAGAAAACAGAAACGCTTACGCTGCAAACGCAGGCACGAGCACACACACAGAGCCCGGGAAAGAAACTTTGCCAGCATCCTGCCAAGAAGTTCAGGAGAGCTTCTCCATTAGAAAAGTGACACTGGGACAAGCTTGCTTTGGAAGCTGCTGTTTCTTCACAGCAGCGACAGGAGAGCCCCACGGCAGCTCGCTTTCCACCGTGTGTTCCCACCAGCCTCTGCACCAGCCGGTCACCCCGTGGTCCCACCAGGACTTGGAAATTCCCTGGCCAGTTGTGGTGTACCTGCAGCAGATCCACTTCTGCTCATGAAACCAGACTCGTCTCTCATCAGTGCTTACTCAGCACTTCAAGGTTGGATCTGCTTGGCTCCCAGTAGAGCTGGTGGACCGGTATCTCCGGAGGGACACCCTTCCATGTGCCTGAGGGGGGTGTTTTCCACAGATGTCCACGGATGCCTCCCATCCAAAGGGCAGCATCTCGTGATGTATCTCCCCACCAAAAGCTCCCGAATTCCAGCTGCAGACAAAGCCGCCGGTTCCAGCAGTCCCTTGCAGGTGGTAGCGGGGTTCCTCTCACGGGGACGCGACGTCAAAACAGCCAGGTGCAGGGTACCGTCCTCTGCATTTCAAAATCAATAGGCAGGAAATCCTTTCCTGCTGGCTCTGTAGGGAAGAGGGTGGAAATATAGAGCGAAACTGCTGGGAGAGGAGCGTGCGTGTGTGTGTGTCTCCGTGTTAGTTTATATAACACTTTAACTAACAAGCTATGATCTTCTCCAGAACAGTAGATAAAATGGCAAATGAAATATAGGGCAATAATTCTGACACTAAGGCGAAGTTGCTGGTTTTAATATATGCCTCTCTGCAAGCAGATAGGCCATAACATGACAATAATGAAATATAAATGACCTACATAAAAAAAAGATAAAATCAGGTAATTACTGAAGCGTCAGTTCTTTACAAAATAATTGGTAATGACCTTTGATAAAGAAATCACTTTTGTGATATTGCTGACAGTACAATTTTCAACTCTGAGAAAACATAGCAGCTGGCTCTAAATCAGGGCCAGGGCTGCTGGGACTCGCCGCCACGGCGGGAGGAACACGCTCCTCATGGCAGCGCCGAGGGGCGGTTGGGCGCCGGGGGGTCACGGTACCAACCGGGTGTGCTGGCATCACCATGGCCAACGCGGTGGTACCCAAACCCACAGGGTCCAGCAGCTCGCGGGCAGAGCCTGGAGGTGATGCTCAGCACCCTCGTGCCGAGGGCGGTGGGACACCGGGCGCTCTGCATGGCAGTGTCCCACCGCGGAGCCAGCAAAACCACCCCATCCAACCAGAGGGACCTGCTATGGTGTGGATGTTAGGACCAGGGGACCTCCAGCTGTCCCTTGTGACCCAGATTACACCACTGCCTCCAGGAGAAAGCCAGGCCGGCTCTAACCCCTCCATTCCCACTGCCAGGGGATGCCCGAAGTCAGCCCTGCCCTCCGAAGGACCAGGTCAAGATGCGAGATGGCATCTGCTGCTCCTCCTCTGCCCTCCTGGACGGGCGGGCTGAGCGTGCTGCCCGACCCGTCTGCAAGCAGGAGCTCCTGCTCGACCCCCGGCTGGCTCCCGGCAGGCTGGAGGACGAGCGTCAGATGGAAATGCCTTCTGATTGCTTCCAATCTGGCTGAGGTTGCCAACAAAAAGCTGCAAATGTCACATCCAATTTGCCCCAACGGACGCTCCCCCTGAAAAACCTTCCGAGAAGTCCATGCGAGAGGACGAGAAGGTGGCAGGCGTATCTCAAAGGAGCTGCCCCACACCAAGGGATGACGGCGACCTGCTGCGGGCAGCCCTCACGGAAACGCGCCGTTCCAGGTGCAGAGCTGTTCCTCAGGCTTGGAACTTTTCTGCTGATCATGTCAAGCAAAAAATAAATGATTTTTTTTTAGAGGATTCCATACACCTCCACCTCACAGAGAAGGAAGAGTGAAGCCAAAGCACGGGGAGGCCACGTTCCTTCTGCAATCAGTGGTTTCAAAGCGCATTCTGAGGGTCTCCTAACCGGTTTGCCCCACCGTGCGTCTCCCCAGGAGGACTCGTGGGGTTGCCCCGGGGCCCGGTGCAGAGCTCGGGTCTGCTGCTCTGCCGCGCGTCTTGTCGGCCGCTCCGTCGGCAAAGGCAGCCGGTGCGGAGGATTCTCCTCCATGCTGGACGCGTCTGATGACGAGGAGGAGATGGAGGATCTCCCACCCAGGTCCGTGCTGCCCCAAAAACGTTGGCTGCGTTCCCCAGGCTCTGCCGAGCCGCTGCTCCCCAGCTGATGGAGGGGGTCGGGTGCTTGGGGAGGGGTGGAAGTGGCCCGGACCATGGCGGGGCTCCCACTCCCCCCAGGGATTCCCAGCAGCCAGGGCTTACAAAACGCAAAGGTGCCACCAGGCCCAGCAACCGCTGCCCACCAGATAGGTGCGACAAGATCAGCAGATTTCACAAAACACAGTGGAGCAAAAAAAAATCATAACAATAGCCCAAACTCTACTAAAACCGTATTCACAACCACCAAATCTCTCCGCTTTGTGTGACAAACCTTCCAACGCACCCACTCCCCTTCCCTTCCCCCACCCGAAGGAGGGAAAAAAAAAAGATCTTCACACTTTTTCTAATACCAGCTGGTTCATTTATATTGCAGAAGTTTCACGAGACAGCTACTGACAGTGATATCCCAAACACAGGTTAAACCCGCCGCGATCGCTGCCTCCGTGCGCGCGGCGAGGGAGCGAGAACATTTGCATGAAGCGATGGGAATGGCACCGGCTTCCCAAGGCGACCCTGGAGAACACGTTTGCGGGGTGCCCCGGCCTGGGGCCACCAGCCCCCCCGCTGAAGAGCGAGGGATTCCCGCACCGGGGCCGAGCTGCCCCTTTCCAGCAGTTTTGCTCAGATTGCCGGGATGCGACCGCGCTTCTGAAATTGCAGGGGCATTTCCCGGCGCATGGAGCAGCCCCCGGGCTCTGTACGGGAACAACCCGGACCCCCGGGCGCCGGCTCACCCGCTGGCACCCGTCCCGCGAGCATCCCCTCGCAGCGCCGGTGCCCACTGGCTCGGCCACATCTTCAGCCGTGGGGATTTTAAGCACGGGAATGCCTTTTCCCTCCGCACAAGTTCTGCTGCCCGCAGGGTTTCCCCAGTGCCGTTCTCCCTCGCAGATTCGGGGTTCAGCTCTTTCGAAAAGCCCATGGGTTCTCAAAAACATGAAGACAGATAAAAACGCTCAGCAACCTCCTTCCTCTTAGCTGGATGTTTTTTCTATTTTAAAGGGTGTTTCACAATATTGCTGTCCTTCTCAGAGTATTCTAAAGTACTCCCAGTATTTTAAAGACGGCGATGCATGAGGGCAACACGGTCTGCAGCGATGCGGTGAAAGCAGCCTGTAACAGCACGCCACGCCACGCTAACCCCCACGAGTAGAATCCTGCTGACTGGCTGGCGGTGACCCCTCTCAAACTCCCCAGGCCTGATATTTTACAAGGAAACCTTTCTGCAGTGACAAATGCCGAGCGTGGCAAGCGCCGGTGCCTACGAAGCGCCCACAGACCAGCAGGGACGGTACCAGCCACCGGCAGCCGAACGCGGAGCGCGGGCAGCGACTGCGGGCACCCCGCCGTGCCCCGCACTGACCGTGGGACCCTCCCGGCCCCGCTGTCCTTCCTTTGCCATTCCCACTCCCACCCGGGATTCCAGCCCCTAACACCCCGGCAGACGCACCCCACGGATGACCCCGGACAGGGACATTTTAAGGAAAATGCCACCTTGTATTTCGCAACCCGACGAACGCCAGGCACGGCGCGCTGCAGGGTGGCGAGGTGCGCAAACCCACCCCAGGGACCTTGCCGAAGGTCGAACGGTTTAGCGGAAAAAAATTCCGTGGCGAGAAAAAGGTGGAAAAAGCATTCTCTTTCTTGCTTTTCTAGGGAGGGAAGGAATAAGGTGCCTTCCGACTCCGTGGAGGAGTCCCGCAGAGAGCGGAGCACGCCTGCTTTGTGTCTGCAGCCCGCGGCTTCCAGACCAAGGGAGGAAAAAGTTCCAGGAAAATCAGGCTCGCAGATGCGTGCGCTTCATCTCTACTCGGAGATGCTCCCACTTCTCCACTTACACGGCGTCTACAGGTTAAAGAGAGGGAACGCTGAGCCGTTCCAGCAGGCTCTTCTTGTAACGATCCGTGTTTATTAATTCACAAGCTTTAGGTACGGACCCAGTCCGTAGTGCTGCAGTTTGCATGTTAATGCAGAAGCTGGTGCAGCTGGAGAGCGGCCGCAGCTGGAGCGGTGGGTCTGAGCGGCACGCTGCAGCTCTGCGGGGTCTGGGGCAGAGCAGCTCCGGCTTTCGCCGGTGCCGGAGAGCCCAGCGCGGGTACAGCGGCGCGGGGACCGGCTGCGGAGGGTCTGCTGGAGACGGGTGTCAGCGGCAGAGAGCTCCCTTCGTCACGTTTCGAACCGCTTTGCCGTAAGCCCCAGCAAGCCTGCCTACCCCGCCGAAGCCCAGCTGGTTGGTGACGGAGCACTGGCCCAGGCTGCCCAGGGAGGCTGTGGAGTCTCCTTCTCTGGAGATATTCAAGCCCCGCCTGGACGCGGTGCTGTGCAGCCTGCTCTGGGTGACCCTGCTTGGGC
>Ga0065711_1006129_pt1 | contig 30839 bp, 12 predicted proteins | sample Hoacrofraction12_FD_59098 | JGI IMG/M metagenome (GOLD analysis project Ga0065711, IMG submission 59098) | Hoatzin crop microbial communities from Cojedes, Venezuela - Epithelial fraction 12 v2 (version 2) | ecosystem: Host-associated > Birds > Digestive system > Esophagus > Crop | place... | reverse complement strand
TCAGTGGTGCCCAGCGACAGGACAAGGGGCAATGGGCACAAACTGAAGCAGAGGAAGTTCCGTCTGAACATGAGGAAGAACTTCTTCCCTCTGAGGATGACGGAGCACTGGAACAGGCTGCCCAGGGAGGTTGTGGATTCTCCTTCTCTGGAGATATTCAAGACCCACCTGGACAAGGTCCTGTGCTGCCTGCTGTAGGTGACCCTGCTTCGGCAGGGGGGTTGGACTAGTTGACTCACAGAGGTCCCTTCCAACCCTAACATTCTGTGATTCTGTGATTCTGTGATCAGAAATGTGACATTTCTGCCTCCATGCACAAGCAGTGACGAAGCCTTGGATGGTGGGTTGAGTGGCAGGCAGCAGTGTGGGCATAGGCATATGGATCCAGTGTTCCTGCACTCAGACTAAGAGGATGGTGGGATTACAGGATTGTTCTTTGGAGTCAGGTGTTAGGGAACCGCTGTAAAATGTTGGTTCCTCCTGTCTAATCCCTTTGTAGTGCTCCAACACAAAATCTCATTCGTTTTCAACATCTCCCATGAACAGAAAGCCAGGAAATTTCCCAGATGGACTTCTGCATTGGGTGAGATTTTTGTCTTTACAGCAGTCTAAAATAATGGACTCATTAGAAGTAATAATTTCTAAAGTTCAATAGAAGCTTTTTTTTTTATTATTTTAGCTTCAGTATATAGCTGTAGATCTTTCAGGTATGATGAAATGCTAGGGTTCTTTTTATGGGGACTGTGCTCTGAAATTAATTCCCATTAGTGTATGTAAGAATGACCTTTAGCTTTGGTGTTCATCCAAATGCTTGTGAAGATACAGCTGCTTTTGGTCATTTTTATGAGTGAAAATCTAAACAATGTTTTACATCTATTAGACTAAATAGAAAAGAAATTTGGAAGCAATTCAGTGATGCCAAAAAATAGGATATATGCAGGAATGTAAATTATATGCAGAGCTGCGATGGCTGTAAGAATAAGTAAGAGCAGCTGTTAAAGTACTGGGAAAGTAGTGATGAGCTTTATTTGCATTGAAAACTTAGGCCAGGTTTCCCTGGTCAGTGCTGTACCACTTGGAGGAAATCTGAGCTGCTGTGTCCACAATTGTAACAAAGACCTTGTGGTCCCAAGGGTGGGTCCTGGGGAAACACCATCAGATATGTAGCATGCTGCACCTGGACAACCAACTAGCAGGGCTTGTTGGCTCATGGGTAGCACTGTGCGAAAGTGGCTGTCCTCCTCTTGGTGTCCAGCTGGTGTCCTTGCACCTTATCTCAGAGACGTGTGGGTCTCAGATACTGAGTGCTGTGGATCAGTACACAAGAGGAGAAACTTTCTCTTGACCCATGCAGGAGCACTAAGCACAACTGGGTCTTTGAGATCTAGAATCCCCAGGGATTGCATCAGGAATAGTGTGGCCAGCAGGAGAAGGGCAGGGATCGTGCACCTGTACTCGGCACTGGTGAGGCCGCAATTACTGTGTGCAATTTTGAGCCCCTCACTACAAGAAAGATTTTGAGTTGCTGGAGTGTGTCCAGAGAAGGGCAACGAGACTGGTGAGGGGTCTAGAGCACAAGTTCTATGAGAAGTGGCTGAGGGAACTGAGATTCTTTAGTATGGAGAAGAAAAGGCTGATGGGAGACCTTGCTGCTGTCTACAACTACCTGAAAGGAGGCTGTGGTGAAGTGGATGTTGGGTCTCTTCTCCCCAGTAACTAGCGATAGGATGAGAGGAAATGGCCTCAGGTTGCATCAGGAAAGGTTTAGATTAGATATTAGGAAAAATTTCTTTCCTGAAAGAGTGGTCAGATATTGGAACAGGCTGTGTGGGGAAGAGGTGGAGTCCCATCCTTGAAGATGTTTAAAAACCGTGTAGATGTAGCACTTCAGGATATTGTTTAGTAGGCATGGTGGTGTTGGGTGGATGGTTGGACTTGATGATCTTAGAGGTCTTTTCCAACCTTAATGATTCTATGATTCCAGGGACCATGTTGTCACCAAAGCCCTATTTCTCTTGGTGGGTACAGTGAAGGAGAGAGCGCTTCTGCCCCAGGGCTGAGGGCTGTTTGTGTTGGCTGTCATCTGTAAGCAACTGCATTCTGATGCTACACAAGCAGATTACAGTGGTGTTTGGCCTCTCCTCCTTCTGAGCCCAAACATGTGCCCTGGAGCTAGAGCTGCAGTGGTCCTGGGTAAGGCAGGAGCTCACGCCAGTGACTCATTCATGTTAGACAGACTCTTGTGAACGCTTTCCAACCCGAAAGTGAGTACAGGGGCATATTATAGTAACTTCCCAGAAAGACAAAAAATGCCAAATAAAGTAGTCTAAAACCTTAAGTCTAGCTTCTGCTCTGTGACAGCAATAAGTTTTCTTAGAGGTATTATGTGGTTTTAACTGACTTACCCAGTTTCTAGCCTTCAGTCAAATTATTTGGGAGGGATGGGAGTAAGTAAGGTCATTTATTAATTCACAGTTCACTGGATTAATTTTTTTTTAAATTTTATTGGACAAAAAATATCCTACTAGAAGACTGCAAGTCAAAAACATATACTGCTTCTGCCAAAAATCTGTCTTGATTGCTTTGCCTATGACAAACTATGAAGTATTAAATACTCCATAACAAATGGAGATTTTCAAGAGGATGGCATAAGAGGAGCCTCTTTTTCCAGTCACATTGTTGCATGCTTAATCTTCCTTCCACTTTTCCTGCTACAAAATGATCTTGACTCCACTTTTGGAAGGGGAGCTGGAGAACTGTGACTGACAAGAAGGATCAGAATGTCCAGCTCTATCTGAAATGATAATTAAATTAGATTTATTGTTTATGACTTGTTTATTGCTGATGTTGATTAACCATCAGTACTTGGGAGGGAATGAGCAGAAAACTCACTGCTCATTTAATTGGACATTAGCACTCCAGCCAAAACGGTTCTAGCACTGCAATCCGATGCCCGATGCATGAAGGAACGCTAAACTAAAGGTTTATTTCCCCCTTTTCAGGCACATACATTATTCCCAGTAACCCAATTATACGGCTTTCTTCACACTTTATCCATAAAAAGCTTCTAACACATCAAAAACAAGTGAATCCTGACATCCTGCTGTTTTATAGCTCATAAAGCCAACTTCACCCATTTTACCCAAAGGAGTGTGCAGCCAAAACCAGGACAGAGCCAATGAAAAAAAGAAGTTGTGTGTGTGTCTGGATCTATATATGAATTATGACTATTCAAGGGAAAAAGAAATTGGAATCATTGCCAAAATCCAAGTGTGTAAAGGGACAGCTGGAGTTTTATGCAGGAGTTTACAATGCATTACTGTTCAATAAAAAAGGAGTCCTTTACAACAGCAGCTCACACATCACATGATACATAAGCTACCTCTGAACACAGAGCACCTTCTTCAAAGGAAATGTCATTTTCTATTGAATTTGCTATTAAAGGAACAGTAGGTGATCTAGCAAGAGATGTGTCATGGTGTGGAAAAGATCTGATTCCAATGCTTATAACATTTTGGTAGTGGACCTACTTGCTGCAATGATCCTTTCCTTCCAATCACACTGCTCATGTCTCAGCACTTAAACTTTTTTCTTTTCAAGGGTAATGGGTTTTTAAACCCAGGCCAAGGTTTTCAGGTTTGGCAAGAGCAAATAGCTGTTTTGGTGCTCACAATGAGGGAGGAGAGAGGAAGAAAGAAAAGGCGGGAAGCAAGTTCAACCTTTGTCCAAAAGAAAGCTGGCACTGGTCATGTCCAAATTTTCTGAGACCCTGGAAATTTCAGAGACAGTTTGATGCCTAACCAGTTATTTTCATAAAGGCCAATCAAGCTCCATTGGATGCTTCTAAGGTATTCCACCCCTTGCATATTTTGTAATCTGCATAGCTGCAGAAATGGTAATTATGGGTGTAAAACATCTCCACGTATATTAGGGGTGTATAAAAACTTCTTTCCTGTGACTGCTTGTCGAAACACGGGGACATCAAGACGTATCCTGGAATAGCAACAGAAAGAGTGGGAGACTGGTAAGCAAGCGAATAACAAGGTTTAAAACAAAAAAATGTAAGGAAGAGGGAGAGTCAGGACAAAAATGTTACAGGATGATAAAGACTACTGGGAGCATGGGTACTGTAAGTTCAAAATAGTGTAAGGTCATAAGGACAGCAGCAAACAGAGGTATTTCTTTGATCTGGCCATTACAGTTGAGCCAGGAGAGAAGATCTCTGCCCCTCCGTGTGCAGAGGGCAAATGATCCCTGCAGACACCCTATAAAGCTTTTGTTGCTGACCCATCCACGTTGCTATTTCCCTCTGTTGGTCCCAAATTTCATCCAGATACACCTCCCTTCTGCAGGTGTGGACGGATGTTGGCTGAGATTGGTCACTCACCTGAGCTGCCTCCTTCATCTTGGTGTTTCTCTACATACCTGCCGACTTCAAGGACAATCTGCTTGGGCTGAATGCGAAGCCAAACCACGAACCTAATCCTAACCTGTGTACTGCTTCTGTAGACAACATCATTTATGCTGTCACTGTACTTCTATTTTACTGTTACTGTGTATCCTCAAATATTTTAATTTCCCATTGACTCCAAACCCTGGGATTTTGTCATGCTAAGCACAGAGGTTTAAAGCAAGTGATATTGCAAGCATTCATGAATTTCTTGTATTATTCGTGATATTTATTTTTCTTCCAGTAGTTCCATGAGTCCTTGAATAATGCAATTATAAGTACTGCTCAGCTTTGGTACTTGTAAAGTACCAGATGGTAAAGAAACTCTGAACATGTGGATTGTAGATTCTGAAATGAGAAAATCTCCTATATCATAAAAGTCACAGCAAGGCATGCAGGAAGAGCCTAGATGAGAAATGTAATGGCTTCCTGAAACAGCCAGACAGCTGAAAAGGACTAATTTTGCTGCATTTCTGAGCAATAGACAGATTCTGACTGAATATGTTGCTGTTGAACAGCCACGTTTAGTTGTAATCATCATGTACTCAAATTCATTGTTTTTTGTTGGTTTGTTGGGGTTTTTTTTCCAAGGAAAAACACAGTAGTGTTGAATAAAAGAAAGTATGTTGAATTAAAATGAGGAAGAAATAGAAAGGAATAGCCAAAATTGTAAAAAAAATAGTTGCAGGTGGCACAAAGATTTTTTAAGAGGCACAGAGTAACACATACCTGTCTATCAAGTAATAGAAGAACTTTGAAAAGAAACTTGAAGGAGAAAAACAGTCAATAATAGTGTAAATGAGACTGACTGGTAAGGGAGGCTATCAAGAGTGAAAAGAAACTTGCTTTAAGGAGTGGAGGCTGTGCCGAAACAGGGACCCCAGAAAGGATTACGAGCAAGGGAAATCAACTGGAAACCTTTCTTAAAAAAGAAATAGAGAACTAAAAGATCTTGAGGAAGAACCTTTAAAGGAGAAAAAAAAACCCCAACAACCCCTTTTTACAAACACATATATCTTCCAAATTGTCTGCAAGGCCAATGGAAGATGAAAGGATAATGGAAGCGCTTGGGGAAGATAAGAACCGGCACAAAATTAATTGTTTGTATCGGTGTTCACAGAAGAAAATCTTAGGGAGTTTCTTTCAGCAGATGAGCCACAGCAGCTCCCTCCAGTTGTGTTTCTGTGATAGGCTTGAGTGGTTCTAAATCCATGTCCTTCCAAAAGGGGCACTCTTGTCCTCCCCTCACAGACCCTGGCCTTGCCGCCCCACTCCCTGCCTTGTGCCATATAGGATGACAGATCAAGAAGCTAATCCCATTAATTAATAGGCATGGCATTTAAAACAGAAGAAATCAAGGGTGTTGGTGTTTTTTTTTTCCCTGCAGTACATAGTTAGAGTGCTATGGGATGCTGTGGGGATCTGCAGGTCAATCTGCTTCTAAAGGCAACTGGCAAATTTGTGAAAATGTCTGTCCAGGGAGAATAAAATTTCCAATCTAGGAACAACCAGGTCAATAAACTCCAGTGTGGCGGGTAGGTATAAGGGAGATGTGCTTGCTGTGACCTTATGCCCTTCCTGAAGTACTTCCTACTGGCCTCTTTTTGGGTAGCAAGATAAATCGAGTTCTGGCCTGAAGACATGCCATCATGCTCTGTATGACACCAGAAGGAAAATCTCAGCAGCGAAAGGGCACCTCTCTTAGAATTTTATCAGTCTCAGGAGAGTTGGATACGTAGCGCTTTCTCTAGTATTACATATGTGAATGTATCTCGTATGCACGGTAAGTATGGTGGTGATTACAGTGGTCAGTTGATTCTTCCCACACAAATTGTGAACAATAACATATTTTGATAGCATTTGCATGGAATAAGGGAGAAAGAAATAAGATTTTCTTTTTTAATCCACTCTTCCAGTGTAAAAAGAAATTTAAAAACATGTATCTTTTACTCTGTGCAAGAGGACAGCAGGGTTTCACTACACTCTTCCGGGGACTACAGTTAACAAGACCTGTCCTTTTTCCCTGCAAAATAAATCTTTTGATCCACACTGAGACTAAACAAAGATTTCTCTGTTTACTTTTGGAAGCACTAAGCATCAAGACACTCACACTAGGGGATAATCTATTAAAGAAGCTTTCTCTGTGTTAAAGTCCAGCCTTTGTAGAAGACTTTGTCAACAAATCTTACTCAAATATTGTTATATTACCTTAGTTCCCTGGTGGCAAAAGTGCATTTGTCAATGTTCATTGGTCCTTAATTGTCTTTAAAGCAAAAGAGATTGAAAGGAGTAAAAAATGTGCATTTGGAAGCATTTTGTTTTTGTCAAGTCTCCCCGCAGTTAAGGTCGTTGGATTTCTGGGTCTCTTGTACTTCTTTGCTTCATGTTGCAGAAGCTTCTTTACATGGTACAAACAACCCAAGTTTAGGAAATTTTTTTCATAACTCACAGCTTCCACAACCAATGCAAATTTACTATTAAACTAAAAATCAACCCTACCGCATGCTTTCAGGCCTGAGGCTGCAGAAAGTATCAGCTGCAAGGACCGGGTTAAATAGTTGCATAGAAAGGAGAACACAATTGATTTCAACTACAGGATCTCTGCAAGAGACTGGGACTTATTAGAGGGCAGAAGAATGAAAGCAGATGGGAGATTTAAACTGCATCAAGTGATTTAAAGATGCATGGATGAGCCTTTTATTACATGGGTTGATTGATGATGCACCAGCAACTAATGCTGACCACACTTGCAAGAATTAATTTGAATGCCCAATTAGAGCTAAACTGTTACTTATTCCCAGGCTGCAAAAGAATATCTAGCCATTTGTCCGGGGGCATCTGAAGGTTTCAGATAGTTATCGGAAGAAGAAAACACGGTTATGACTTGCTTTACTGTCCTGTTTGTAGCATGTCTGACTCTCATTTGGTCTTACGTGTTTACTTTTCTTCCTTTATAATGTAAACTGCACCACCTGCCTCAGCATGACAGTCAGCATGCAAGGCTCATTGTAAGCCTGTATCAACGTCGACTGCAACTTTAATACTCAAACCACTTTATGAATATTATCTGCCTGGACTGTAATCTGCCTCCAGACAGACAAGATAGGAGTGTGTTGACTCTGTGTGCTCCTGCTTATTGTCAGCAGTCTTGACAAATATGTTTTATTTCCCTTTGAGCCTGCACCAACAAGCCAGAAGGTGCTGTCAGTGTCTGCACTGGAGTCTTTCATTCTTATCTGCATCAGGTCCTGGGGGCAAGGAATTTACTGCATGTAAATGTGTTGGCTTGTTTTAATTAAACACTCTGTGGAAAATCCAAATTCCACACCTATACAGCCACAGGCAAAGGGCAACAGTATTTCCACCATGAACAGTATAATTTGTTGAAGAGCTTCATTAACCATACAGGTGCCTATTGAGGACTGGGTGAAAATAGAGCATAAAGTTAATGCATTCACTAAAGAAAAGGATCTAGACGGGTTTTGTTCACCCCCTATGCCTGTGTCAAAGATCTGGTGGTCTGCTAAGGAGACTACTGGACTTTTTTCTCCCAATGCCAAGTCAGCATGTTGAGCTGAGGTTTTGAAATCCCATGAAATCATGGTTAAAACTGTCATCCAGTGAATCTGACACCAACGTCTTCAAAGATTGCTCCAAGCATTTTGGTCTGAATTTTCCTTCTGCTTTGCCTCTTAAAACTCACAGCTATCTACCACAGCAACTGGGTGATGCCTAGGGATACATTTTTGGACACCAAATCCTAATCAATAACTCCAGCAAAGAGCTCGTGAGCTTTTGTGGGGCATCATCTAGCCGGAGATTGCCTCCTCCTCCTCTTATGACGACAGTTCGAGTTTGCAATTTTGACGGTGTTGATCTTCAGGATGCTCCCAGCTGAGGCTGTCTTAGTTTATGATTCAGTCTCAAATTTGTTCCAGATGTGTGACAGCCAAATGACAGTGATGTTTAATTTGTTGTTGTGGTTGTTGTAAGGGCTGTGGCTGGAGAAGCCACCCTGTACATAAGCCTTTGCAGTATTTCACAGACCAAACCTTCCAGTCATCCAAAAACCATGGAGTTCCTTTTTGTTTGGTTGTTTTTTTTTCTTTTTTTCCAGAAAGACTACCAAACGAGAGTTTGGAATTGACTCAATAGAGTGTTTGGTTGCACAAGAGTTAATATACTTTAGAGCCAGGATGAAGACATTCGAACTCATAAATTGTGTGCCATAATCTCTAAAAATCCTGATGAAGTTTAGTAACTATATAAATAGTGTTGAAGAACGAGGTAAACTTGGATGTCTCCCACTTGCACTGTACAGCTACATCTAATAATAGTAGTGGTTTCTTGTGAGGTGCATTCTCTTTCCATAAAGTTTGTCTGTGGAGGAACACTACGGGGTACATGCACTGAACGAACTTTAGAGGCTTTGTATAATGTAAGTGCCCTTATCAGAAATATTGCAAACTTTTTGTATTTACCATAAATATCTGCTGGCATGAAACACTTGTGTATTTTGTTTTCACAGGACTAGAAAACACTCCTGTCTCCAAGCCTCTTGTGTTCTTCAGAGTATTTTCCTGAAACATGTGTTTTTGTGTACTTGCCCTTGCAGTGAAACCTTGATTACATGAGAGGACCACCTAAACCTCCAAGCCCCTTCACTGCTTAAGGAAACAAGCAAGGGATGAGCAGCAAGATGAAGAGTAAGACCTGTATACATTTTGGTATGGGTAAACCAACGTTTAAATACCCTACTGTAAATTTGGTAGAATGGAGACTGACTGCTGTGTGCCCTGTCCCAGGTGAGTGTCCTAACTGCCAGAGGCATTGCCTGTGTTGAGGTTTCTTTCTCCCATCACATTCTTTCCTTAAAAGCTCAGAGATACTGATTCTCAACCCTGCTGCCTTTTGCATAGCTACATGGTCATCATTACCCTTTTCTTGGACCTAGGGCATGCTGATTCCTGGACAATAACAATTTCTTAGCCTACTTTATTGTCCTTACATCCCAAAGAGAGTAAAGTAGTTTTATTTACAGTTTTAACATTTGAGAATGCTAAGACTGATGTGAAATGATCAGCAAAGCCCTGTGAAAACTCCTTATCTCATTTCATTTAACTGTTCTTATGAACATTTCACTCATATTGCCATTAGTGGGAGAGAACCCGCTCGATCTATGGGTCATTTTCTAGCTGAGAGTTGTAGCAGTTCACTAAACCTTTTTTATTATCAAGAGAGCTAAGGCTACACAATGGTACTTGCCACATTTCCACTTTCCCTTCACTTCCACACTGAATTTCATGGAAGACAAATGTGTAGGTTTTGCGCTTGTGTTATTGTGAAACTATTTGTTAGATCAAACAGGAGGCACTAAACGCTCTTCTTGCTGTCTTTGGAGGAAGTTCAGACTATCGCATTTGTCACGCTGCTCAGATGAACTTACTGCCACACACAAACACAACAGAGCAGATGCTGAATGGCATGCACAGTTCCTGAAGAAGCTTCTTACGCAATGGAATCAGAATAAACCTGAAAGTGGATATCAAAGTTTATTTATTCTTCTTTCTTTTCTTGTATGGCAGGGGGGAAGATATTTCTTTCTTTTTCTCTTTTTTTCTTTTGAGCAGTAAACAAAACAAGATATTCACATTCACCTTAGTAAATGGACGGATGTTTCCCTTGTAAAAACAAGCAGCAGTCAATGGCTGAATGTGTGGCCGTAATCAGATACATCGATATATCACATGTGTTTTCAGATGAAGAGAGAATAAACGCCTGACTCTAAGTGAAGAGGAGCTCTGTGGAAGTCAGCAGCAGTAGCTCTGGTAGGTTATTTATGCTGCTGTTTCCCACTCACATTTTTGATTGTATGGTCCAAATCACAGCAATCTCTATTACCTGTTTCTAAAGTTCTCAGAACGTCCTTCTACTTTCTGTCACCAACTTCGCATGCTTACATGGTGCTCCCCTTGCCAGAAGACCACAACCTTCTTTTCACTCTGACTTGCCAAAATCTAAGCAATAATGAAGTTCTCATGTGCTGTGCCTGTTTTTTGTCATGACAATAATTTTGTCATTATTTCCTTGCATCTTGCCTTTTGACACCTCTTTTGAAACAGAGGTTGTGTGCTTTGTGGGCACAAAACACACAGTGAGCTGAGCTTGCATTCCCTGATGCTGCAGTAATGACAGCAGTCATGATAAAAATTCTCAATTTCAAGTCCAATGTTAGATTAGAATCCAGGGACTGTATTGCCAATACTTGTAGAGAAACACATGGACACAGAGAGAGTTTGTCCTGTGATTTTTCATCATGGAAGGAGAGCTTCACTACACGCACACGCTAGGGTCATCGTTTCATGGTTTTGGTGAGACTGATCTCAGGAAGCTTCAGTTATTCAAAAGGTGAGTATCTAATGTAAAGTAAACTTCTTGGGCTCTCTTTGCTGTTCGTGGAGAACATCGTGTTCTTTCAGGGACTGTTTCAACTTACATATCTTAAAACAGAATGTATTAACGTCTGTCCCTCTGGTGACTACTGACTATTGAGTTGAGAGAAGTATTTTAGACTACAAGCTGAACAGCAAAAATTGGGCTAAACAAAACACAGCCCAAATCCCTGGTAATTAGTTTACTGGGATCTTTATCAGACTGGAGGATTCTGTGGTCAGGGACACAGAAATTAAGTCCAAAATGAGAAATTTGGGAGAATATGGGAGAAAAATGCAAGACAGCTTGACTTGAGATAAATGTTCTTTAACCAGGTGCAGGAAGAGCTGAAGTTAGGATGTTTTAAGCAACATTTATAACCTGAAATTAAAAATTTGTAAGATTAAGATTTGTTTTTCTGTTGTGACGTTTGATATTGCTAAAGAAACCAGAAAAATTGCCAGTCAAGCAACGCTGTTTAGAAGCTGGCAAAAATAACATGTTCTTTTATGTCCAGGGCATTGTTGATCTGCCTTTTTTTGGCAAACAGGTATCTAAGGGCATTGTTGATCTGCCTTTTTTTGGCAAACAGGTATCTAAGAATTGAACTTCATCATATGAAATTTATTGAAACATTGCCTCAGTGCATGCAGAATGGTTAGCTTCACTCCCAGTAATGCAGCCTTCCTTTCTGTGCCATGCCTAGGTAGAGATGTAAACTCCCATATCGCACCTCCTGAGTTCCATCCAAACAGAAGGCTTACAGATTTCAGAGTGCCTTGCAGAGTCTTTCCACAGACAGTTGAGGTGCTTGATCTCCAGCACACCACACCAGCAGGTTGTAAGCTGGAGTGCTTCCAGACCAGTTGGACAAATAGAAATGCAGGTGGAGCAGATGCACAGCTGTCTGCACCTGGCTGTCTAAGACAGCGTGTTCCTATGAGCTATTGTCTGTGTTGATAGTATCCATTGCCCTTCAGGATGGCCCTTTGAAGACCACAGCCTGCTTATACTTTTGCTGTATTGTTGGTAACATGGCCTCAAAGGATATAAGGATAAATGAGATTTTGTTTCACGACACAATCTATCTGGCAACAATGGAGTGAAATGAAAAGGCTTTGCTGAGTGTTTAGCCTCCTTGCTCTCTGGGTTGCAAAACCTGCATGTTTATGGATTCAAAGCTGTGGAGCTAATCAAATTGGTTGTACCTCGTGATTACACCCCCGTGCCTGCGTTGAGTTCACCTAACCCAGATTATCAGTTCTTTGGGAAGACAGGTCAGGGCTGGTTCTGACCCAGTGGAATTGGGTTTAATCTGGTGACTTTTGCACCAGGATCTCAGCAGCTTCATCCTGTCCCAGCTGCAGGAAAAGTATCCCTGACTGATGTCACTGTAAGCATCTGCAGAATGTGGCCATGCAAGTTCTGTGATTTCCTATAGTAGCCATCCCTTCTATTTTTAAATAAGACACCTTTTGGGGCTTTGTTCATTCATTGATTATCTTTATTATTATATCTAGTGCTCTGTCATTAATTTCTGAGGCCAGTTCATGTTCTTTGGTCCTTCCAAAAAACAACCTAATCTCTGCTTTGAATTCCAGGACGTGTGTCTCCATCACCCATGCTATCCTCATAACACTTCGTATAAAAAATAATACTAAATGACATTTCACCGGCTCAGATTAATTAAATTTATTGATCTAATTTGTTATTAATGTCTTTAGGACCTTGACTTCATCCAAAGTCACAGCTATGGAGTTTTCCGGTAGCTGTTCCTTATTCCTTTCTTACAGTGTGTGACAACTTTACGTATTTCATAATTTTCCATATTCCCAAGATACCTCACCTTCAGAAGATGCAATCAGCTTATTTTATTTACCAGAGAAACAGATTATTAAGGAGACTAAACAGATAATTAACTGCTCGGGGAAAAGTTTTGACGAAAGAAAATGGGTTTAAGGAAAAAGAGAGATAAATGGGAAAGGAGTTATTAATCTCTCATGTGTATTTTTCACCAGGAAAGCTTTAATGGAAACACTCCACAGAGGGTGTGTGTCATCCATTATGATGAAATGTATTTCCTAATCAAGAAATACTTTTTAATATATTTATTTATTTATTTATTTATTTTTAGTACTTGTTGGAGAGAGAGAACCTGCTTTTTGCCTACATGGTCATCATGTCTAGAAAGCTAAATAATCTTGGTGGATATGATATATGCATGGTACTAGGTAGCAGTACCTTCAGATACCTGATTTGCCTTCTGAACACTTCTTTTAAAGAGGTCTACTGAGACTGCAGTAAGAAAAAATGCGATTTCTTCTTATTGTGCTCTAAATTACGATTTGCACAAATGTGGAAGAGCCATAGCCTTCCAGTTACCTCTTCTAAGTGTGAAATTCTGGTGCCAGAGACAGCTTGGTGACACAGAAAATTTCTCCACCCCTCAAGAAAAGAGGCAAAATAAGAAAACCCATTTATAAAAAGAGATTTTGTTATTGATTTAAGCAGAAAGAGCAAATGCTCTTCATCTTATCAATGTGACACCATAGTCTAATCTTTTGAATACAAACAATATTGAAATATTGCATATGTTAGTCAACATAAGAACAGCAGATGTAATGCTTTCTTTGTAAGACGTGGTGTAGATTTCCTTCCTAAGATTCATCTAAGTAAATTGTCCATTTGCATTCCTCCAGGTATTTGGGGCTTTTCTGAAGGAGAGAAGCTGTAAGTAACTGGCACGTTATTAAGAACACAAATATCTTTTTTTTCCTTTTTTCAGGTAGTACTAAGGTCTTGAGCAACGTATTTTCAGGACTTTGAATTGTTGAATATCCGACCTTAGGATTACGAGTCTATTTGGTCTATATGAAATTTGTCATGATGTGATACTATCACCTTCTTTTTCAATGTATCCTCTGAGAAGACAGTCTTCCACTTCTGGTATTTGCTGCCTTGTCTTCATTGTGACTGTGGCTTAAAAGACATTTCTGACAGTGTCCGTGAGACCCTGGGCCAGTTGCCCTTCTTGAGGGACAGAATAATGGGAAATCCCCATCCCTTACCAACATCTTTCTGTATGTTTTGCAAGATTCATAGGTTTTAGTTATGAGCAATATTTTGTTTCTGACTGTTCTATCTCATTTAGGCCTGTCACATTTACAACATACAGGACATTTCCAAGAGCTGATGTTTTGAGCAATCATTTAATGAGCAATACATTTTGAAGTTGGATGGGCTGTTCCTTTGCCTGCCTGATGTCAGGTAAGACCACATCCCATGAACTGCCATTTTGAGGTAAGTATGGTTGTGTCCAAAAAGCCCTGCATAAAGATGACGATCAGCTGCATGGATGTAGGTCCTGGAGAGTGATGTGCATAGAGACTAGGTGTGAGGAAAGACTTTGACCAGTGAGAACATTAAAAAGACTCGTGAGTAATATAAAACAGTGTATTAATGAATTATATGACCTTCATGATTCTGGGGACCTTGTCCAGCAGGCTGCTTTTTTACACCTTTTGTCTTCTGCCTTTCTGAATACAAGTTCTTCAAGGAAAGGACTCTGTTGGTGCTTAGGTAGCACCTGGTCTCTTTGGGAAGCCACCGTAGCCCAAATTCCACTGAAGATAAAAGTAGAAACTGGACCAGAATGAAGGAAATAACATTTTATGCCCTAACTCTAAATCACGTCAGACATGATAGCTGAGTATTCCCCACTCTGAGCTTGGTATAATGAATGCAACCCTGAAAAAAAGAAAGCTGACATTTAATCATATTTCTCTTTGAAACATTAAGCTAATAAAAGGTATCATTTTCTTTGTTTTGTGATGTTTAAGGCATAACTACTACCATATCAGGCTGAAGGTATTAAATTTTTCCTGTTCTTCCTGTTACCTCTGTGACCACATCCAAATGTCCAGGAAAATCTATCAAGCTGGAGGCATTTTGCTGTCAGTTTCACATCCTAAAACGAGCTGAGAGCAGGCTTAATCCAGCTGTATTATGAGTACTGAACTATGTAGTCTGATGGTGGCAGAACAGTTGCAGATGCACAGTGTAATTATGTCTGTATGATCCTAATTATTTTACCAGCTGCCATAGCTTTAGATTTTTCCAAGAATGAGTAGTTTGTGAGCAAGTTGTGGAATGAGCTATTTTGCCTTTGTGAGATGGTGAATTTATAACTGGACCGGGGACTGCTTTGGATTCTTATCAATGCTTTCAGGATTTATTACATATTATTTCCTCTGAAAATGGATTTCTAACATACAATTTGTTTATGTTGCAATCCCACCAGTTTTTGTGGAAGAAAACTTTAAAATGAAAAACTGCCTTTGAAGTAGAAATTGGAAGCAATCAGTTCAGTGTTTTAAGGGGCTTGAACCGATGCAAGTTTCTATAATTTCTTATTCGAGGAGTGGCATATCTGTATCTGTGTCAGTTGGGTCACCTAACGAAACTCGCATGGGAGAAAGGACATTATCCCTATGGCACCCACGGCAGAGGTATTCCAGATCTGGTCAGGGATATTCCAAAACAGAGAGCCTACATGGGGCAAAACAGCCACAGCTGCTTCTGGAAGATGGGCCTTAACAAGTGGAAAAATTATGTTAAGAAGTGTAAGATGAAGGTTTTTGGCTAATACACTGGCTGATATGCCAGAGGAGCACAGGGGCATCTGGCTGCTAACTCTATGTGCCAAGACTGCTCATCTAATGGTTGCTTGTTATCATTGTTCACGCTGCTGGCTGCTCATTAAGAGCAGGGAGAAGCAGCATGTGGCTTGCAATGTCAGGGAATTGATGCAGGGACAAATATTTATGAGGTATAAAACAGTGTAGTCTTGTGAGTTCATTTAAGTTAAGGTGTTCAGTTACACCATTTCAGGAAAGGCCAAAGGCTGTGATTTAAATCCACCCCTGTTCAGAGGAGTAGCTACATCCAGGAAGTATAGATTTCCAAAAATTAAGCTCACCTGAAAACCTTGTAATGTTTACATGATTGTAACTCTGAAAAAAGTGGGTTATAGGTGTTGACCAGACACAGATATCCAAAGAGCACTTGTCAAAATCCTAATAATCATAAAAAGGGAAGAAAAAGACCTGAAACTGAAAGCAAATATGTAAGTGCCAACAGTAAGGACAAGCTTCTTTTTTAATTATTATTTCCTCTGATACTTGAATCTTTCTTTCTTAGTCTCCATGGTTGTAGAGAAAGGTAGGAAATATGACCAAAATACCCCTAAAATAGGACATCAAAAAGCTGAGAAGTTAAACTCCCATGTATTCATTTTGAGTGGACAGGGACGACAATGTTTCTCTTTGTATCTTCCTCACCTCAGAGCCACTGATCCCAAGAGAAATACCTCAGCTTCCAACTAAAGTATTTTCTGGGGATATGCCATTTTATGACAATCAATGAATCATTCGTTCAATGTTTTTGGATAAGTCAGTTGTTTGTGTGATCAATATTCTTAAGTCAATACATTAGCTTTCTGTTGGAAAGCCAGTATCACCCGAAAAATTTCACCCAAAGGCTTTGGAACAATGTAGAGAAACATCAAGAGAGTATCAAAATAAATTGCCAGAGTTTGGGTTTGAAGTCTGAAATGTAACAAGTGAGAATAACACATTTCAAGGAACTGGCAAAGGGAATGATCTATTAGCACTGTTTCAGGTGGGAAGTTTTTGCTGGTAACAAAATATCCCAACTAGAAGAAAACAGAATCACAACAACAGGAAATAAAGATTTTGTGCTAGAGAAGAAGATTTCAGAGATGTGGAAAAAGAAACCCACAAGGTCAGTCAATATTTATTCTTCCATGGCAGTTTCCCATCATTTCCCTCCAAAATATTATCAGAAAACACTCTGCAAAGGGCGACAGGCCTGTACTTTGGATCTGCTTGGAATTTGTAGGCAGCTCTCCCTTAATTTTTCTGAAAAAAAAGCAAATCAGTAAATATCATGAACAATTTTCAGGTGGTGAACTTTCACAAGCACTGTGGGACACCAGTGATGTGTTAAGCCTACTTGGTACTAGAAAGGTGACAGTTTACTTCCAAAAGGACAGTTATGGCATGGATAGCTTCAGTGACAAAATGTTGTCAAAACATGAGTCCAGAAAGATAAAGACCCTGCGTGTGGTGTCTGTGTGCTGTATGCTCTGATTTATCGGATAGTGAAGGTTGCAAAAACAACTCTGGAGGTATACAGGACCTACGACTGAGACGGGGCTGCGTGCAGAATGGTACTTCATAACTTTTGCTTTCTGACATATATCATGTTGAAACAGTTTTGCAGAATATTGCTCATTCCTGTTTCCAAAAATGCTGTTTACTGAGAGGAAAATTCTAATCCAAAGTTCAGGAGATAAAACTCAAACTGTTGCTGTCTGCTTAGCAGCCACTATTCCTCATTTTCATTTCCCCTCGCTTCTCTCCGGTTTCCATTGCTCCTGTTGTCTCAGCTGCCGCTAATTTCCCTTTCATCTTGTCAATCTCTGCTGGCAGCGAGGGTCCGAGTTCCCATTCGCCTGGGGCTGGGGGCAGCTTTCCCATGCTTTCTGTTTATCCCGTGTGATACCATGTTCTTTTTGGTACTTCACTCACACATGCAGTGCCCCCTTCTCTCCTGAGAGAATACAGCATTTCGCAGCTTCGGAGAGAGACTGAACACCAGCTTCAGCAGGATGTGTACCTGTTGGTCTCCTGTCTTACTGAGGACTCAGGAAGGCTGTCTGGGAGATTTTTACCTTGCTAGAGCTGGAACCACCTGCGTTCAGAAGGAGAAGATGAGCAGGACTGAGGTTGATTATTTGTAAGGATGCTATTGCAGAGCAAGTCATCTCTGAGGGACTCTGCAGGCAGAGGCCCTTTGCACTCTGAGACCACAGCTCAAACTTACTTCTCTTCAGGCAGAGGGTCAATCCTTGCCAAGCTGTCACCCCATCATCTTTTTGACCAAAAGAATAAGCAGACTGCTTGAGTTCATGGTTCGTGTACGTTCTATACATAAGGTCCACAGGATTTCCAGTCACCTTTCCAGAGGACAGCAGCAACAAATACTGGCAGATCACCGCCATTAGTGCACTTTGCTTTGGCAGAGGACCCCACCAGACAGCAGAAGGAAGAACACATTTTTGTTGGCGTGGGTTATGGAAACGTTGTAACGATGTGACCCCAATATGAGTACGATCGTTCACCTTTATTAGTCAGCAAAACCAAGGTTTATATAGCAAAACTATTACAGCATCTGATTAGTCAGACCCCCAATCCATATATAGGCAAAACTACTGCAACTCGTTGTGATTGGTGCAGAGCTGCATCTTGATGTGAAAACAGTGTTGTGGCAGGAAACGACAGCGTGGCAGGAAGCAAGTGACAGTGTGGAAGGAAACGGCGACGTGACGGTCTCCCTGCTCCAGTGTCCCGAGCTCGTCGCTTTACCTTCCCAACAGGGTTCCGTGTCAGCCGCTCCCAAGGCACACCTCCAGATCGGAACCTGGGTTGCTCAACGCACCAAGCTATGTCCCCTCTCGTCCAGCCAGGACTCCACACGTTTTCTCTGCTCCGGAGAACCAGGCAGAAGGACCTGGTGCAGAGTCCCCAGAACAGTACTGAAGAATGCCAATTATGGAGATGATTTTCAATATAGAGTAAAAAAGAAGATGTATGTTGGTACATGTATGTTATTGCTAACTATTTGCAAGTGTTGGAGATAATTGTCTCTGATTTTCCTCTATTTATTCTATTATTATCAATCTGCTAAAACTGACAATGATCTGTGGTATTAGGACACAGTGTTCCTTTGTTTCACTCCTTCTTTCTCTCTCTCTTTTTCCTTTTCTTTAACCAGCAATATGCCTGTTAGCACATCTCCATTACATAATCAGGTAAACATAGAATTATCAGCTGATGAATTCAGAGGTTTTTAATAAAGCTGGGGACTACAGGTTCAGACACAAGAAAGTTTTCAGTGGTAAACAAAGATGTACAGAACCTGTACTTATTATTACAGATAGTCTCTATGGTTAGGAAAGATGGAAACTTCTTTCATACCAGAGATACTGTGTAGAAACTGTGGTAAAAAAACTACACAAATAAATGGCAAGACATGGAGCACTTTCTTCTGAAAGAAGGGCTCATCCTAACATGGGCAAATCCAAGTTTTGCTCGTTGGCATACTCATCAAATGGGTAAATATATAATAATGTACTAACAAATATTGACAAAGTAGTGAACACACTACTGGAAAATATGATGCTGAAAAATAAAGTCAAAATCAGACCCATAAATTACCTTTTTGCTCAGTGCAGGTAGAAAATGTGCATACTACAGTGGGCCTTGCTTAGTGTTATTTTAAGGTAAATGGAAAAAGAACATTTTTGCTAGGCTTTTTGGCAGAGGTATGAGAGATGACTAAGTGGGAAACCAAATAAAGAAGTATACCAAATTGAAAGTAAGGAGAAATCAATATTAGCAGAAAAATAAAATAAAATACCAGATAAAAGCTGCCTATGAAAGTGAAATAGCGCCTTGAATGAAGCTCCAGTTCTTGTCTGTGATTTATTGATAGTCTCTGGGCACTTGCGGTTTATTTAAACAGGAAAAGTTGTTGCTATGTACAACTACCATTGCTACTCAGCAACCTGTGGGGTTACTGAGAGCTGCAACAAACTTCTGAAAGCAGATTTAGCACTATGCAATTAGTGACTTCTTGTTGTGGCAATCTCTACTGTTGACAATTCTTACCTCTGATTCACCTCTTGATATGCTTCACTGCTATAAATCAAATCACGTTATTTGCTGAAGGACCTGGAAGAATGATTAGTGGTATGAGGGTGAAAGGTTTCTTTGCTGATCTCTCTCGGCGATCAGATGTGCAGAGCCTGAACAGCAGAGTAACCTGACCCGCAGTTTTAAAGGATATTGTGGAAGAACTTCTGCACTCTTAAAATCAACAGCTATTATTCAATCAAGACAATGAACCATGGGAATTAAATCAGTGGTTGTCAAGTGGAAAGACTAAGAGCAGATAAGATGTTTACAACCCATCCTACAAAGAATTAGAGGATGCTTGCGTGTTCTTGAGAAAGTAACAATGAGCCTCAGGGTCTCAGCTTTGTGTATATGCTTGTGATGGCTTACCAACCTTATAACATGAAGGAATATAACATTGAGATAAAATACAGATGCTAAATGAGTGTTTGGATGTCTGTGTAACCTACAACTCTACAAGAGGAAGGAAAAGTCAATGAAAAGAGACACTTTTAATGTGGGAACACAGCACCCATGAGGAGCAGAGGAAGGAGAGCACTTATGTGTAGTCAGAGGAAGATGTGAAATGCTTCAAAGGCATCCTTATTGCAGACCCTTGAATCATATCACCCTGAATGATCACTTTATTTAGTGTTCCCATCTGGACATGACTTAGGTATCTGCACACCCTTTTTAAAATCCTTAAACCATAGACTCATATTGGTGACTTCAGTCAAAAAGGCATTCATCGTACTGTCTTCTGTGCTACAGAGCATTGACTTTGCCTTGAGCAGAACCAAGTAGAATATATCCTAGAGCAGTTCCTTCTTCTTCTGTCATGACTGATGGCATTTCATTTTCTTTTCAGTGAGGTCCATGAAAGGGATCAGATGCGATTGCACTACTCCCAGTGCAAGCTCTAAGCCATCTTTCTATCTCACTGCTCTTCTGAGAGGAATGTGTCCTGTGTCTTGCTTCTGACATTGTTGTAATTCTGCAGAAAAGCGAAGGGATGAGAAGTGAAATGCTCAGCCATGATGAACTGTCACTCCAGCTTGCCCATGTCAGGGAAAGAGCACCCTGTGGTGACTTCTCCTCCTCATGATGCTGCTTGCAATTGTATATAGCTAGTGACAGGGGATGCAGCTGTAGCGAATGAGTGGTTAAATATGTTGCTTAAAAATGATCACTCAAAGGTTTTGCAAAAAAAAGACTTTACTGAAAATTTAGAAAATGTGATCTTACCAAGTTAATTGGCAGGATTCACTCTATTACTTATTACATAAATGGAATACTAAATCAAAGGGGGTTTTGAGCAGAAAATGATTTATTCAGAGTGGAAGAGAAGTCTAAGGGAGTAGGGAGAATCTCCCATTGAGTCACCATGTTCGGAGTGGACCCCCTTGCTTTCGAAACTCCTTCTCAGAGAAAAGCCTAGCTGCTTCTGGATCCAGAACCAGCCTTAGACCACAACAGTTTGTATGTAAGGAATATGCTTAGCAGCAATTCAGGGTGTGTTCACAGTTTAAAGAGAGAAAGAGAACCACAGGAATTTAGTAACTGTTAATCACTGGTTAATTTGGCATTTGCAGGGTGATTAGGAAGAATTTACTACTATAATCACAGTAATAGGATATCACACTTGAATTGGTTCACATACACATATGCACGCACACACACACAAGCATAAGGAATCCCCTCGAGTTCAGTGAAATACTCACTTCAAATCCCATGATTTCTCAGCGGGGGAAGTTTGAGTCTCGAGGAGATCAGCCCAGGCCGTTCGCGAGTTGTTCTGAGAGGTGTCCCACTCAGAGGGAGTTACTGGGCGCTGCCCGCTGCGGAACAGAAGAGCTCCGAGGGCCTTCCTTGGTCCCGCTGTTTATAAGGTCTCAAGACAATTGACTTTAGGTATCAGTAATTTTCCATCCTGGTCACAATCCACGTGATGCAATCCCGATATCTGGACAGCAACTACACAACTCCCGTACAACCCGGACTGTACGGTTCTGACATTTGCCAGGCGAGTACAACTCCAGGCACTGGGAGATTCAGGTGCTGTCAGGGAGAACCTGACCAGCCCAACGCACTGCTCTTGCACAAAGCCAAGGAGAGTGCCAAGTCGTCCCGGTTCACCGCACACCAGCGAACTATTCCTGCAGTGTAAGCAAGAGTAGAACCTTGGCTGGTCCTGGGGTTGCCAGGTGTGTGTGGGGGCTGCACCACCACAGCAACCACTTGGTTAGTAGGAGCCCCAGTAGAGGAGTGTACCAATAGAAGTGTAGTTAAATGCAATGGATGTCCCAAATACGTAATACTATGAGAGGAGGAGCTTGTAATCTGTTGAGCAATACTTGCTGCAAACTAAAACTTCTCAACATCAGGAGTAGCAGATACCATAGCATGAAAGAAGCTGGACATAAACTGAGGTGGAGCAGTACAAAGCTTTCTGCATTTGCGCTACTTCTCCAGTGCCATCTCTTGTATCTACCTGACCTTGTCCTGTGCCACCAAAATGTTGCAAACTGGAGGAAGGTGAACAGGTGGTGAAATGTCCCTCTTGTATCATAGTGACCTTCTGGAAAGGTGGTAAGTGTGATTTTACTCTGTGCTGTTATGATACCTTTATTACAAATAACAATGTGTTTAATTGAGACTTCATTAAATGGTTAAGGATTTCTTGTTATTGAAAGGTGTAAATAAAATTATGACCCTTGAATAGAACCTTTCTTTTCCTAAAAATGTGTGGCAAGCATGTGGAGTATGAGACACTGGGACTGATTCAAGTGCCTAATCCTATTTCTCCAATACTGTTTTAGACATGCCTCAGCAGCAAGAGGAATTTGAGGCTGTCAAATACATAAAAGGACCTACAGAAGACCTGCCCTCTTTGGAGCATAGCTGGAGGACAGCTGGGATATTTGTGGATGTACACACGTTTTTGAACATGTTTGGGTGTCAGATGTCTATGGGTAGGCACTTGAATCTACCCACTGAATCACAGAGATGGAAAACATGAAACCAAGGTGTTGCTCCATGAAATGAAAGACTGCAGAAGTGTGTGGGGAAGAGTGTTCAAAACCTGCAACAGTTGTTGAAACAGGCCTTCTAAATGGTGAATTATCTGATGTTGTGCTGCCTGAATGCCTTTGCTTTGTTTTGGAATAACAAGCTGCTCTGACCATGATGTATCAAAGGGGAGAATATGCCTAGAAAAAAAGAGTGCAAGTTCCACAGCAGAATGCTGAGAAGAAGAACTGTAAAAAAAGGAGGAAAAAAAAGGAAAAAGTATAGTTATATTATATGTCTGTATATATGTATTCCATATATGTCTTTTCCAATTCATTCCATGATATGGAATTGTAAGAATATTTTAATGGTCATTGATTAATAAATATAAATGTTTCTTTTGCAAGTCAGAGTAGTAGGCATGTGATGACGTGAAAAACTCTGAAAAGCTACTGGTTACTACCTAAAAGGCAAGCATCTAGTGCATACCCACAGTAAAAAGATACAACTCTTCCTTTGGATGTAGCACCACACGGAGACGGTGATCTTGACCTTTCACTTCTTCAGTGAAGACCTCAAAAAAAAATTCATGGTGTTTCATCTCCAGCCCTTACCGAGTCTTGGCCTTTCCCCAGATATTGTGTCAAAAAATATTTCAAATAATGTTTCAGAATTTCAGTCTTTCCTTGTAAGTTGTGTTTTCTAGAACTTAGATTGTTCTTTTTTCTCTCCTCATTTCTCTTTTATTAAGCGACTTCTTGAGGTTCTGTGCAAAAATTGGGTGCAAAATTCCAGCTGAGATCATACCAGTAGAGCAGCAAAACTGCTTCACTAATTTTTCAGGACACAAGTTTTTTTAGGTGTTTCGGGACAGTAGTAACTCTGGTTTGTGACAGCATGTTAAACTGTGAGCCGCCTTCTGATCCCAGTCTCTTTTCCCTCCAAACTCAAGCTCTGTACCTGTATTTGTGCAGCTAATCATTCCTGCCAAAAGAAAGTATGGCTCCAAGCCACATCTATTTCTTTCAAAATATCAAGATCATTTTCAGTCTACTCCTTTTCACAAATGGATATTTGAGGATTATTGTGTGCAAATTTAATAGAAATGCTTTATTCCTTCATCCATTTTGTTCAGGAAAATACTTGCAACCAAATGAAAATAATTGTGATCAAATTAACAAAATCTTGAAAAACACATGTAAAATCTTACTTGACTGATTCTTTCACATTCAGAGGGAGAACCAATAAATACCCTCCAGGATCAATGTCTCTGACAGTTTTCAAGAAGTTCATGATATTTTCTTCTAGATTTAGCTTATAAGAATGTTGTATGAAGCGATGTCAAATGCTATAATTAAATCATTATATTTTCTAAGAGTAACAAGATTCACAGAATCATGACAAAAGATAGTTTGTTTGATTTGTCTTGTTTTTTTCTAGACAAATCTGTTGCCTCTTTATTAATTTTTCCCCTGGCATCCATGTGGTATAAGTAGCATGACTATTTCTTCTGGTATCTCTCTTTTCCTGTCCCTCTCTTCCGTTACAAAAAGTTACATTTGCCCTTCTCACCTCTGCTAACAACAGTCCCATGGACTGTGCATTTGCTGAGAAATAACAGTTCAGAAGGTTCCTCATCCAGTTCGCTCAGCCCCATGGAAGAAAGCTCATCAGACCCAGCCAGCTTGAAATAAATATATTACTTGCATGCCCTCTTATCTTAAAGTAATGTCTTGCCTTGTTGTCCTTTGTGTTAACCAGTCCATCATGATACTGATTCATCCCTGTTTAGGTATTTAAAATACGTTCAAGTGAGAGTGGTTTAAGGTTGGCAATGAATACACTTTGTATTGGAATGCAAATACAGTAGCACAAATAACTGTGTTTGGATGAGAAAAACTTCTTTCCTTCACATGGCTTCACTCTTGAAAGAAGGTTGTAAAAGCAGCTTAAAACATTTACATCTTAAGTTAATATTAAACATTACTTTGATCGACATAGTGCTAACTAAAGAGGAAACTCAAAAGAGGACATTTTAACTTCAAGATTTAGGCTTTCTTTGCCAGACCAGCTATTGGGAAGACAATCTTGACAGTAGGCATATAAAATCCATGACACGGGAAGACAAGCCAAGACACACAGGGTCTCATTTTGCCTTGATAAGGAGTATTTACCTGCTGATGAAGAAATTGGTGATGGAAATTAACAGCGGTAGATCCCTTGCCAGTGTTGGCAACAGGGTGAGACAGCGGAAGCTGGAGGTTTGGGACAGGATTCTGAAGAAATCTCTTTTACATGGGTCTTAGGAAACTGAGAGATTTCATTGTAGGCAGGGATGCATTTGCACGGCTCCAAAAACTCCTGGAAAGGGAGTAAAGAAAGATCACTGTAAAGAGAGCACTATATCTCACCAGCAGTAAATGACATAATTCCTACACTGAATGGTACCATTGTGTTTCCAAAGCTTGATCTCATCAAAGGATATCACCAGCTGCAAAAAGCTTCTGCTTTCTATCTGCCAAATGTTTCAGCACATATTGGTCTGAGATGGTATGAAAAGCTAACATCTGGAGTTTATTCAGCCACAGAAATTTTTCAAGATATGCTTCCATGTATTATTTTAGTACACCTCCAATATCTTCAGTGGCATTGATGACTTCCTAGAACATGACATAATCCATAAAGTCATGTTTCACTGTCTTATTGTATGAAAATTCCCGCAGAGTAAATAGAAATGTTTCTTAAACAAAGCCAACCCTTAATTTTAAGTCATATTTCTCCATCCAAGTGAACGCGTTTTAACCCGAAGAAGGTAACAGCAACCGACACAGCAATAGCTCCCAGAGACGTTAGGATAGGTCAGGTTTTTATCACAGGTAATCCACAGCCACCCATGATATTTCAACATTAAGACCTCTTTTTCTGGCAACTTGATATTCATGCAACTTCCTACTGTTTGCCTTGTTCACCCAAGGCAACTTTCGTGAACAGGTTTTTTGATATGCCAGCTTATAAACAAAAAATATGATAATAAGCACACTGAAAGAAGGAAGCTTGTGTGGAAAACAAAAAAGAAATACTGTGAGACAACGTTTGCCATTAAGGATTTGCCTGCTTTTCACTCAGAGGTATACCCAAGCAAGCTTTAATTAATTTGTTTACTGCTTGGGGCGTGGCTATGCAAGCACACACTAATAGCCAAAGTATTTCCCCAGTATCTCAGCTACATTTTGCAACAACTGTGCTAATGGGCTGAGAACTAAGGTTACTTTGTTATGCTGTTAGTTGTAATCAAGCTAAAAGTAAAGTAATACAAACTTTGTCTGATCTCTTCAGTCTGGGCAGATAACCGCACGTTTTAACCCAGAATTGTCTGTGAAACTAGTCACTGTCTGTGCCACAAAGAATTTAAACTCATTAGAAGAAAGGAGCTGATACTCTGAAATAGGTGGGATGTGCAGACTGTGTACAAGATGAGCATAATAAAAGGTTTTTTTAAAAAGGCAGGATATTTGCCAAAGAAGGAGTGACAAGAGAAGGGCATAAACATGAGAATGATTTGAGGTCTGTAAAAAAATCTTACACTGAGAAATTTAAGGAATTCACCCATTTATCTCATCAAAGAGAAATTTAGAAGGCAGTTAGCCAGCGGCCTATAATTAGAGTCTTTATGTTCTTTTGTAAGCGTTCGAGTGCATAACAATGTCCCATAGTTAAAAGGGGAAGATAGAAAAAAATCAAATGAAAAGGATGCTTATCTAGTCTTTTTGCAAGAGAGCTTTTTGTGATGACTGATTTTCACCACTGAAGTAGCTTGCCATGGCTTTTGGAAGATTCTCTGTCATTTGGGATGTTAAGCTTAGAGTAGGTGTTTTCTAGAAGATATTTGTTTAGTCTAACCACATGTCATGTACTCTGTGTCTAAATCAATGGGGTTAGTCTTCAGTCACAAAGGCTTTGTTTGTGTGCCTTGGTTGCATGAGAGAGAAAGAATGATGGTGAAGTGCCTCTTGCTGAACAGTTTCTCATTTAAAATCTTGAAATATGCACTGTGACCTTCAAAAATCAGAAAACTCATTGAGCATCCACCACTATCTGCGATAATGCGTGAGCTAAATAGACGATATGCAGAAACCTTGTATTTCAAGGGCTTCAACTGACACTTGCGCACCTAGCATTGCCAGGGGCTATTATCCGAACTACTTATCTTGTCACTTTATGTTCTTTTGATCATGTCATTGTATTGAAGTTGCAAATGTCTGTGTCTTGCACGAGCATCAAGAGGCATTCAAGGACTATGAGCAGTCTGACACTGAAGATTTAGAGTTGTCAGAATCAGTCACTTGTCGGAGACAGCAATAATGCAGGACTATTTAATTAACAGGAAGGTTTTCCAGAGGTGGTACTGTCTTAACTGCAGTATTGTACATGACTGCAGTGGAAATTTTCTCTTAGGCTTGCTTGCATTAATGTGGCCGGCTGATCTTCACGTTATTTCTTTTCAGCTCCAAGGGTCTGACCTAACAACTTGTCAAATACTCAAATTATTTGCAAACAGGGAATTACATGAAGACACCTCTGTAAGAATTTGCGAAAAAGGTCCGTGATGCTCAAGATAATCAATTTTTGTCAGGCCATGTCAGGACAGGATCTGGTTGACAGCATGAGAAGAATAAAGTAGCAGTTCAGAAATACTACTCCTAGGTGCCTTTTTAAAATTATTTTTTCCAGTCCACATCAGGAGTAAACTAAAAGCATTGTTTTGTCAACAAATGCTCATCTGTTTCTGTTCTTCCTGTGCTGGCTGTTGGGGTTTTTGAGGGGGCATTGCAGAACCACTGGAAACTCGGGGTGGAAGGACTCCAGGAAATTCCTCCAGGGCTGTTCTCTGCCTCTGATTTAATGAGGACTCCAGCAAAGAAGATCAGTCAGGTAACCTTGAGATGGAGGGCTGGAAAGACACCCGATATCCACCCTGAATGTTCACAACAGGGCTTTTAGTCCGTTCCCACAGTAATCCAAGCTGAGAGGTCGTTCCACTCACTGAGATGCTCTCTGCTGTGACCTTGTAAACAGGCTCTTTTCTTTGCTGTAGCACTTGTGGTTTTTGTGGTCGTCTTCTTTTTATTTGAAAGTGTTAGAACACATTAAAGTCCAACTCTGTCATGACATCTAATTCCCACTGAGATCGTGTACCCTATTACTGACCTGCCCTGTAGGGAGAATTGCAGAGACAGTGTAACAAACCAAGGAAAGATCACTTGCCAGCCAGGCAATAGACTCACGAGTTACCAATGCCAAGTAGAGAATGAGGTTGCTCTGTGTGATCCAATTTGTGATTTTTCTCTGTTCTTCAGATACAGTAGAGATTGCAAAAAGTGACCAAATAACCACATTAATCAATGACCCTTCTTTGTTCTCCAAAGTTTGTTGTTAAGGGAACTGAAGAGGTAATGCTTTTGTGCTTCAGAGACAAAAAATTAGTTTAAAGCCAGAGACTTTTTTCTGCTGAGGTCCTTTTCTTTTGGTATGTGCTCTGTTTCCCCATAAATGAGCAGGAGGCTAACTGATGTATCCTTCACGTTTCATTCCTATTTGAAATGATTACCCATTAAGAGCTGGCTGTCTGTTGGGTCTTTGCCATAATGTTTTATTGTTGTGGTGGTGGTTTTTTACCTTTTCATTTTAGTCATCGGAGAGTGACCCCCAGGGTTTAGGTAGACTTTCCACTACTTCTGCACATATCAGAGCATTTACTTGTGTGATCATTGTGAAAAGATTTCTCATGCAAACCAGCACAGCTTCAATAGGGATAGTCTCTTCTGTTCTCCTGATTTTCTCGGGACTAAGTTCCCTCTGTCCTTCTGCCTTACCGGGCATGTGTTTTTAACAGGCTTCTTAGCTGGCAAGCTGGTTTTTACGTGCTTTCATCTCAGGTGGCATTCATCAGCAAGAACCTTTCAGATGCAATTTGGTGTAAGCAGCTGAAGCATGCTTTTTCTTCTGTTTCTTGCCTGTGTTTCTATGAACTTTTGTAACCACATTGTTAATTTTATGTATTATAAATAGTTACAAACATACTTATACTGTGTAGCATACGATGCAAATATTGATGTGACTTTCATATTAGCCTGTATTAAGTTAATAATTACTCCAAGATAACTGGTTAACAACAAGTTAACTTCATCCAAATAATCAGTAAATTACACTATGGTGATACAGGGACATCTTCACGATTATCCAGGGTCCCCAGAACCTTCTCCAGAGTATTCAAATAGTGGCAGACTGTGCCTTCCTCAGGTCAGAAAAAAGTGTCTCTCCAGTAGGTAAGGTTGCATGGTGCGCACTTGAGCACTGAGGGGCTGAAGAGGTCTGTGACATCGGGAAAGGAGGATATTCACCTGTGTGAAGGTTTTTCTTGCTGTTTGAGTTGGCTGTGCTGAAGTCTGATGAGTTCCACACCCGTGGTAGCAATGCACTTTCTGTCTTCCACTGGGGAAGAATGAAAATGAGTGATTTGCCCTTGCACAGGACGTTCTAGACACTCTCTTAGGATGGGGGTTATTTTGGCTCCTGGGTTGAAGCCTGTTATGTGTTCAGCTTTAATTAAGTCTTTGAGCAACACGTTTCATACCTTGAATGGTGTGTGAAAAGTTAGCTCCTGGATGATGGAAATATTGCAAGCTATGTCTTCATTTGCAGACTTTTCTATTACTGCTACTTCCAAATCTCTGCGGCACTTTTTTTTTTTTTTTTTTAAGGTATCTGTGACCCTGGAACTCACTTGAAGTCTTAAAGTAATAAATCTGAACACCAAAGATAGCTGAAAGGAAGAGACGACAGTTGAAAATACATCCTTTGATCTCTAACATCCTCTTCTACCCTCTTCTATAATAAAGACTTTTTTTCAGTGAAATATATTCTTATTGGCAACTTTGAACCTGAACATAGGAGAAACGAAATGTTCTTTGGTTTTACATTGGTGGTTTTTTGCTCATCTCAAACTCTACTCTGGGACATTTCTGATAGGGTATGCTGGCTGTTTATAAAATAAAAATTCAGTTCCCTAAAAATGTTTCATAAATCTACAATGCCAGGGAAAGAAATGGAAAGAAATAAAATATTATTTACTTTAAAGGTATTCTATAATTACAGGTGTATTATTTTTAGTTTTTCAGTAATAAGACAGTAGTCTAAGCAGAACAGTAATACACAATTGGAATGCCAGTGATAGAAGATGTACTCAGCTTCATCAGTCCTCTAAAGATAAGTGGAATTGTGAAGTTTTCTGTACAGACAAAGGAAATTTGCTGTTAGCCAGTACCTTTTCCCAAGCACATTACTGGAAATTTAAAGAATAATGTAGGTAGCATTTACATAAATGCCAATTGTTAAATGAAATGATGCTGTCCAAGAAGGTGAAACACACTGGTGACTTAATTCATAAGCATTCTAATTGTATTTTGTTCAGTATGAATTCCTTGCTAATGTTGCCCCATTAGGGACAGGATTTTAATGAAGGTCCTGCCCAGAATGACCTTACATTCCAGTTTGACTACACGTAAATGAGACATGAGAAAACAGAGGTAATAATAGCCTGTAAAATTAAACAGGATTTGTTAGGCCTGTGATTTTTAGTTCTATACTTGGATTTTCATCTGTATGAAGTATCATTACCACCATTGCTGACGAGCAGGGTGAAGTCTGCCTGGAGGAGCTATGGGTCGAGCTGACAGATCCAGACGAATGACCAAGCAATAGAACAGATGATTGCTGCCACCTTCTTCCTGGTGCTTGTCCTGCTCCTCACTGCACAGCTGCCACCCAGCATCTCTGTGGATGTGATATTCCTCTGCTGAGCCTGAACTATATTATTTCTCTCTTTTAAAAAAAAAAGAAAATCTGTCTGCACAGTGAATATGGTTCACCATACCAATGAGCTTTCAGGTATTTTGGAAGCAAAGCATCATGAGAAATTGCCCTGCTGACTTAAGTAATCATCTGTTTGACACACAAGGAATGGGCTGTGCTTAGCTGATTTAAAAGAAGGTGTCCTGGGTTTGGCCAGGACAGGGTTGATTTTCACTGGACTCCAGGAAGGGGCACAGCCGGGAGGTGGGGGCTGACTCCACCTGGACAAACAGAGCCCGGTATTCCATACCATGTGACATCACGCTGGGTTCCGGGGG
>Ga0065711_1030999_pt1 | contig 30843 bp, 13 predicted proteins | sample Hoacrofraction12_FD_59098 | JGI IMG/M metagenome (GOLD analysis project Ga0065711, IMG submission 59098) | Hoatzin crop microbial communities from Cojedes, Venezuela - Epithelial fraction 12 v2 (version 2) | ecosystem: Host-associated > Birds > Digestive system > Esophagus > Crop | place... | reverse complement strand
GTACACCCTGAAAGGACTGTAGTCTGTGGAGGACCTGCACTGGAGCAGAAGAAAAGGGAGAGAAGGAAGGAGCAGCAGAGAGTGACCCTGAGCCTGGGAAAGGGGGAGAAAATGTTTTCCTTTAGTGTGCAAATGTTTGTTTAGTTTTTGTTTCTCACTACTCAGTAATTAAATATTTATTTTAATGGTCAATAGGTCAACTTTATTTCCCCAAAATGAATCTGATTTACCTATGATGGTAACTGGGAAGTGACCTCCCTGTCTTTATCTCAACCCACAAGTTTTCTCACTCTTGGTCTTCCTATTTCCCCCACGCCGGCACCACTGTGAAGAAAAGTGAGCAAGCAGCTAAGTGCATGTTTGGCTGCTTGCCAGGGCTAACCTATGATATATTATTATATCTGTCTTATAGACATATTGGAAACACTTCTAAGGACAGCAAGAAGACCCAGTTTCTCTGCCAAAAGGAGAAGAATAAAATCAGTATAATGATAACGTGACTTACTTTTACACAGGAGGTAGTGGTTGATTGCCTTAAATATCAGCTGAGATTTGTGCAAAGAGTAGACAGCAAATGAATTCTGGAAGAACAAATTAATAAACCAGAAAATAAAACTGATTATGTATTAAAAAATGTTTTGTATTTCCTAGATGATTTCATTGTCTAAAACTTACAAAACTCCATGAGCATGGAATTCCACAGATGTACTAAATTCTGTTTCAGATCAGATCGAAAAATTGTCTTTAGTGACTTGAAGTCCCTTGTAGCAAATAGTTTCTATTATTTGTATGAATAAAATTATACATATGCTTACAAGATCTCACATTAACAACTTAAAATAGAAGGTAAAATAGAAAGTTCTTTACAATCTTCTGAATAACAAGTGAGTTCGATCATGTTTTTACTTAGACAAAGGAAATAACACATACAGCAACAGTAAATTTCCAAACAAACTGAAGCATTACAGGGAATACGAAATGTCATAACCATTTAAAAATTAGACAAGCATCTGTCAGTGCAAACTGATACTACAGGTGAAGAGAATACTCCTATGCATCTTCATAACAATCAGGTAGCTAATCTGGTTGTTAATAATCTGTTACTCCCTTCTGTTTTGGTCTTTGTGGCTTTTTACAAAAGGCTACTGTGAATCTTTTTAACCTCGTTGCAAGATAAGTAAAAAAAATTCAGATAGCTTCAATTAGAAAGGAAATAAAAAACCCAATGGTTGTAATCTGTTTGTGCAACGACTAGTTTGTCTTCTTTTAGAGAAACTCCTTTTAATCACAAAAAATTGCTGACACTACACCTAGTTTCACAATTCTACAGAAACCGTATGTCAGTAGAAAATCATTTATAAATTAATTAACCTAAACTTCAGGATCACTCAGCTGATTTAGTTGAATCAGGTGAAAAAACACTGCATATATTCCTCTTAAATGAGGATGATAAATCTTCATAAAATGTAAAAATCATCTTATCTTACTGTAAAATATCTTAAGATCATAAAGCATTGACTAGTCTATCACAGCAGTGATTAATTGCATGTGGATTTTTAAGGGGATTCTACCTGTTATTCAGTTAAGTGCTATGAGGGCTTATTCAAAATTAGTTTTAGGATATTAATTTAATAATTCTAAAATGCATATGTTCAGAACATTATGGTTAGGATTAGACTTAAGAAAATTAAAATGAATTACTACTATTAACAAACTTTACTGAAAGAGTACTGAGACAGAGGTTTTGTACAGACTTTGTCTCCATGGAGTGTGAGAAATTACCTCAGATTTTTCCTATTACAAGTCTTTCACCTCATGGTAGCAGAAAAGGTATTATAATGGATTTGTGATACTTCAGTAAATTATATCTATATTGCTGAGGCAAATATCACTAACATTATGGAGACACTAATGGGAAAATAAGAGAGTCAGTACTTTGGCAAATGAGAAGTTAGGAATCTGCTCATTGTTTACCATTCAATAGTCTTGTCAGAGTATCTGTATTATGCATGTAGTTGCTGGGATCCAAGAGGACCTTTCATCCTCCCTCTTTGCAAGTTGAACTCTAAATACTTGAATGGAAATATTAATTTGAAACTCCACAAAATAAATCAATAAGAAAGATTAAGTCGGTTTGTCTTACTGAACTTGCTTTAGTAAATGGAAATTATTTTCTTTCCACTACCCAGAAAGTGTCAGAGAAAGTGATTAAAATTAACTGATCATTGAGCTGTACATTCTACTATATAAGCAATCTGTCAGGTGCAAAATAACCTATTGTCTAATATAAGCATATACCTAGATAAGAGTACCTGAGCTACTACTGAATTTACATTACACTATTGAATTCACTTTTCAATATATTATGCCCCCAAATGGCTCAAGATCACACAATATTTCTGCAACACATTCAAACTTGCTACTATTTCTGGTTCATGTATTTCAGATTGCATGTGTATACTACATACGTGCCAAAGCCTTTCAGCATTCCTGCGTACAGAAGGCAATGTTCCTCCTTCTCTCTCCATCCACATCAGCAGGGAATTTTCTGTGCAGGTTACAGTGATGGGCGACTGTGGCAGAAAACCATATTCTAGAAACTCTGCACTATTGCACTCACTTCTGGAACACGCAAAGGTAAAGAGTTGAATATGTCCTCAGAGTCTACTGGATGAGTCTGCCTTCATCACTCTACTCGCACTGATTAACCTTGCAGAGATGTTTCTTACTACCACATTTTCAACACTATCCTTAGAGACTGTTACTCCAATAGAAGAAAAAAACTGTACACAATTTGGAGAAGACCCTGGTGGGAGCCCACTTGGAGTACTGCTTCCAGCTCTGGAGACTCCAGCACAGGAAAGACATGGATCTGCTGGAATGGGTCTAGAGCATGGCCACAAAAATGATCAGAAAGACGGAGCACCTCTCCTATGAAGACAGGCTGAGAGAGTTGGGACTGTTCAGCCTGCAGAAGAGACGGCTCTGGGGAGACCTTATAGCAGCCTTCCAGTACTTAAAGGGGACCTACAAGAGAGCTGGAGAGGGGCTTTTTAGAAGAGCATGTAGTGATAGAACAAGGTGTAATGGCTTGGATAGGGCTTTGAGCAACCTGGTGTAGTGGAAGGTGTCCCTGCCCATGGCAGGGGAGTTGGAACTAGATGATCTTTAAGGTCCCTTCCAACCCAAACCATTCTATGATTCTATGATCATCACCTATGCACCCAAGAGGATCTGCAGAAGTTATGTTTGTGAAAGCATGACTTATGATACCAGCTTATGTCATAAGATTTTCCCTATCAGATAAGTGAACTAGCTCATTGCAAAGCCAAAGCAGCAGATACAAAGCATGGGCAGTGGCAGAGCCTGGGGTCGAAACAGAGTTTTATTTAATGTAACAGGATAAACATAACTTAAGTCACCAAATATATTTTATTATTTGATATGTAATAATAATTTTAAAAATTATGTTAAGGTAATTGATAAAAAATATAAAGTAATTTGTGGTGTGTACAGATTTCGTGAATTTGATAGAAGCATAAGTCAGCAATTAGCAGTTTGGAGACAGTACCAAAGATAAAGAAAATATACCAAGATACTATGTTATTTCCATTCAATGATAGGCACTGAAATTTTCTTCAGGATACTATTTGATTTAAAGAAAAAAAAAAAGCATAAGACTAACAGCCTTATAACTACTTCACAGTATTAAAGTGCAAAATGAAAATAAAATATCTAACATTATTCAGATTGAGGTTAAAAGGGCTCTGACTTCTAAGTTTTGTATTCAGGGCTCTCTTCAATACTGACGATGGGTTCCCTGGAACACCTCCCTCTATCTACCAAGCAGAACATTAAGAAAAATTAAAGTTTTTCCCTCCTCTCCCTTTATTTCCATTCTAAAAGCTAACATCCATCTCGCCTTGTCATTAACCTTTCTATTCCCCCACATCTTTCTGACCTGTGCTTATGACTTCTGATATCTTGTAGCTGCCTTAAGTGTTGCTGAGGAGACTGTCTCCTGTAAGAGGGGCTGAGCTAACTTTCGTTTGTATTTGCTTCCTTTCTCCAGCATTCTCACCACAGACGCCATGTCCTGTTGAAGTCTGTGAAGTGAACCAAGGCCAAGGGACAAGTTTTAGGAAAGACTGTAAGCTGTCTCAGCAGTGCATTCCACCCTTTTCCCATTTATTTTCTGAATAACCTGTGCAACGCTTGCATTTGCTGCTCCAGATATCTGATAGTCATTTAGATAAATGCAAATTACATAACTGGATCTCTGAGACTACCACTTGCTTTATACCATTTCATCAGATTGGATACTTGGAAAAAGTTCTTCACTGGGAGGATGATCAACACGGGAATGAGCCCCCCCAGGAGGTGGTCACTGCCCCAGTCCTGGAGTCTTTGGACAACACTGGAGTCAGGAGTTGGGCTCAATGACTCTTGAGGGTTCCTTCCAACTCAGGATATTCCATGATTCTACAGTCACAAATATGTACAAGGAGTAGATAACAACTCCTTCCTTCCTCGTTTTAGGTGAATTAGATACAAAACAAATTGATCAGAATAATTTGTAAGGTTTGAGCTCCAAGTGAACACAGATGAGGTGTTTGCTACATCAGCTGATACTGTCAACATCACAGTGTACTGGTTTAAGTCACTTTTAGTGTCCTATTTCAGCTGTTCACCCCTGCCATACTAAATTCATCTCTGATGGATATAATTGGCCAGTTTCTGTGTTATAAGGCTATATAGTGAGCAATGTCCCCTTTCAATGGAGTTTAAGATGTTCTGTTTACCCTCCTTCAGCTGAAACTTTAAGTTAGAAAGAAAAGATTATTACATATTTATTAGATCATTAATACCTTACAGCACATCATTCTACTTCAAAAGCAAAAAATATAATGTAATAACTTTTATGTTCAGTTCCAACTATATCTCTTAGATTGCTTTTTGAGTCTCAGTCCATTATACATGCAAAAGGAATGCCCTTTTGTATTTTGCTTAACTATTTTCTTTTTTCAGGAAATACAGAATCACAGAATGTTAGGGGTTGGAAGGGACCTCTGTGGGTCATGTAGTCCACCCCCCCACTGAAGCAGGGTCACCTAGAGGAGGCTGCACAGGACCTTGTCCAGGTGGGTCTTGAATATCTCCAGAGAGGGAAATACAGTTGTGTCTTATATCTTTGGAAGAAAGTTGTCACTGGCATTAAGACTTTCTTCTTGCTTGACTAGAGAGACTCAAATCTGAACTACAGAGGATTCATTGGGATTTTATATTATCTCTTCCAGCTCTCATATTGCTTTCAAAAATGTTATCTCCATCATTTAAATCTGACAGTTGAAATAGACTGTTTCTTTCTGGCCCAGGGTTCCCATGTATCTTATGTGAAATATACAGATACTGATCCTCTTCCATGTGTATATACATTTTTACCAGCCTATTATCTGTAGCTCTAATCAGTGTTCATTTCCCCATATCTGCAAGTACAAATATTTAATTTTGCCAGCAGATATGGTTTTGTAGCATGGAATATTATTTTCTCTTAGCAGGTTCAGATGTCAGGAATTTTATAATTATGTTCAGTATTACACTTTTTTACTTCTGACACATTTATTCTATCCATTTATTCTCCCTTCACACTGAATAGCAACTGGTTCAGTTGTACATATTGCAGATCTAGCAATGTTATTAAAATCTCTTATTTATCTCTTTTATGCTGTGGAAGCTGAAATATTTTATTTATAAATACATACATGCTCATATAAGTTTAACATGCTGTCTAACACATATATCTGTTAAAGCTATTAAGTCACATCTCCTTCCAGAATGAAAAAAACCAGAGTATTTCTTTGGTATAGCAACAAGCACACAATCAATTTTGAAAAGAACTATTCTCTTTCAGGAGTTCTGAAGAAATATTAAACTTGACAGCCTTACCAAATGACTTGTCAGAACTCCCTGGTCTTTTAGTTCAAGTTTCAGTGAGTCTTCCTTCTCCCTGTAATACTGTTGAATTCATATATGCTTGTCAAACAAGAAGCTGGTTATCACAGTATACCATATTGATTGAGGAAATTGCTTGTAATATGAAAATACATGTATGTTTCAATTAAACGTATGATGCTCACTGCAATAATGTAAGAAGTATAGCAAAAACCCCTCACACAAACGAACTGAAAACCAGCCTAATTTTGGCTTTTGGATGCCCTAACCCGGAGAAGTGGTGGTTTAGTTTTTCTGTAGTCATATCATTCTCAAAGTTATTCCTCATAGAGTCCCCAATCACTTCTTCAGGAAAAAGATCTGATTTAGAACAGAATGTTCAAATATGCCATATAACATCTGTCTAAAAGTGCATCGGTGCCAGCAGGACTAAACAAAGCCATATATATTTCTCAGTTATAGGTGAGGTCCAGATAGGAGAGGAGGCGCAAGCTGTATACCTCTTGCTGCTTATCCAAGTAAGCACCAGTGATACAGCCAAGTAAAACTTTTAGCAGATCAAAGGAAGTCTTGAGGGGCTGGGAGCACAGGGAGAGAGAAGGATTCTCCAGGTGATGCTCTCCCCATCAGCTGTAAAGGCCTTGCTCAGAGCTGATGCAATCAGCTGGCAAACATCTGGTTGCAGAACTGGTGTCATCAACAAGAATTTGTCTTCCTGAATCGTGGTGCCTCATCTGAGGATAAGAAGAGACTGCTACGAAGGAGAGAAAGTAACCTGACTGAGTAGTATTTGTCTACAGGAATAGGCTTGTAAACCTAGACTCAACCAGGGAGTCAGGAACTCAAGCACAGAAGCAAGACAGGAAAAATCTCCAAACAACAGAGGCTTGCTGCAGAAAGACTCAACTGATTCATTCAGAAGATTTCCTCAATTGTCTGTGTGCTAATGTGGAATTTTTCACATGATCTGGATGATAGTAAACATGAACATAATTCCACTTGCTGAAAGAACAGCTCTGGGAGGAGTACTCAGTATATTTTCCTTATCCCTTTAGTGAGATATATCTCACTATTCACTGTCCAGTTCAATGGCCCCAGTTCCTTACAATTGCATTGCTCCACCTTTTTTTAACCTTTAAATGTTCCAAAAATCTGTAATCATATAAAGTGTAGCAGTTTCTGAACAGCACAATAGTTGCCCTTCAGACCAGTGTCAGTTTCAGTTTAGAGGAAAAACACTAGATTAAATAAGGTTACGTAAAGATCTTCAATACCGCATCCCATATTTTCTAATAAAAAAATGAATACTGAGGCTACTAAGCAGAAATTATTTTGTAAAAGAAGGTATGATTCAAGTACAACCAGTTTGCCTTGTCAGCAAAAGAGAAAACATGTGTATATAAATGCATGTGGATGTTACAGAAAAAATGTAAATAATCCTTGTGAGAATTGAAGCGGGTTGTTGATGGGTCAAAATATAACAAATTATCAGTACCAACATGCCTAGAGCAATATGAGTGAAGGATAAAGCAAAACAAAACAAGAAACCAGCCCAACCCACCACTGGAGTAAAGTGTATTGTGAAGATTGTAGAAAGACACTAATACCGGAAGAGGATCTAGGAAGACGCAGCTGGACTAATCATCTGGAATCCAGACACAGAGACTGTGCCCAGGCAATGCCAGTAACCTTGTGGAAGTTGCAATTACAAAGTTATGTAGTCTAGTAAAAAAACTTCAAACCAAACCCAAATGTCATCAAGCACGAATCTCAGGCCAACACTACTACCATTATGTGTCATGTTTAACATTACTGTCACTGGAACTTGCAAAAAAAGCCCCAGATACAGTAAGGGGAAAAAAAGAGTTCAACAGCCTTCATTGCAACACTGGCACAGATCCTGTGGCAGGCAAACTGTTCATCACAGATGACTTCAATGTGTTGGTTTGGCAGCTGACATCTGGTATACAGCAATTGATTACAACAGAGCTGGGAAGATAAACAACAGTGAACTTGTGTTGTTCCATAATTCGCTGGATTATAAGAAAGAGCTTGTACTCATCACCAATCTGACAAGTCATGTTGTGAATATCAATATTTATAAGCAGGTGGATTTCACTGTGAGTGACTTTGTGTCTCAGATTGAGACATGGCATCATATAGTAAAATCTACTGGATAATTACCTACAATTCTAATCTTGACACGACTGTCAACATGAGTGCATTGTTGCTGTCACAAAAATATTGCCAAATTTAATTTGCATAACTATGGAGAAAGCTCACCAACTAGAAAGTATTTTTACATAGGGAATCCATGTTGGGTTTTTGTTTTGGGGTTTTTTCTGTCTTTTTTTTTTTTACTAACACATCTCCACAGAGCAGAACATATTGTTTATAAACATGCATGACGTACTTTCCCAGAGAGATCAAACTGACTGGAAAAAAGGAAGTGTAATGGATTTACCGTGGTGAATTCTGAAGCTGCACAGTATTGACTTCAGGAACAGCTACTTTCAAGACAATATTTGACACTGATATAAAATAGAAAAATGTCAGTGTAATCCCCCCCCGTATAAAAAGAAAGAATGTTGTCAATAATGTTATCGCTAATGACGTGTTGTAAACATAGGAGCTGCAGAAGGATGTGATGGAAATCATAGTTGAGACTTACGAACAACAAAATCCAATGTGTTTGTCTACCCAAGGTAATCTCTTCCTCACCTGCCAAGCTCACTGCTTTATAAACCATTCTATTTGTGTGGGTCAACAATATTTTTTATATATACACATATATATATGTACATGTGTGTGTATGTTGGTTGCTTTATATCCTGTTACATGATTTGCTACATGTGAAATCTTCAGTGACTGGGTCGGCTCTTTCCCAGTAATCTAACCAGTTTACTTGTCCAAGCTTATTTTTTCCATGCTATAAAAAATACTATCTATGAAAATTCAGTTTTACTGTAAGTAGAAAGAATGCTGCAAAATAAAAGATTTTCATAGCCGGTTTAGTTTTGATCAATTCAGTTGTTTTCTAAGTTTCAGCACAGTCTGTTCAGTTGATTGAATTTCTGTAATTATCATTACAGATGTACCCATAAAGAAAGCATTAAAAAACCTGCTTCTATTACTTATTACTTATGTAATTGCTTATGTATACAGTCATTTATGTGGTCTCAAAATCTAATCTGAAAATATATTTACCATGCAGTTATTCAATGTCACCTATATCTGAAAGAACTGCAAGAATTAAAAGAACTTCAGGTGAAGTATATTAATCAGTCATTACCCAAACCCAACACTTTGGTGAATCATCTCCTGTTTTACAATAGTCTTTTCATAATTCTGGAGAAAATGTCATATAATACAAGGTATAAGGTGATAAATTATAATCTTTTAAACATTTTATTATGTTTCAGTCTTTTATTTTACCCCCATCACATTTTTTAAAAATAAAAGCAAAGCCAAGGATCCAAAGAAGAAATGACAGTCTGTTAAGTAACAAACTTCAGATTTAAAACAGGCGAGTATTTTTAATTTCCTGTTTAAAAGTGAATGGCATGGCCACCCACGTTAGAAGAGGCTAAACTTTCATTTTCTGTTAGACAAGTGTTTATTCAGACTCACAACCATTATGAAAGAAACCCCTTTTATAGAGAGCCACCAATAAAATCTTTTACAAATCCATAGTTCACATTGAAGCATCATTCTTTTGCTATTCATTACTCTTTTGCACTAGTGCTTTTGATCAGAAAACAGGTTCCAAAAATTAATACTAAACTACCATATAAGTAAAAAAAGGATTGGGTTAAATTTTCCCTGTTTTTGCTGTAATACTCTTGAAAAGACAGTGTGATGCAGAAGCAACAAAGCAAATTTCAGGTACTTGGTCACATAAAAGCTTAAAAAATAAATACTGTTAATAACTTTTCTTGTGTATAATTTAAAGCAAGTATCTAAAGTAGCGTATCTTTTCTAGAGAAGAGGGAAAAAAAAGCCGTAGAAAAGTTAGAAACTAATTCAAGGTAGGATATTACACTTTAAACAGTTAATGAGAGTGGGGAAAAAGCAAGAAAACCCAGTTCATTCACCAGGTAACACTGATTACAAATTTTTTTTTCCATTTCTGCAATCTGTAAGTCAAAGTCTGTAGTGCAGTCATATTCTTGTTTCAATGGATTGATATAATATGAAACAATTCCTCAACTTCCAAAATCTGGATCAGAACTAAAGACATTTTCCAATCTTATTACTGCAGAACATTTAAACCGTGCTGATAAAGAACTTCAACTGGCCAGGAATTACTTATAATTTTTTACAAGATTATAGTATACTCTTTAATTATCCTTTTAATCCAGGGATGAAAATAAGTGTTTAATGGTACTTTAAGAACACTGCTTACAGTAGACTCCTTATTACTAAAGTGTCTAAAGTGATATATTCCCAGTAAAATAATCAAAGGTAAATAACTTGAGACAGTAAGTTACTGTCAGAACATTTGATAATACTGTATGTCACAATCCTCCCGTATGAGTTCTTAATACAGGAATGCGTGTTATCTTATCTGCAAATGCATGGAACTTGAGACAAATATTTTTTAAACCATCAATCAAAGGGAAGATAGGAAAACAGTTTAATAAAAGACTTGTATAAATCCCCTAGGTTTATCTTCCTGATACTCTTACTGTTGAATGAAATATGGATATTAATTTTTTTGTTAGTCTTAAAAAAAATTAAAATTGAAAATCATCCGAGATTTATTGAGCTTGCAAAAAAGGTATTCTCCAAAAGTAAAGAGAAATTCAGTAACGTCATAATTGTCCTAAGGCTAACAAAGTAGCAACAGATGCAAGAAGGAACAAGGATTTCATAAAATATATGACAAAGTCTCAATTCTGTCCTACTCTTCTATACTAGCAGACTAGTTTAATTAATTTTGGTGAATTAATCTGTTGATTATAAAAAGTGACATAAATTTCTGGTTTATCCTGTCTCCTACAGAGCAGTTAGAGTCAGAAGTCAGACTTGCCTAGGACTTTTTCAAACATTCACAGAATATTCATTAAAAAGCCTTCCTGTTGGGCCATGTTAAAGTTGTATAGTTGCTACTGGAAGTTTCCGTACAGTGCATGTTGTTCTGACAATTCATTTAGGCACGGAAGTCTCTAGCAAATCTGGTGAAGTACTGTATTTCATTGAGGAGCGTCTCACTGAAACACAGCCAGAATTAGCTGATTAAAGGAGGGGTGTTTACACACATTCAGGGTAAACTACGTACAAATTATAGTGGAGATGTGAACCAATAGGGCAGCCCTTATAAATCCACGATTGCTTGTGCATCTGCAGGTCACCAATGTGCAGAAGTCCAACACAACTCTGGTTGAGGTGCCACGTATGCAGCTTTAAACAGCTAAGTCCCATTGAAAACCAGAAGTTATACGGACAATTACCTGAATCCTGAGGTTAGAGCATGCCCAAAACATCTGACCAGCTGGAGGTCAGTCATAAAATGCATTCTCATTGCTTTTTGTCTTTTAACATAGTCATAAAAAAAGATGCTGTCATTTTACTTTATTCAATATCTCAGAAACAAACTGACTCATTCAGAAAATGGAAGACAAGCTATCTCAACCAGTGAGTATTTAAATTCACTGAATGTACCTTGCTAGGGAATTTGCTAACTGGTAAGCTAGAGGTTAGAACCAGCGGACGTCTTTATTGTCCAAGCTGGCTCATTGTACAGCAAAGAATGCAAAATTCCCGCTGTTAGAAAAGGAGCATGGAAAAGGCAGCATAGGGCACACAGCAGGAAAAAGAGGTATCATTTAGTGAAAATCCCCCTCTCAGATTTACTTCAGATTTTTATCTAGAAGTAGTTTAACATGAACCACCCACTGGCCGGGCAAATGCTCTAGCCTTCAGATTTTTAAACAGCAAAGTAGTGCACATCATCTCCTACTCCTCCTAAGCAGGAATTCTGTAGTCTGTGTTACCACATCTGTCAAAGGTTATTACTGACATAAATTCTTAGGCATAGACTGGATGTAGGAGCAGGCCTAATTTAGATGCCTAAATCTCAGAGTATGGTGGAAATGCAGATATGTGTCTGTTGAGAAACTCTGTGCAAAGCTCTGCCAGTTCATGGCATTAGCTTTCTTGCACAACTTCATGTCTCCATGCATAAATTAAGGACACTGGATTGTAGAGTTTTAAGATCTTTAGCAGGAACCAGGCATCAAAAACAATTTAAATTGTATGTGTTAGCAAGCATTTCTGGAGTATGCAGTTAATAATCAGTGCACGTTGTGCTTATTTAAAGAATCCCTCCTTTTCAATTAGTGAAAAAAAAAATCCAAAATAACTTAGTTCGTTATCAGGACACAGATAAAAATATAGCCAATATACACCTAGCAATGATTTACACTTCATGGAAAAAATCCATTATAAAGATTTACGTACTTTATCTGCAACAATACTTCAGATATGGCCCTTCATGTTGCATTCAAACATGTGGAGAACAGCAGAACAGAACTCGAAGACAAAGATTTTTTTCTACTAATTGTTTAATGTAAAATGTGTGCTTGACATTTATCCTTCCTTAACATAATTTATTTTGGGATTATCTAAAATATTTGAAACAGGGTTTTTTGTTACATAAGAATGTAGACTGTAGAAATATTTTTCAGATTTTTCAGATGTATCTATCACACATCACAAAACCAGACACATCTGTATCAAGAATTGAATGGGAAACTATTTTGAATGAACTTTGTTGTTTGGAGTACTAGAACAGAACATACAATCTGATTTAACTCAGGTTTCATGCAACAATAGCTATTTGACTTTTGATATGAGTTTACATCACAGCCTGTCAGTCCATAGCCACTTTCAAAACGACTCTCCACCAGGTGACTGCATAAATCAAGATTAATTGTTCGTAGGGAAAAGAATAACAACACAAACCAAGAGCCTAAAGAGCAGAAGAAAAGTAGTTTCTTTAAAACAATGTGTTTACCTTTCCTGTAGGAACAAACTTCTTTGAAAATGTGCCTCCCTTTCTAACATTTCTGTGTCAAAAGCATGAAGAACATGGCAGAATGCCAGGCATGTCAGAGCACTGAAAATAACATGCCAATGATATCAAAGAAGGATGAATAATAATGCAAGAAAAGAGAAAGGTCACACACCTTCTCATAAGAATAAGCGAATAATTTTAATACTTTATATCAAGAGGAGCTGGGGTACCCAGTCAAAATCAAACTGAAATGAAGGAGAACACAGTTATTACAGTTCATGTATGTTTATAAGATTTACAAGAAAACTTGAAAGAATGATGTGAGATTCTACCTGTCACAGAAAACTTGGGCATATTCATATGTAGAGGAAACCCATCATTCACAATTTTAGAATTAACAAACTCACTCAAAAATAGAAAACATTAGAAAAAAATAGAAAACATGTTTATCCTAAATATTCCCTTGAAGTTATGACAAAACCTTAAGCTCATGTATCAGTTATAAGAGAAGGAACACTACTGACCTCAGTGTACTGAACTTAATTATACTTCAAAGAAAATAGGTTCCTTAACCTTACTTGGCGGGAAAATTAAGAACATTAAAATCTCAAACCAATTTTGACCAAACTAGAAAGTGGTAAGTCAGGCAATAAATACATGTATTCAGATTGCCTTTTATTTTAAAACAAGTAAAGAAAAGTCTCGGGAGTTAAATGCTCTCTATTTCTCCAGTGCCACCCCAGCAAGATACATCAATTTGGGAGCTCTTTCAGCGTATATTGATTTAGTGCAGTAGCTAATTTAGCTTGGAAAAGGAAAATTATAATATTATCCACATTCTTCTACTTTTGTAAAATCAAAATTGAAAAATATGCAAAACATAAATAAAATAAACCAACAATAAATTATTAATATTACAATTTTCTGGTATTTTCTGGTGAAATGATCTTGAGTGTAGAAAGTTTTCAGTTGAATGTAGTGTCAAAAGTATGCATATCTGCCTGTCCGTCTAAAGGAAAATTAGGAAGCCTGTTTACTTGACAGGAATTTTTAAACCTGACAGAGTTAGAAAATCAGGCATCTTTTCACACTCTATTCACCAGAAGAGCAGCCAGAGGGCTGATTTTCTGGAAAGCACCATGTAAAGCCATGATCTGAAAAGACTGTATCTGTAACATCACTTTATAAGCTAATTTTATAAATATCTTGGAAATCTTCCCTAAAATGATAAAATTCAAAATTTTAAGTCAAAATAATATTTTAGATAAGAAATAGAATTAAAGACCCACTTAAAAATTCAAAGACAGGTTTACAGGAATTAATAGGAAAACAAGAAAATCTATTTGCCTACTGACAACATAAAGTATTTGTTCATGAAATAACAGCAATGGATTTCAAAACTAATTCACTTGTTTCTACAAAAGATAATGAAGAATTTAATGGAAAATGCCCTTTTCAGTTCTAATAATTTTTAATTTTATAATACTAAATATATCAGAGAAAGCACTGTTATTCTGGTAATCTAGTAATATTAGCTCTAACATACAGAAAGACTAACATCAATTGACTAAGAATATGGTACAGCGAAAGAAACAGCTGAAAAATGCTCCCAGACCCTTCTGCCAAAATGCTATTCTAGCTATTTAGCAAATAAAGAATAACAGCTAATTACAAAGACAGCTAAATGTAATACTTCTCAAGCTGTACCATTCTGTGCATCAGCTAAACAACAAGCAAGAAACGCAGTTTTTCTTTCCCCCCTTCTTTCTTCTCCCTCCATACACGAAAGGGCATGAGTTCACAGCAGCTTGTGATCACAGCCAAGCTCTTTAGCCCAATCCCTTTTCTATTTTCTGAAGTCTATGTAATTTTTGAAGTCTAGGCAACGAGCAGTGTCCATGTAGATGTGCACGCTGCCAGGACAAGCCAGCCATTTTCCTCGAAGGTGATAGCTTGGCTATCTCATGGCTGCAGCATTTTGACTTCCCCTGGTGCGTGCAAGGTAACAGGACACCTCGAAGTCACGCCAAACCTTTTGCAAGAAAACCCCGGTACAAAAGATATTATGCCCACACTTACCACGTTGTCAGGGGCTCGTCCGGCTGCTGAACAGCTTTCTCCTCAGCCGCTTCTTCAGGCGCAAGGCGACACAGGCAGGAGGCAGTTGCACGGCTGCTGACAGAGTCCAAGCACTCCCTGAACCAAAACTTTGGGCTTCCCCAGGATGCTGCCACAGCTGGCCAGGGCACCTGCAATGTGCCAGGCCCTGGATCCAGGCACTCCCGCGATGGTGGTGGCTGAGCCCGCAGCCCCTAGGCTGAGAGAGGCATCCTGGGTGTGGCAGGAGGGAGGCCACCGGCCAGGCCCTCCCCAGGCCCAGAGACAGCTGTCAGGCCAAGGTCCCCATCGACAGCCCATGCTGCCTCGCTGCTGGGCCAGGACCTGGGCCCAGGCCCTCAGCTGCAGGGCCGACGTGCCCGGCCTGGTCCCAGCCCTGCTGCCCATCAGGGGAGGCTTGATGATGGCCCCCGCCACCACCCTGGGGTGGCACGGGCAACCTGATGAATTAAAAGGGCCCCAGAAGTAATTACAGAATCCATACCTGGCGATGTGCTGCTCAGCAAACAACAGTGGCAAAGCATTCAGGTTCTTTAAAAGGCTGTATCCATTTTCCGGGGACAGCACCTGAAGCAGCACAATCTGCCTGTCTCTCAGGTCTGCCCACGAAGGCACAGCAAAGTGGCAACATGTAGGCAATGTTTTTCCAGGGGAAGCTGGCTTTTTCCCTTTCCCAGACAGCACCCCACAGATCCCGTCTTCCTGTTGTCTCTTTCAGGCACCCAGTTATGGATGTGTTGGTAGGAACAGCCCAGGGCCCTGTGACGTCCCCTTCCTCTCCATGGGGTTGGGAGCCCTCCTCCGTGGCTACATCCTTGTCAGCAGAGCTCTCTTGCACCGCATCAGCCATGAAGCAGTGCCTCGGTGTCCTCATCTAAACTTGGAAGAGACTGTCCTTGGCACACCTCTGGAGGTCCATTTCAGGCCTCAGTGTAATGTTTCACACTATTTCCTAATCAGTCTCAGCCTGCTTAATATGGGTCATTCTGACTCGAGACAGTGCTGTTGATCATCAAGATGTTATGTGGAATAAGCATCCAGGCAAAGTCTACTGCATTAATGCAGTTATGCCTGTCATTTAAAGCCATGATCATGGAAAGAAGTACTTTGGGCAAGATATATTTTCCAGAGAGCCACAGCTTTAATGGTGCTATTATACCTTGCTTACTTGCACAAGTCCTTGAGCAGCAGCCCTGGGACATATGGCCACCAAGGCCAGTCTCGGAGGAAGCTGAACACTGGGCAGCATCCACTCACTGACTGCTTGCTTCAGCCTGGGTGGCATGGGCAAAGGGCACGTTCAACCCTGCCAACCATACCTGCCTCAAAAAAATCTGAATCTCAAAACCGCTAAAGCAGCACTCAAACAGGGAACACATTCTTCACCACGAAAAAATGTATTCGACTATATGAAACAGTCCCACTTGGTGAATCTCCCCAAAACAACCTTAAATATATCTGCGTTTTAATAATCTTTCCTGTTCCTCCTTCCGTTCAGTTATTCTTTCCAAGGACTTGAAGTGCCCTTACTGGGAAAAGAAAGGAATATATTTCAGGTGGCTGTTTTAATCCTGTTTATACAGTCCAGTCCAGTCTTCTTATAAGACAGACTACACATAAAGGGGGAAAGACAATAAAAAAGTGGAAGATCAAAAGAAATGTGGCTTTCTCGGTTACAGTTCTTTTCCTGGAAAGTCACAGTTGCAGTTGACAGCACAGACCCTATTAACTATTCTAGGAGATTTACGTCCTAGTCCTGGTAAAATATTTGGTTCTCCTTCTCCTTATTTCAGCCTTTCAAGCAAAATTCTACATTACTGACATCAAGATATCAATATCAATTCACTTTGCTATTCTACCAACATTTGTTATACCAAATTCTTTTAAACAACAAATATTTACATGTCTTGGAAGGAAAGCAAATAAACAAGTATATCAGGATGGAACCAAGTCACCTAAAGAAGCAGCAAGTATTTTGCATAGATCTAAACAGACTTTTTTTTCTCCATTTCTCCTTTCTTTCCTTTTTCCTTTCCTTCTTTTCTCTCTGTCTTTCTAAGGTACAAGGGGTATAAGAATAAAGAGATGAAGAGTGTATTAAAAACTCCTGATAGAAAAGGTTGAGCATACCTAATAAGGAGCTATTCAATAAGAGTTATTTTGCTCTTTATTCTACTGTAATTATTACTTTTGTAATCAAAGAATTAAATATTTTAATTAACTTTAATTTAATCCTTCAGTGTCTTCAGCATTTATCCTGTATTTAAGTTAATCTAAAAAAAATTAATACTTCTCTGGAAGGAAAATCCTAATGAAGTAATGCCCATATCAAATTCTGTGGGTTTTTATGTCCCAAGATAATTTAGAAACTTCAGTGTTGGGTTTTCTTTGCAGCTATATGAGTGATTTCTCCTTCCCCACAAAACCAAATACTTCAGTCCCACCACTCCTCCCCCTTCCCCACTCCAGCCTCTGTCCAGGAGAGACACAGGGTATTCTCCAGTGTTCCCTCTAATCAGCCTGCAATTTCAAATAAACCCAGATTGTTATAATCAGAACTACATGGTTTTCTTCTTTTTTACTACTTGCTTTTCAGGAGATATCTGTAGAGATGGAAATCGTGCTGATTCATAACAGCAAAAGAGAATTGGTATGCTAGATGACTGAAGTAATGCACAGGTTTATGTAGAATCAAATACATAATGCTTTGTTAGTACCAGTTATTAATCTAAGGAGGCTGGCTCTTGTTCACAGCAGAAGGTAAATGAGTTAGGAAAAATTTGTGAAGATATTTGTTTTCAGGCCTTGTCTGTGTGGAAAAAATGGAAAGGGAAGAAAAAAATCCCCCATGTTTTAGTTTAAAAGAAAGGAAACTTCAGTCTCAGAGTAGCTTTCTAAACCTAAATAATGTACACCTGATCCATAATTAAAAACATCTTCTCTTGGAAAACATGACTCTACTACAGCTCTGATAAAACAAGGTCTGTGCCTGTGGGAAATGATTCCATTGAGGGGCTTTTTCCAGGAGGAGTGCTACAGGTGACCTCTGGCAATGTTAAGGAAAAGCATACAAGAAAATTTGTCTCTTATCTTTTGAGGCGTAAAATAAATGGAGAAATCTAAGATCATTAAAAAGAGAAGAACTTTCCATATAAGCCCTCTACTCCAACCTTGTCTAGAGCTCCGTCCCACTTGTGATCCTTGAAAGTCAGTCATGAAAGTGCGTTTATGAAACTCTTCAACTAGTTTAAATGTAAGAAATGATTTTTCATCCTACTCTTATCCTTTGTTGCCTTAATCCTTTTTCTAATATAAGGTTTATCAGATTTGGGATTTTGTTGATCTCTGCAGAATATTATCTGTATCGTTTATGTTTCTCTAGGAAGCTCATGCCTTTATTCTGGGTGTTTATTTTCATATCTACAGCAAGCTTTGCAAGGCATATATCTTTTTTGTTGTTCCTGCTAACCCTAAAGAATCTCTGATTTTTTTTTAATATGGTAGTTTTATAAATATGTGAAGTGCTATAACAAGTTAATTTTCCAGAACAATAGAAACAGTAATAATATTTCATAGCTTTCTTAAAATAACTTAGCTTTCCAAGGAGTGACTACTTTAAGGAGGAAGGGGAGGGAGGTAGAGATTAAACATTTTAGATACTGTATATATTCTACAAATCTCAAAAGGCATAGGTTTCTATCTGAAAGCTGTATCTTTATTTAAAAGGCACAGGTAGTACATACCTGTAGCGTTAAGGTGACTGTATTTTCAAATACAAAACAACAATGCTAAGATACTTTGTGCTGACATTTTTAGGGGCATGAAGTAGTCACGCAAAAAAAAAAAAAAGAAATTTAAAAAAGTCACTGCTCCTAGCCTGTGATTCAGCAGTGTGTGAATCTATGGAATTAGATCACTGTTTTCATTCTTTTACTCCTCATAGAAGAAGGAACTTTGCAGCCATGAAACTCTACTGGTGTAGCCACATTCATGAGTGCCTCTATAATGAGCTTATGACAAAGATGCAAGGAAAGTCTTAAGCAGATGTGATCACAGCCTATTTATTGTAGCATTCCACCTTACAGTTATATATCTTCATTACAGCTGCGTGCCCATGCATTCTATAGTAATTAAATCAATGTACATTTCTGTAGGTGTCCTGTCTCTGATCTGCATTGTGAAACATAGCAGATTGGCAATGAACAAAACAGAAGTTTGGATAATTTCAATATACACCTGATTTAGCTCTTCACATTGAAGATGACTCAGTGTTCACTCCACTAATTTCTTAATTCTGGGTACTGAAAAAAAATAAAATCTAGCTACATTAGAAGTACGTTTAGAACCAACATGCCAGGAACACATACAAAAACCACAGAAATCCTCTGGCTGTCCCAGAGGGACTGTCCATTAAAATTTGGAATTTTGATATAGCTCTTTTCTCCATAGTGTTTAAACATCTTTGTACAATGATATTTTTCCCCCCAGCTTCACAGTGAAGTAGGGAATTAACATAGTGGTTTATAGGTATCAAGTGGCAGGAATATTAAAAAAAAAATCCACAAAAGGTATCTTACTTTCTGTTGACAATGGATACTACCATGACATATCCCCATGAATAGAACTTATCACCAGTACAGGATACTATATGGCCAAAGGAATGCACGATAAATGCATAAGTGATCCTCAGATTCCCTCCTAGTCATTGCCTCCACAAGCTTGAGCCAGCACGGTTGTATTATTTTTTCCTCTGCAGTTGTCAAATGTGGCAATACAATTTGACTCCAAAAAAAGTGTCTCTAAGGGAATCATTTTATGTTTTGGGAAGATTTGCCTACTTTCCTAACAGCTTACATGTTACTATGCACTTTGTTCCACAGTTCATTGCCAGACAGCATGGCAGCTTGCCATGAAATTAGGACATATCAGTCTCCTGTTCACCACACAGTTTGGCAAAGCTGCCATAGACACAGAGCTGCTAAGCTCCCTAGCAAGTAGCAAAATCATCTTATAGCTGTCACAAAGTCACTGTTGTCAAGTTCCCTGGATCCTAACTCTTTTAAATTGGGTATTTAGTGGGAACTGAACACTACTGAAATTAATTATCTCAGCAGTTCAATTCAATGCAAATGTTCTGATCTGGGCTTTTGGAATATTTGTTTCCCTTAAAAGTATAAACTACATTGTATAAGCTAAATTAATTCCTCCTTTAAAGAGAATTAATTATGATATCTAGTCATTGGCAAGATCCAATAAAAGTCAGATGTTCTGCCGTGTCAGTATATTCAGCTCTGAATTAGGAGACGAAAAATGTATTTCAAAATTTTATAAAAATTTATTTAGAAGTATTAAATAAAATATATCACTTGAAGTTTATGATATAGGTGTTATGCACCTTGAGATGAAGAGCAATGGAATGCATGCACAGGAGTCCAGAAAAGGGCTTAAAGGAGCACTAATGGTATCAAGTTGAAGTTTGCAGCACAAGGACACGTCGAGAACAAAAATACTTACACTTTCTCTATTCTTAAGAGTCACTTTTTTCTAATTTTTATTACTCTAACTTAGACTTAAGCTTAAGAGTGGCAGTATTCAATGTATTTTGTCGTGTTGAATTCATATGATAAAAAAAAAGTCATCGTAACTGTGTGAGACTTCAAGGTCATCAGTATAGCAGCAACTGCAAATATTTTGCTAATGTCCAAGTGAAATAAGAAAAACATTCTAATCATTCTATTTTTGTGATTTTTCAGCTGTGTTTCCCTTATCTGAGTGCATGTCGATGGCATTGATGGCTAGCTGAGAATTTCACCTGTCAAAAAAACATGTCTGTTAATAAGGGACAAATAATCAAAATGTAATGATGAAATCATCCATCCCATCATTAACTTATTAGATGTGCTTTCTGAGATCCAACATGTTATCTTGATTTCTTAATAGTTTTTTGTTGGAGCAACAGATAGTAATTACATCTTGATGGGCTCAGAGGAAAACACTACATCCTGTATACTAAGATGCAGGGAGGTGTGAGCGTGATTTTTCTTCTTGTCTTTGGTAGGCATCCAAAAGTGTCAGCACTGATTTCACCAAGTATCTGGTATTTTACAAAAAACTCCCCAAACCCTCAAAAAGTATTTGGTAGGTACTCACATGAGCCATCTGACAAGACAGCCATCAGCCATCTAGTGAGTGACATGCATCATCAGATAATTTTGAAATGAAAGTAAAAAACCCCAAAGTTTATGAAGAGCCATCTGTACTTCCACAAGCTGGTGTCCAGGCCTAACCGTACTGGGACTGGAAGTACAAATGCCAAAATACTATAGCTGAAACCTACCAGAAAACAGAACATACAGAAGTGTCATAATAAAATTGTCATTGGTCTCATGAGATTCTTAGGCAAGTTCTGCAGAAAAGGATAAGAACAACTGTGAAATGTTTGCATTTTATGATAATAAAAACCAATGAAGTCACTAACAAGCAAACACCGAGTCATCCTCCACTCATTTTTATGCTACAGTTCTGCTGCTCTGAAGGCTTTCAGTCAAGATTCAGGAGAACATTTTCTCTTGCACTAGTAGGATCATTTTCTCAAATAGCTCCAGAAGCATATACGCAAGGTGTGTAGCTCCATCTGTTCCTGAGGGCAAAACCCACAAATTCCATTTTTGCCAAAGTACCTAAGTAGGTAAAAGAACAAATTACCTAGTAGACATGTGGTTACTAATAAAAGAATGAGGGGTATATTTTACCAAATTCTTTTAGAAGCATGAGGTTTCACTACTATTCTCACATGGGCTTCAAAATTAACAACTTTAGTTTCTACTATTAGAGGTCAAAAACTCTCTGAGATGGGTTTCAGAAAAAAAGAAAACACAAATGAACAAAAACCTGCAAGAAGTCAACATCTCCTCAAACGGAATACCTGGATTGCCTATTTTTATCCAGCAATCACTAAGGTGTGCACTGCTATAAGAGCATCCAAGGAAAGAAACTGTTCCTCAGAGATTTACCCTGGGCAAGGAATGATCTCAGGCTCCCTAACAAACATGTCAGAACTCATTAAGCAGGAAGCTCATAAATATGAACAGATTATTCTAGCCGTAAAGTTACTATACTAAAAGCAAATTATTTCCATGGGCATTGAATCAGATATTAATGGTGTGTATCCAGATCCTCAGGAGGTGTAAACCAGTGTAGCTCCATTGACTTCAACACCGAAAGACACTGATCTGCTTGAAAGAATCCCGCTTTGGGGAGCTGTTTCCGAGTTGAGAGATTTGTATCCAGCTCTTTGTTTTTATTTTTTCACATTCCTGTGTACATTCATCAAATTTTACACAGAACCAAATTAAACCCTTTGAGAATGAGTTCCACGCAGAAATAATTTAAAAGCCCAGAAATGTCAATTAAAATAATGTAAAACTTTCATAAATTTAAGACAAAACTACCATTATTTGCCAATAAATTAGACAATGTAGAATTAAACCACTGAGGATTTAAGTTACAAAAACAAAAGCAAACAAATAGTTCAATGAAATTAGAACTGAACTAATGAAGCCTGTCCTCTGGTTTGTGTCCCATGGTACAATGTTTTTGAGTCAAGAAAGGTGTGAGCACAAACTGAAGCTTTTCCTGCAGTAGACTCACTTTTAAGATCTATCTTCTGCAAGGATTTACTGAAATATCTAATAACAGGAGCTTGTTGGCACTTCTGTCACCAGAGGCATTTTTATCAGTTGTATCCCAAGTACCTATTTTCATTAGCGTTTAAGAGTTAGCTGTCCCTGGAAACTCTCTATCAGTCAAGGGGGCTCATCAGCCATGTGTAAAAACAGGATAGCTGAGTGGTTTTTTCCACAGGCAATCAGCCTCCTGATCCCAAATACATGTGAAATTGAGTAAGTGAAAATACAAAGAACTAGTATCTTCTATATACTTTTACAGAGTAAAATATTATATATGTACACTATTATCTTACATACTATTATCTTCTCGATCTGTTCATCAAAAGGCATATTATTCAGCTCTGGATATTTTCTGAATTTTGAACATCAATGTGTGTTGTTTAATACATAAAATCAAGCAAAACTTTGCACCTGTACTGATACTGTATCAGGTTGTGACAATAGATGTATTTCAGATTATGGATTATGATCATTTATTGATTCTTGTAAGGATCTTGCAGTATAGGTTGAGCCCAAGTCTACCTTTTGTGGCTTACTAGTCAAAGGCAAAGCTCCCACTCAGTTCACTAGAGCCTGAAGAGCGACGTAGACAGCAGGATTTTGATCAAAAAATATTAAAAAAAAAATTAAAATATCATGCATTTCTAATTAATTATACTGAAGAATTTGCATCTTGTACTCTTGAGTATTATATAAACTAACCATCATACAGTTACTCGACTGATGCAAAATCCCAAATGGAGATGATAAATATATGTCACTATGAAGACTGGTACACCTAAGTTGAAAGGAAGAACACATTTATAGGTGTAATGCGTTATCTAGCAATAATTCTCTGATGAATCTGCACTATTGATCACTTTCTGAAAGTACCTACGTGAGCTTTAAATGCTTAAATTTTACTTGTGATCCTCACTGCCAAAAATATAGGAATTTCAAAAATAATTTCCTACTTTTTTTAGTAATCCATGTATCTCAGGTATTATAGCAGCTTGGTAGTTGCCCTGAGCATGTGCCTACTCTTATAGACCACAAATTGTCTAAAGCTTGTACTAATCTAGGAATTATAGACAACACTGCAATAGTTATTAGCAAATATTCATTATTCCTATGGTAACTTAAGTATATTCAAAAGCATTTCTATCATTAAATAAAGCAATATATTCTCAAGTTAATATGGCTCTTTTCCAAAGAAAGAAAATGGAGATAATAGAAAGAAAGTGGATGTTTACATAAAGTACTGAATTCCTCTGTACATCAGCTGAAGGAAGGCTATAAGCACACTGCAAGCTACCCAAAAGACATCCAATGCAAATTAGCAGAGGATTATCTCAGTGCAGAACATTGAACACTTACCAGTATAGCAGCACACCAGTACTTCAGTAAAGACTACACGTAACAGAGCAAAAAGCTCTGCTACCCAGTACGCACAAAAAGAATACAAGTGAATTGACAAAGAAGGGTTTCTTATATTTCTTTCATATGTTGATTAAACAAAAGGACATCTGGCATAATTCTTAGCATGAAAAAGAAGAAGAGAACAAGTTGTTGTTGGTCATTTTCCCTCTTTTGTGGGCTGTCCCTACAAGGCCGTTCTGTAGTCATCGGAAACCCTAACTAGCGACATCCCTGACTCCAGTGCTGTGAAGTGCCTAGACGCAAAGAAGCTGGGATCTTCGGGAGATTCAGACCCAAGACTCACAGGGGTTTTTTTGCTTATCCTTCCACGTCAGTCCCCAACAGTACCGTATGAATAGAAACCCAGGAACTTAAGAGTAAATCAAGAGTGGCAGAATTAAAGTTGCTATAAATAAGTCTCTTCAGCCTACCCTCCACTCCCCCTCCCCACACCCCCCAAAACAAAAGAAGAAACCTCTTTGATTTCCATAATGCTTGAAAATATTTTGCGTGCTTTTTACAACTCACTGAATTTCGTGTTCACACGTGCTTTACCATCTCAGCAAATCATGAATTTACTTGGCATGGTTTTGATAAGCCATCCTTGGATATTGTGTCTTTTTCTCTGTATATCTATCCTGAAACTAACTTGCAGTCAACACTTCCGCTTAAAAGATGATGGTAGAACACTGTACTTCTACCACATGACACTTTACCTCTGAGAAAAACAAGTTTCTGTTCCTCTCCAAAGATGAGGAATTTTGTTAGAAACATGGCTTTTTCCTAGGGAACCAAAATATCTTATTTTATAAACCTCAATTCATGTTTTCATAGTCTCAAAATCTTTTTGTGTTGACCTTATCAAAATTAGTCATCAATAAGTGGTTAGAAAAATACTGTGGTGCAATTTAGAGTGGCAACCCACCCTAACCATTCCCTCAAATATCCTCCTGGGGATCCCAAGACTCCCCATGTCAGGGACCCTTCCCAAATACCCCCCCAGTATTCCCCCCCCCAGGATCCGTCCTTCCAATCTAAATGGTTTTCTTCAGAAAAAAAAAATCCATTTAAAAAAAAAAAGTTAATGTTTCACCTTTGCTTTTTATAACTCAGCCAATGATTATGGTTTTTTTAAAAAAAGTATGGTATTTGTAGGTACGTTTATGAACAAAGATTTTAATTTCATCTATTACAAAAGCAAGAACTAATATCTATCTGTAACTAATTTTTATTTTGTTATAAAAATTTTTGATCTTACAGTCTTTAGCTGTTGTCAGGGACAGCTGTATCTCAGGTCTGAATCAGTATAAGGACTGTTAACATGGTTAGTTTACATAATGAGCAGCAATAAAGGATGCAAAAGTCATCAGCATAATTACTTACAAATGAATAATTGATAGCTTGTATGCAAGTTAAGAGGTTCATCAGAGTGACACAAATTCATGAACATTTATGAGCAATTAATAACCAAAAAGTCATTGATAGATGGGCCACATAGTGTACACAGAATCTTCAAATGGAAAAATATCACTTTTCCAAGCCACGAGGTTGCCAATGGTGCGTCACTTTTCCAATCAGTGGTGGAAGGCTAAGCTTCAGGGATGAAGTGCCTACTGTGCGGGAATGGAGGATCCCAGTACTTGCTCATTAATAGTTCACTTGTAAGGATCCAGCAGTGACATAAACCTTCCCAGAGCAAAATTGGTCTCAATGATTGGCATGTTTTAGAGAATGAAGCAGAAGTGGAGGAAAGGGAAGAAGTGGGCAGAGGGAGAACAGCAAAACTTGGCTTTCTTCAGAATCCATAGATGTTCAAAACTAACTTCTGAACCACAGCACTGTAAATATCCTCTCTATTAGGTACAAGTAATAAAGAATTTAATGAGTTTTTCATTTCTACCCGAAGGTGACTAATCGCAGCAAGAACAAAGCAGAACTCATACAGTGCTATAGAAGGTTTGCTGCAAATGTTCTGGTTTCCTACATGTTCCTAAAGTCCCACTGGGGGCACCTGAAGAAAGAAATCCTGCTGACTGCAATAAAGGCCTGTAAAATTACTAGATACTTAATGAAAATATATAGTATAAGGTAATGACAGCAGTTTAGCATTAACAATAACTTAGATCCTACCTGGAAATGTCTACTGTAGCAGTTTTTGAATAATATTCATGCTAAATTGCATCTAACCTTATTAGACTTAGTAATGAGGTGAGGTTTTATTGGGTTTTAAGTACAACCTTCTAGGGATTCAAAATTCCCATTGTTTTTTAATCATTTTTAATAACAAAACCACCAAACAGTCACTAGGTAGGAAAGTTGGTTTAGAGAAGTTTTAATGACATATAGTTTCTCAGGACTGGTGAAGCTTAGAAGCATATCGCACTGGCAGGGGGTGGGTGTGTGTCTGTGTGTAACGGCTGTAGAGATGGTCAAGAGGTCAGTTACTTCTGAAAAAGAGGAGACTAAGAAACCCCATATCTTTTCTTTCACTGAGGCAAAAGTTAAACATGAGTAGTAAAGGAAGTGAGGATAGAGATGGCACATTCCCAAATTAAAAAGATAAAGCAAAGGAGCCTTGGTTTAAGCTCTTATGTCCATAGCTGGATGCTTTCCATCTAGTTTGATTTTCATCTGACATATTAAATAATAATAGTTATCAATTAAAAACGGGTGTTTGTCTTTTACTGCAATAAGAGATCTTCTATCTTAAATCGCTCCCTCTTCTTTTTTAACTATTTTGCTTAAAAACACCTTCTCATTTTGCTTTTTTCAAGTTCCACCAAGTAGTTTCCAGTGAAATGCCTCAGACGGAATTTTATGACTTTTGGAGTGCTAGCAAGAAAGGAGGATTTTTTGGTGAAAAGGTGAGGGAAATATATGAGTTATATGAAGAAGCTCTCATGAGGTGTGAGAAGGTTCATGAGCCTTCTCATGAGGATACACATTTAAAATATCGGACACAGGTTCCTACCTGGCCTAAAAAAAATGAAATGGGATAAAATAATCTGCCTCTGTATCAGGGTCAGAATACTAGATAAATTGCCTCACCTATTTTTTTCTTCTCTGAACAGAGAGACAACTGATTAAATTGTTTGTGTTCACCAGTTACTGGATTATTGCCATTAAATTATTCCTGTATTTGCTCTTGTGGTTACTTTAATATGCATTAGGTAGTTTTTAATAAAGTAAATAAAGTGCTCTTAAACAGTACGATCTAAAATAAATCTCCTTTACAAAAAATTATCCATTTAAAAAAGAAATAAAAAAACTAGATATGTACAAGGACTTCTTTCTCCCCTCTTTTCTTTCCATATCCTCCTTCCCTCAAAAATGAAAACAATCCAACAACAATCCTTCAACTCTGGAAACAACAAAACTCCTCTGGAAAAATATCTTTGTTTTGTTTTGCTATACATGGGTAATAGTTTATAGTTAAATCAAAGACTGGGTTTTTGGAGTTGATTTTTTCTCTATTATTATTTTTAACATACAGCAGACCATTATATTTTATAATTGCTGATTTGCATTCATATGATTTGGTATATTCTTATGGTTTCTTTATGCTGTACTGTTTCCCTTTTATCATGGCTTTGTTTTCCATACTGGATATACATCTACTTAAAAGGTTGTTTAATTTGGTTTCTTCATTGAAATGTTACAGAAAAGATTATAAGCAAGCTTCAGAAAAACCAGCTCTTTGTTTAATATTAAATTAGTCAAAATTAGACTTTTCCCCATCCAGAAGGAAGGAGAAAAAAAAAAAAAAGTTCCTGTTACTTTAATTTTTTAATTGCAAAGCTTTAAATTTAGCAATTAATGCAGTGTATAAACTTCATTCTTAATTTGCTTTTCTTTTGTGATTTTCAGCAGTGGAACTCTCCTGTCTCCTCTGGCTGGAGAATTGCCTTCTGTACACTTAGAATGAAACTACTGAAGGCAGGCTCTGTGTACAACATGGGCATAAACCTGATTCTAGCCGACATTTTGCAAGCTGTAGTTTAAGGGTTGTGAGAGAAATGGAGTGTCTGAGCTAAGGTCAAAACTTACAGAGCTTCCAGGCAGGGCCCGATCGCCGATTTAAATTACCCAAGCGATTTCATCCCAAAACCGGAGGCTTACCTTCCCTCTTTGGTGTACTTTCTTCAGGTCAGAAGTATGCTGTTGAGTGCATCAAAAGTGCACCAGGAATCATAAACCGCGTATCTTAATCACTTCCTCGCTTTCATGTAATTTATTCTTCAGATAAAGATTTAGCTCAACAAAAGTTCCTCTTTTTGGAGTTACACGTATTTTAGAATACGATGAACCTAGAATTTTAAAGGATGAAAGCCTTAGACTCTGCTTGCCAGACTGGAGTTCCATAAACTTTACATTAAAAAAATCATTATTGGAGTCCAAGAAAATGTACATAAAGTTTATAAAGCTTTTTGAGGTTTATGTTAGGCAAAGTTTTAACTTAGCAATGTGTTTGAGCAAAACATTGTGACCTTTCATCAGGTATCCATTTATAAGGATAATAAGAACAATATTCTCATATTACATTTTTTAACTGTTCTGCTAAGGTTTTCTGATTGTAATGTATCTAATTGCTATTGAACTTCAAGAAAATCTCATTAAAAATATAGATTACTGGTATCAAAAATCATAACTGGAAGATATATATTACAGTGCATACTATTCATCAAATCCTTGTATACAACTTGTTCATAAAATAATTTGCTTAAATTTCATTCCAGCTTATTTAAATATACAGTGTTTTCATTTTCAGCAGGGTGATGATTTCTATAGGCTATATCACTGTGAAACTTTTTTTAATCTTGGAAAACCACTGAAGCAACAACTGCCATGAAGTTCCAGTAGTATTTACCTGTCTCACATAAGTCAGGTTTCCCAAGCTGAACTGAACCAAACTCCAGCCAATAAAGGTACATAACATCAAATAAGAATTCACTGTAATGTAAGAATTCCCACAGTGTGAGATATAGCAGTAATTCTTCTTAACAGTTCTCTAAATCAGTTTTATAAAATCATCACATTTGTCAAATAAAAGGAAAAAGTTCTATTATTCACACCAGTGTAACTTCACAGACTAAGAAGAATTCGTCTTGATATACAGCAGTGCAACAGGAGAATCAAATAAAAACCTGCTGATATAGGAAACTAGAAAAAATGTTGGTATCTGAGGAAAGGAATCTTTTAAAATAATTGTAAGGTTTTATGATTTTGCTTTTCAGGATATTAAAAATAATAACTAAATACAAATATTCTTTAGAGAAAGGCAAAGACCTTCTTGTGTTTTTTCATTTGATAGATGGGAAAGAAGTTAAAACAGTTCAATGATTTGCCAGATAACAGAAGAGAATGCTAGTCAGCAACAGAGTAGAAGTCTTTGTGATTTTAACACTATTTTTCACATAACTTCTTTATTAACCTAAATGTCTTAGCATTTCTGCCTAGCTTTCAAAAGGTAGGTTACCACAGCAGTTTACCAAATCTGTGTCAAGATGAAGGGCACCTTTCCTGTGTAGACTCCGTCTCCTCCAGAATCTCAACCAGCTTTTCCAAAGATAACATAGGTTGCACTGATTATTCTGTAGCAGTCATTCATTAACATGGCTGGACAACATAGGTCATGAATACTCTGTGCCTCAAAGAGGATTGGGTTTTGGTGGATCTCTGTACAGCCATACGGCAGGAGAAGCAAACATATGCTTGGTTTTAGTTTCTAGCTGTGGAATTATTAGTAAAATTAAAGTTTTACATCTGAAAATTAAGGTTTATATGAAAAAAGTAGCAGTGTTCACCCATTGAAGAAAAGCATGAAATCAAAAGGAGCTCTGAGGATGGGACACAGCTGCAGCAGGCATGCGAGGAATCCACTAACACAGCAACTTCCTGCAATGTACCATAGAGGACAGAACGGAGTGGAGACTCCGTGGCCCTGCTCCGTGATGATAAAGCAGGAAGAAATGGTTCTCTAGAACTGATAAGCAGCTCATCTGGCCCCCTGAGCCAACAGGTTTTCGAAACCTTGCCAAAGTGCTATCCCCTCGTGAACTGTGCTCATTTTAATATCATTTTAATACCAAAACACACCTCCATTCCGAAGGCTACTCACCTCCGAAGTGCGATCACCCCTCTTCGAGTCTGCACTCTCAATTTTTCGTAAACTACACCTTCAAATGTGAAGCGAGAAAATTTTACACCTATCATGATAAAAGGTATGTATGACTACAGTCACTCAAACTCCACCTTAAAGGTAGAAAGAATATAAAAATAGTCAGAGAAAAAGGGGATTTTCGGAGAAGAAGATAACACCATAGATTTTCGGAGGAAAAGAAGAAGATAACACCGTGAGCAAGTCAAAGGAAACTCCACCTCAGACTGCCTCCGACAACCGGGACTGGCCAACGGGCTGAGCCTTGCTTCTCCCCTCCTTGGGACGCCTTGGGTGAGCCTTGAACTAAGCGCTTTTCTCGGGAATACTTACTCCCTAATGTTTATAGCCAGGCTTATTATTTATAACCTTTCCATGCATTTTATATTTGCACGTGCTTTTTTGCAGACAGTCACTATCACTGGCAATTCAAAAAACCTATATACCTGTTGCACAAATAAAACTGCACTGTTTAAGTAGCCAGTTGTCACAGTTTCTCACTGAACGCGACC
>Ga0065711_1031000_pt1 | contig 30844 bp, 18 predicted proteins | sample Hoacrofraction12_FD_59098 | JGI IMG/M metagenome (GOLD analysis project Ga0065711, IMG submission 59098) | Hoatzin crop microbial communities from Cojedes, Venezuela - Epithelial fraction 12 v2 (version 2) | ecosystem: Host-associated > Birds > Digestive system > Esophagus > Crop | place... | reverse complement strand
GGGGGGGGGGGGGGGGGAGGTGAAAAGAAACAAATTAAAATGATGGATAGAATTAGTGTGTAATAGTGTATTATTTGTAAAAGACAAGTTCAAGTGAAAAACATTCCTGTCCAGACAGGGAGAGAGAAAGAAGATAACTCTAACTCAACCCAGTGAGTGCCAGATGCACTGTCTGCAAACCAACCAATGGTTGCAGCCACAGCCAACCACGCTTTGCATGGAACACCTGTGGCTTACAAGTCAAGATTAAGCAAGAAAGTTAAAACATTTTCAAAAGCCTCACATGCATATTCAAAACCCCCATATGGGATCAGCCTCTGAAGAAGCACAGTAAGAACAACATTGAAACAGTAGGGAAGATAGACTTTGTGACCTCTTCAGTGATCTTCCAGTGCTACTTTTCTAGGAGTGGAACACAGGAGGAAAGTTGTCAGGTAACACTGGGGATCTTCCATAGAGTCAAGCCCAAAGTTTTCCTTTTTATCTTGGGCAGAGATACAAGAATTTCCCAAAGTTATTGCCAGGCCAGGAAAAGGATGGCTCCCTTGAAGCCACATGAGCTGTCAGTTTAGAAAAGCCTTGATTTCAAGCTCCCAAGGACAGATTTTGCTCTCCTTTCCAATAGTCCTCTCTAAATTCACTTCAGCTAATACAGAATGTACAGCTATCCAATATTTTGCTACAATCAACATGGGCTATACTTGTCCTTTCTCCTCTACATTTACACTGCTCCAAGACAAAAAGCAATTGCATTAGCCTGGCCATGGGATTCCTCTGTAAACTTGCTGCTGCTTGCAGTTGCATTATCTATGAGCTTTGGTGATTTTCCAAATATTCTATCTGTTATTTTTCTGAAGACAGAAATCAGACTGAAAAGATGGTTACTCACAGAATCACTTCTTTTCTGAAGGTCACTCACTTTCCTTCAAGCTTTCAGTATCTCCTCAGATCTCCTTGTTTTTTCAGAAATAATTACCAGGATTACAGCAAAGTTACCAAGTTTAAGTATCCCAGCACACACATATGTGCAGCTGTTTGCCTGTGTGTAAAGCAGCTGGTCAATCCCTCAGACCTGCTGATAAACTCCACTCTGCCGCAGCACTGATCTCTTTTTCATTTTAGCCAAAACCATTCTGTTACTGCTCCTGCCTACTTTCCACCACTCCCCTCAAATCTCTTATGGTCTGTGATTCCTGCAAAAATGGATGATCTCCTGCGGTCTCCTGTCAACTCTGCTCTAAGCCTTCTATAGAGACTGCTTGATGATCCCAGGTGGGTCTGACTAGGGCTGGATGGGTCCTGAAGGGCCAAAGCATTCTGGTACAGTGAGTTGCTCAGAACAGCTGACCGACAATACATCTTGCTGCAAGCCTCCCATACCTGCTCTTTAACAGCGATTTTACAGTTTGTCCTTTTCATTTTCAAACTGATCTTTTTTTTTTTTTTTTTCTTGTTCAAGATGGTTTGGGGGAGGGAGAGCCAAATTCATGATCGTAGCCATTTTTGAGCCATCATTAATTTTTTTCCCATCCTCATTTACTAATAGACCTACATTCTCCCTACCACTACTTTTCCCTCTGATCTGTTTATAAAAGCCTTTCTTATTCTACTTTAACCCATTAACTTCATTCTGTTCCTCATCTGTCAAGCCATACCTAATCCCTCTGATGGTATATTTTATCAGCTAGGAATTCATCTTGTTTTTTTCTATTTTGCAGAATTATCTCAGCTGCCTCACTGAAATCGAAGCATAACAGATCTCCTGCACTCACTTTTATCATCTAACTAAGGCTCTGATTCAGCAAGGTAATGCCACCAGGCTCACCTGAATTGTGTCACTGAGGTCAGGCACTGAACGTTAGAGGCATAGTCTTAAGACTTTTGTTCAGCAAGCAGAGTCAAAAGCTCACTTGCTGCTTCTCTGTGAAGAAAAAAAAAAATACATGGAGGGGACGAGGACAGAAGAAAATGCTCCAAAGGAGAGTTTTCTCTATATTCTTAATCAAGAGATGTAGTACCTGTCCCCTGCTCCATCCCCCTGCTGACAGGGGAAATAAGGGAATCTGCTCAGAAGCCCTGCTGATCCTTTAAATTTTGTTTGGATAGCAGAGGAATGGCATAAACCACAAAGGACTGGCACAAGGAGTACTTGCTGATGTCAGTCCCATTCTTCTGGCATTTCCCTTTGTATCTGCAGCTCCCAAAACCCAACAAATACTGTGTGGCTCGAATGGGGTACTATCTCAGCAGGTGTTAATCCACAAGATGTTTTCCACTGGTGGCAGGGAGGGAGCTGGAGAGGGGTGGTACATATGTCTTACGCAGTCAATGATATTGAGAAATAACCTTTCAGGAGGATCAATTGCGTGATCTGGAGGAAAGAAACTTGAGCAAAAACTGTTTGAAAAAGTCCGCCACTCTCCTCTCCTCCCCCCACCTCACTTTCTCATTTGGAAACTCTCTCAGATGCCTTACTCTCTCTGGATGTTTTGATAAGGCCTTTTCTTGTTTCTTTTCCCCCCAAGCAAGTGTGATTTGATTTGGCTTCTCTTTCCTCCCCTCCCTGGTTTGAGGTGTGCACTGGTGGCTATCTGTTCAGTTCCATCTCCCTGCTTGCTCATTTTCTATACAATTCCTTTACACACCCTCCCTTCAGCCAAATGGATTTCTTTAATCTACCTTGTATTTTAAGTTGTCTTGATATTGTTAGCCTTTGGGCTTACGAGACTGTGTTTTTAATACTTCCCCATCCTCTCTATGCTCCATCTGCAGCTCATACTGGAGGACAGCTTTGCATTCCTTTCTATCAACTCCATAATTGGTTTGCAGAAAGTTTTAGCATCCTTATTAGAGATATGTCAAAACAAATACCATGGGCCTGACTCCTCAGCAATAGAAAGTGAAGCACTACCAAGGCAATGAGAATCATTTATCACCTTCAAGGGCAGATTGAAGCCACCGCATCCAAAAAAATGTTTAAAATTATGGGGTTGGCCTCCCCTCTATAATGAACTCAACTGTAAGTCCAGACAAAAATACTTCTACATCCATGCCTGGCTATTCAAGTTGTGGTTTGGGATGGGCAACATTAAGTAGACTGGGATGTTCATTTGGATACGGCAATACCTCCAGAAGTTCACACGCTCTTGAAAAGTGGACTATTGGGTTATGTGGACAGTGTTTGCCTGACCAGGTAAACTTCAGCCCCTACTTTCAGCCCACCACAGAATCTGCCCCTCCCCAACCTTTCCTACATCCAACGGACCACCAGCTCAGAAGCCCATTGCTTACAGTATTTTTTTTTAATCTCTTGCAAAATAAAATTGTTGGCCACTCAATGTGTGAGTGTCTCTGATGAAATGTTTCTTTGCTGGCAGTGTTTTTCCCCCAATAAACGTTTCAGTAATAATAATAAAAAACCCTCATGCTTTGATTCTAAAATACCTGAAAGCTTTTCCATTATTTCCCATCGGCTTGATCTGGCTTTTCTCAGTTTTGAACTTTTTTTTTTTTTTTTACAGTGTGTGACCACTGTATAAAATACCTCCTTATTTATTTTTACCACGCTTCAGTACTGAAAGTTCAGTGTTTTTTTGCAGGTGCAGTTATATTCATGGCACAATGGCCTGGTTTTTTGCCTCATTTAACTCCAAGGTACTCCAGTTGGGATAAACTATAGTACACAATGTTATTGTCCCCAAAAATAGCACGTTAGTTTCTCAATAAATCCAAACCAAATTCATTGCGCAGGTATGTCTAAATAGAGTTACTTTGACCATGAACTGTGGAAACATAGGTTGGGGCTTGTCAGTGAGGCTGACTGCTTTCCTCTGGCACAGAAGTGAGAAGAGTCCAGATTCCTCCTCCACAGACATTTTTGGCCCTCAGGGTACTAATGAAAATAAAAACTATATGTGCCTTACTCTAAGTGAGCCAATCACAGTGATGATGCCCAGAGAGAAGTCTTTTAGACGGAGGAGTACCTCTTGTGGGTTTTTTTCCCCTCCAATTTTTCCTATTTTTTTCCAAAAAGACAACAGAAAAAGAAGACAAGATTGTCTTGCCAAACATTCACAGACTCTAACATTTTGACCTACTGTTTTGTTTCTGTTTGGTACAGAGACCATTCTGAATTAAAATCTATAGCAATTCTTGTATCTTCAATCCCTCAATAATTTAAAGTTCAAGCTCTCTGGACATGGGACTTGACCCCATCACACATACCCTATTAGAAGTGGTCAGGTTAAGTTTTGACATGCCTATGTAGCCATAATCATTGCAGGATGTCAAAATATTTTCAAAACATTTGCTAATGAATCCTCATAGCCCACAGTGAAGCTGATCAGCGTTATTTCAACCATCCAATCAATGAAAAAAACAGCAGTGATTTGACAAGGCTCACATAGTCAGTTGGTGACACAGATGGAAAGACAGACAAGGTAGTGTCTTGATACCTACCCACTCCCAGGTCAACCTGCATAGGAAGGGCTAAACTGGGCAGTTTGCCCTGTTCTGTCTGTTTCAAGAGCCCCAGCTCACCGCTTCAAAGGAGATCACAAGTTTTTTGCCCTGTATCTGCTGGAACCATACTGACCCTCTGTTCTTCACGCTGTAACTACGAGATCTTGCTTACAGGATCACTTAAAAAGGAAACATGTTTCTAATCAGTCTCTCCTTTTCCAAAAGCCATATACTCTTTTTTTGTGACCTGGCTTTTTCTCTTAAAATATAGTGGGCCTGATTCACATGGAAAGCTCAGGTCAGAAGTTCTACACAAGAAAAAAATTACCTCAAAAAATTTTTAAAAGTCTTTTTTGATCCATCATTGTACAGCCCTTATTTTCTTCTGCCCTGAGTTTTTTTTTCCCTCTACGGTTGATCATATCTCCCTTTATTGGTATTCTAATCACGTGCATTATCCCACCCGTTTTCTGTAATGCCAACTGAATGATCATTGTTTTCATGCGTGAGAACATCTCACTGTTCCTGGTTAGTCGTTTCCCTGAATTCTTGTGTTGAGTCATGGAGGAAGTAATTTTGTCCATTTTCTCTCACACACTTTAACCTCACTTTCCTTTTTGGTTGCATTCCCATTTTCTTAGTCCTGGACAAGCCTACAGTCATAGTCAGACCATACCTCCTGCTCACCTTTGGGTGCTTCTTCAACAGCACTTTGTATGCTTTATACCTGACTGCAGCTCAGTTCAGTCCTTGTGAACTCTGTGGTTCAGTCTTCTCTGTTGAGAAGTCAGTGACCTGATGCTCCAACTCAGTTCTCATCCTAGATGGCTCTCCAACATCTCCTCTTCTGCCAGCCACCCCACTGTTCTCAGTAGGGATGGCAATAGGATTTCCACCGTTCCTCCCTTTCTTTCACACCACCAACCCTCAGAACCAGAAATCAGCAAGCAGCCCTACAAGTACCTTCATGCCTCCCTCCTCTTCGCCAACCTTCTCACCAAATCCTTTTCCCAGCTAGCCCCACACCACATCTCTGGTTCACTCAATTGCTTTATTCCCCTGTATGGTCTCTCACCATGACATTTGGCTCTAATAGGTTATAGCCATCAAGGCTTTCACTGCTCCATTGCCCAATTCCCAGTAATGTCAGTGAATGAACTCAGTAGAGACTGGAGGTAGCCAAAAAGGACAAACTCCACCATCAAGCTGTCCAGACACCCTGCAGCTCCTTCCCCAGCCACATCATAAGAACGCTTGTAATCCAAGTATGCTCCATGCCTGGGAGTTTGCCCAGTTTTTGCCCTTACTCTCCTAAAATTAGTGATTACTCTTCCCACCATGTATATAACCTTTTATGTCTGCTACATAACCACTGCTGTGTCCTGCAGTGCCCTTGTGACAACTTCAGGCCCTGCCTTGCAGTTATCCAGCTTTCTCCAATCCTCTCCCTTTGTTTTATCCACCCATCAGCTCCTGCACCAACATTAAAAGGAATTGCATCTCCATGAAGCTGGCAATTGGAATTTTTAATACTACTAAAATAATTTAGTCCATACTACAGGTAATTTTATTAACAGTCAATATTTTCTACCCTAAGTGACAGATTTATTGCAGCACATTATTTTTATTATTGAATATAATCATATCCCCGTGCTGCTGAAATCCCCTGGGCATCCACAGTGCTCTAACAGTAATAAATAACCAATGCACACAGAAAAACTTTGCTAAGGTGAATTTAAGGTTGTGGGAACATATCAGTGGTTTGAGTGCATACTGCCTCTCAAGAACATTGGAGTTAAGTTGTTTGCGGGCAACAGCACAAAACAATTCTCATTTCTTAGGTATTTCTGTCCTACACCTCTTGTAACCCTACGTCATAGGCTTTTCTCTAGCTGTGCTCTTATCTCTCCTGTCAACAACTTTAGTCATACTGTTTCCCTGTGTTTCCTTGTAGCACTTTGCATAAGTTAGGCCTAGCTGACAATGATGTTAGCATATGAACTTTAGTTAACCTTATGGGATAAGGGAATAACTTACATTTAAGAATAGAAGAATAACCTAAGTAAGAATATGTCAAGAACCACTTGTCCAGATAAGCAGATTGAGAGCACCAGCAACAGTGACAGACAGTTGTTGAGCACTGAGGGAACTTAAATAGGCTGATCGAGCACTGGGTAATCTCCACCAAAAACTATACCTGACAGGACCCAGAGTCACTTGTGGAGAGAACCCAAGTGACCCCACAACCCAGCACAGGGGCTGTGCATGGCACAGCTGGAGCTGCTACGCTGACCCATCCAACTTTTCTTCTGGGCTGTGTCATCTCTCCTGGGGAACAGAGAAGTTGTGTAGTTCATAAAAATGCATGTATCTGTGATTAAAGTATTCTGGTATCTAAGTCCATTGAGTCTCTGCAGTATCATCTGGTCTTCAATGGCAACAGCCCTGTCTCCCTGCACGCACACCTATGCAGTGTCCCTGTGGTCACTTAACTGAAGCCAGGGCAGCAGGCAGCACATGCTGTGTTTTCTTAAAGCTATGTACGTGCTCATCAGCCAGCTGACAGGCCACACCGGGCAAGTCACACTTCAGCTCTCACCATCGTCTTCTCTCCCAGCAGAAGTACTCATTTAAGTCTGTCTCCCCAACCCAGCATCCAATTTTCTTGGTACTTATAGAAACCTTCATATTTTTAAAATAGCCTATCCTGTTAGGGAATTCGGCTGAAATCAGCCAACTGATAACAGAGAAGAGCAGGACTGACAGGCTGACATGCAGGCAGACAGAATGATTGCCTGTCCCTTGCTTCTTTAAGAAGCCAGGATATTAAAAAACACCCTCAAAACATAAAAATTCCTGTTGAGGAGAACCACTCAAACATAACTCCTGTGCTGCTCAAACTGCTTTCCTACAGTATACCATTCCACCATTTCCCCTTCACTGAAGACTTTTAAAGCTATGCACCAGAGGGCACAGAACTATTTGTTATCTAGTCCAAATAATAACCATGCTGCTTTGTTACCACATTAACCTTTGGTCTTTTTCAGGTGAAAACTTAAATCTCACAGTCAGGGAAGATGAGGTTTATCTGTGGAGTGCAGCATGCAGGAGCTCTCAGACAGCGGGCCACGAGGTGGAATTGTCAAACTTAACCTCATAGGCTGCTAAATACCTTCTAGAGCAGCTGCCCGACCTCGGCATCTGGCAAGGTCACAGCCCTCCACTGCACACGGAAAGACTGCCTTCAGCATGCTGTTTGTGTAAATGAGGATTTGTATACAATGTACAACTGTAAATAGAGCAATAAAGCTCCCTGCTTAAGCTTGGAATATTCCGGTTCTTTATAGCCAGACAATGGACTAAAACTACTTGAAGCTATGTTCAGTTGTGTTTTGCCTCATGCCAAGGCCTCTCCACACTGGAAAAGGGACCAAGAATTTATTTTGCTGAGACACTCAATCTTGTCTCTCTATTTGTATTTTACATCTCAGTATTTTTACTGCTTTTTAGAACGCTTGCATGTTACTTGTTCAAACCACACCAATGAGTCTGCAATAGAAGCTGAGCAAGAGATGACGTATCTGCTACTGCCAAGATGAGCAAGAGATGACATATCTACTACTGTGAAGAAAACTTTTTCCTGTTTTCAGCCCAGTAAAAAAAAAATCAAAGCATTGATGTTACCAGCAAGAAGAAATTGCAAAGGAGAGAGAAAAAGAGGTTGTTTGGCAGACAAAAAGCAAAATGCTTCCTTTCAAGCCAAGCTTGGAGCAAACATAGCATTTCTGTCAAGTGCTGCACAGCTTCTGGGGTTCAAAGCCACTGTTCTTCCCAGTGGGTCACGTTCCTTGGCTGGCTTACCTCTCCCATGATGCACAATAGCCTGGGAAAGTACGCCTACGACCTTGCTTCCTGCAGGACACTTCATGCTCGTGTAACATGAAATGCTTGGTAAAGTGCATGGAAAAAAACCGAATCTAGCACCTTTCCATTTGCAGATCAGCATGAATACATTCTGCAACTCCAGTTCTTCATGTGTTATTGAGCACCTACGCTGTTATGAGAGGGACCAATGCAATTTTAAATCTATTATTATTGGCATAGGCTAGAATTTTGAAAATAATTAATATTTTACATTATCTTCTATGAGTTAAGGACTCAGTTCAGTGGGATTTGGATGTCTAAGCAAACAGAGTCCTCTGAAGAGCTAAGGGATAAAGGGCTTTGAGATCCTTGAATGAAGGAAGCTATAACTAGCCCAGGAATCATTGGCTACACAGGCAGGAATTGTCATTATCATGTTACTTTGCTACAGCAAAACCGCATATGACAGTTCAACACATTAGGCATTAACAGAGAGATAAAATATTCCCTAAAATAGGAAGCTTCCTTTAGTAAGAATTTGAAAATTGCCGAGCTGATGGAGAAATTCCTATCTTCTTAATGCTTTTTGTATTAGATCTTTGGCCCACTGGTATATTATTCCTCAGAATGGAATTGGAAAAAAGGTTCTGCAATAACAAGTGTTCAGCTGTGTCACCTTCACGCTAAGAAGTAATGCACAATACACTAGAACATAGCCCATATGAAGGGGCTGGAGTTGGTCCTCAGGCTGGCTAGGGCAGCGGGTCTCCCTCCCAACCCTCTGGCACCTCTTGCAAGCTTAGCATAGTCCATGAAGCCAACAAAGAGCGGAGAGGAAGGGAAAGAAGTGTTACAACACAGAAGCAAGAGGAGGACATTTGAATTGCATAAGACAGGTTAACCCCGCAGGGCTGAGGGAAGCAAAAACAACTTATTCTGAATAAACATGATATGGAAATTGCAGAGGTAGAAATGAGCATGAATTTATCCAGGAAGCTACAGCACAAGTTGGTGTGAGACGCCATCAGGAGAACATTGTGAAAGCTGAAGACAAGAGAACTGATCTTACCAGTTACATCCAAACCCCAGACTCCTTGCTCCCAGAACCCATGCTTTTGGTATGAGAGGTAACGGGATAGTAATGCCCACTCCGCAGAGGCAGCTCCCACTACAGCCCCTTTGCTCAGCCACCAGGCTGAAACAAGTCCTTAAGGACTGCATATTACATGCTTTGTGTTTGCCATTGCCTAGATCATGTGCAGACATTGCCAGTGGGAATGCTAGTTGACATATTCTGAAACGGTCGCAGGGAACATGTTGACAGTTCAGCAGCAGGGACTGCTTTGTGTCAGTGCTTGACTCTACCTCCCAGCCTTCTCTCACTGGTTAGCAGGGATGCAGCAAGTCACCAAGCCTAGGTGCTTCATTGTCTCTCAAGAGTGGGAAAGATGGTAAGAGATAACACAGATGTACAACATGGAAGCAGACATACTCTACAATGCAGCTTCATGCCCTTGTCCCAGGCTGTCCTCCTTAGCATGACTGATGGTCCTAGGCAAAACAGTCAATTTACACCCTTTCTGAGTGTGTAAAGGTGTTTGACAGATGAGCTCCAAAGAGCCTAGCTGACGTGATTTAAGATGTTACCTCTCCCCAGCCGTCTGCCCTGTCCCTCTGCCAGAAGTTACTTCCCCAACAGCAGGTAAAGCAGAAGAAATGTGTGCCTGCACCTTGAGTGCTCTAGCTCAGGCTGGTGTATTAGCATAAACTGCCAGTGAAGGGTGGGTTTGTGCTAATATATCAGGTGGAAGCTGCAGCCACTGTAGCACAGGCATATGTCTCATTCTGCCAACTCTCCAGTCATTTCTAGCAAAAGGAGCAGAAAGGACAGCTGAAGGTATTAAAGTTGTGTGTGCTGGGTACAGCTAGTCATATATACACAGTACTCTGATGAACACACAGTTTTCAAGTCCGTTTTCCTAAAGCCTGGTAATCTGCAGACCCACTGGTGCACAGCCTGAACAATGACTATCAAGCACTGTAAGACAAGCAATCAGTGCTAAGGAGTGCACATAAATGGCACAGCTACAAGCCTGCATAGAGCAGGGAGGGAAGGGTGGCTTCAGTCACACACGCCACCACCGGACCTCTGAAACCACCTGGGTGTGGTCATATCCTGGCCCAGCATCATCAAGAAGGTTGATGATCATCAGACAACAAAAACTTCTTTAGAATTACAAAACTGCAAATTAACAATTTACTGGGAAAATTTTCCAAGGGTGGAAAAAAGGCAGAAAAATATGGTCAGCTCATTCTAATACCCATTTCTGCTATCAGTGTCAGTGATGCACATTTATGCTAAGCGTTTCTTTATCTCAAACAGCATAGGACTTGCTTTTTACATGAAAATCATTTGTGCTTTGGAAAATCCCGTAATGCATCGATTTGATTTGCTTTCTGTTGTACGCTCTCACTTTCTTGTTTGTTTTGTGCTTGTATCTCTGGCTCATGATCTCTCTGTACACTGAAAATCCAGTACAAATATTTAGTAAACAATAAGAAGCTCATGGCTGCTTTCAAGCAGAAAATTTGCCTCTGCTTCACAGAACATCTATTTTGGTTTGTAGTTAATTTTTTTAATAATGCATGAATGTATATCTATAGATCAGATCTTTTCTTGCTTGGATTCCACAGTGGTGGGTGCTTTATGAAAGTCAAAATAGATAGATTTGACTGTAATCCATTTCTGGCACACTCATCTTTTATCAGAAGATATAACATTGGTCCTTTTCATATATGATAGGGACAAAACTCTTTTTTCACTACTTTGATATGTGGTAAATTTAAGAACCCCTGGATGATCCTCTGTTCTGACACTGCAAGAACACTCGGGACAGGTCTAAACTGAAGATCACAAAGAAAGAGACATGACATTGTTCTAGCACAAATTTAATGGGTAATGTACAGAGATGCAGGATGGAGTCCCAGAGCATGTTCCATGCTTAGATGATCACTAAGTGATGGGACACCCTCCCTAATAGAGCCCTTCCTAGGAAAAATTTTGATGTTTCTGTATTTAACTTCGGTATGCAAGAAGTCTGTTGTTATACAAAGCACAATTTTTTTCTGGATGACAGAAGCGCTGTGGCTTCACCAATTTGGATTGGAAGCAGAGGACTTTGAGGCCACCCTGGGGGTTTTCAGGCAGAACAACTGTGAAACTAGAGCTATAAATTTAATCACTGCTTATTGATGTGGTGATGTTGCGTGTATTGATGTATTTTATTGCTAAGCAGTGCATTCTCCCCATGTTTTTCCCCCTTGAGCAGATTAACTGCAGATTCCAAAATACCATCCAGCAGAGACATGTGTGTCATACTGTTTTCACTTTGCTTGCCTCCCACACAAAAGAACAGCTGAGAATGTCAGCTGAGGCTGATTTCTCCTGCACAATGGCCTATCATTTTTGTAAAAATAAATAAATAAGTGGCAATCATTCATTTTTTTCATGGCTATAAACACTTTGGGTCAAACTCAAAGTGACTGAAATGATATTCCATTTTACCTCTGGTTGATAAGTAGTTGTAATTTACAGGCCAATAGAACCGAGTAGATAGAAAAGCAACTACCAAGTAGAATTAAGATAAAAAACCTCCCACTCTCACTTTGTCTTACACCTTTCACTGAGCTGCCTTTGCTCCTGCACCATTTATTTCCCGACTGTACGCTCTTGTAAGTTACACTAAGTTGCTGCCAGGTAACATACAGCATCATTTATATCACCTTTGAGCAGTGCCCAATTACAGACCAAGATGCTGGAGTCACTTGTTCAGTCCCAAACACACAATCAAAGCAACTTCTGCAGTGAGAGCAGGCACAAGCTTAAGTCTTTATACAAGGCTGCAGAAATTAAAAGCACAGCTGCTGGGTAAAGTGGCACACATATATAGCTCTCCCTTAATAACAGAGGCTGGTTGTCATAGGATAGGCTCTAAACATCTAATGGTATCTCTTACCCTTATTCTCTGCATAGAAGTCTTACACTTTCCCAAGCTATCTCCAGTTGACACGACAGTGCAACTTGGTACGGTGCTGTGCAGTTGCTACAAGAAGACTCCAGAACAGTAAAACCTGTGTCAGCAAGATGCATTGTTTTCCAGTCCAGGTATAACTTGATTAGTACCCGTTAGCATCCCTGCGCTGCTATTTGGCAGATCAGAGGAGCCCAAAAGGATCACGCTATACTAGAATTGAATAGCATGGATTTTCTAAAATGCATGATGCATTCCAGTTGCCGTTGTTGGATCTTCTCCTTCCTCCCAACCTGTATTTAAGAGTGGCTTTGAGCAAGTCTTTTCCCTTTTTTACTCTCCTTTGGTCCCCATAGCAAGGCAGTACTGCAGAACCTCATGAAGGCAAGCACTTCAGGGCCATGTCAGTACCTGGACTTGAAGCTATGCATGTAATCAACGTATTGCAGTTGCTATTGGATATATGTATTCTTTGGAAATGGTACTGAGCTTTTTCCACTGAAAATTCGTATTCTTTTGAATACGACAAACAATGGGAAAAACTCTCAAGTGCATATATAACCAAAAAACCATCTTGGCAGTGGCAGCAGTATGTTAGCATACGGTAAGACCCATTTGGGTTTATGAATTCTGGAAGGATAAGGTTAAACCTCTTGCATTAATACCTGCTGCAATAGCTTCCCCTTTCCCTCCTATTGGAGACTGGGAACACAAATTGTCATTTGTGCAGAGCAAATTAAAAATACAGAGCTCCCCATTCACACTGGTGCTCAGTGCTAATAACTACTTTTTCCACTGGAAATCTGGAAGCCACGTGTATTCTTACTCACAGTATCCTTCACCTTAATAGACCTCAGTCTAGGGACAGATCGTTAGGACTCACTCATAACACACAAATGGTAGAACAACATAAAGGGCTATATCCAATGTATGTATAATACTTCCCATTTTCCAGATGAGTGGTTTTCAAACTGTGGTCTGCAGACCTCTAGGGCTGTGGTCTATTTCTGACTCTGATGTGCATTGCAAGGATCTGTAGATGGGAATTTCCTGGAGATGTCTGCACATCCCTTCAAAAGTATGAGGGACCAGCAGTTTTGAGAGATGGGGAAAAGCTGTACATATAAAAAACACTTTTTGATGCCAAATACATCCATGACGAAAGTGGAGAGGAAAGGATGGGCGTCTGAACACTCTAGCTCCATATGACCCCAGGCACTCCTGTACACAAGGTATTGCTATCAGCAAGGGCTAAGACCCCATCAGCCTCCTCCTTCCTCTTTCCTCCTGTAAATCCACAACTTATTAAAAACATTAATTAACAGTCAAACCCTCCCCCGCTCTCCGTCAATTAAATCTGTTTTATGTCCATTTTATCTATCCATCCAGATGCTTTAATTAGTCTCTATGATTGCAATTCATCAGCACTTCCTAGGAGTAAAGCACATCAGCAGTCTTCTCCCTCTGCACAATTTACACAGCACCTCACCTAATGGGGCTCTGAGCCCAACTCCTGTTTTGGGCTCAACTACAATGCAAATAACATTAATGATTAACACAAAGGGAACTGTGTTTCCATTCCCAGCCAAAGAGTTAATATTGTGTCCTCATAATCCACAATATAATGATTTAGTAGTGCCATTTGTGTTTCCCAATTCCCTAATGGAATGACTTAGTACCACAGGGATATGCACATTATCTCCTGTTTGTAATTTTTTAGCAGGTTTATAAATACAGCATGGCCTTACTATGCAACCTCACGATCTCTCTGAACCCAAAAAAAGTTTAAAATTAATAATAAACGATAAAACTTGGGGAAAAAAATGAATCAGGCTTCATTAAATGATAAAATCCATCAGGAGCCGAGGGCAAGGACAGGGGCAGGGACTTAGTTAATTTTTGAGAGTAGCGTAATTTTGAATTGTTGGAAAAATATAACAGTGGAAATTTGTAATACAGTTTTAGTTTGAAGGTCATCCCAAGTAGAGAAGGCCAAGTAGCTACCTGACCTTCTCCAGAAAAGAGAGAATATATTCAGTTAGGTTGGCAAAATTCAAAGACTTGTAATCTTGAGCTGTCACGATTAAGAAATCATACAGTCCAAATAGCTGAGTTGCCATCATTCCCACAGCACGATAAGACCTCCGCACAGGTCTTCCAGCTGTAAAGAAGTCTAGGCAGCCAGCCCAGAAAACCCCTTGCCACTCCCACACCCTGTTTTGTGCTCAGCACAGAAAACTGACACATCACATCTTCAAACTTCAGATTTCAGTGCCACAGCAGTAAAACATTTTCATCACGAAAGATCCCCGGTAACCTCACCTCTACCCCACGCCTCCACAGCAATGCCTTAGAGCAGTTAATCACTTACATCCTGCTTATTATCATTGTGCTTTCAGAATCACAGACTGGGCCACTCAGTGTTAGTATGGGCTTCCTACATTACACAGACATTTGAATTTCAGACAGCAATACCTGTAGTGAGGGGACTTTATTTTCTTCTAACACCATGTGCAAGCAAATACCATCAAGTTCAATACATGAGAACATGCTAGAAAATAGCTCTTATAAAGATACCCAAGCTCAACAGAAAGGCTCCAGAGGAAGATGAATTAGCCAGTCTCCTCAGTAAACTCCCACATCAGATGCATTACCACTGTAAAAATTTGCATCTCATTTCCAATGTAATTTTTTTTTTAAGTTCAATATTGAACTTCTTGCATTTCTTAGGACTTTTTCCATTAAATTAGAGGGGCCCACACTTTGAGGCAGCATAATGACATTAAAAAGTAAGAACAGGTGTAGCATTAAAAAGAAAAATCACAATACCCTCATTCCAAGCTGCTAAATATGATGTTGGCATGCTAAATACTTCCCTTTTGTAAGCATGCTTGGTATTCCTCTTCTCAGGGGAGTTAGCAGCTTTATATTCCTTAGCCAAAATCTTTAAAAACAGTATAGTCTTCTATTAGAAAACGGCAATCTGACATAACTGAGCTGTGTGGTGTCTGCACAAATATACTGACTCTGTAAAAAGAATCACCCAACTTTATTAAAACACTTTTGAGCACAAATACATATTTCACAAAGTATTTCAGATATCTTTAAAATATTTATGTTGCAATTAATCTAAAAATACTTAATTTCACAAATTGAGCCAGTAAACCAACTGGGGCTTTCAAAACCACCTTCAGGACAAACTTTCCGTTTCTGTTCCCAGCTGTCATGACAGCCCTCAAAAGCTGCAGACTGTATTGCTCTGATCTCTCCAGGCCAGGAGGTTTGATTGCTACTTCCTACCTGTTATTCCCATTTCACATGGAAAGAAAGAACTCACTCAAGACGACTGCACGTCAAAGCCTTATTCAGCAGGCAGAGAAAAAACTTTCTTCAACTGGGACTGTGCCCACAAATCTTATGTGGGCTTCAGCTGGGGAGTAAAATGTTACCAAGGCCAACAACTCATCCACTGCCACAATTTATTGCCATCTCTGATCTCCTGACAGACACATGAATAATCACTCCCACTCTGTTTAGACCACCTATCAGTTTTGTCAAGAATTGCAGTTATGCCAGAGGGTGGTAACTCTGGTGACGAGCAGCTGAGATCACTAACCTTCATCCAAGATTCACTGCTGTTTTGATTTAACTCTTCAGTTGCAGACAAATTCGAGGTTGATGCTTGGCCTCTAGTACATAAAGAAATGCAAGCTCGTGCAGGTTGCACTAAATATGCATTGAGCTCTGTGTAGAAACCAAGGCTTTCCAACAACGAAAAAAGTTGCATTTCAAGACCCACAAAGCAGTAATTACATTAAAATATAGCGAAGTATAACCACCTTATGAACATCTATCACATCTGATTAGAACCCAGACACTTTCCTGCCAGAGTTTTCACATTCTGATTCTGGTCCCTTAGAGATCCATGAGATATATTTACAGTTTCCATAAAAATAAACAAGAGAGAGACTGTTAATTCACCATACAGGGGTCCTCTGCCTCAGCAAATTTTGTAGGGATTTGCAGACTAAAAGAGATTGAAAACCACTGTTCTCTATCAACTCCCCAAGAATCTATATGGTGCTGATACTAAATACCTCCATATATTATTTGCATACTCTGCAGATGTTTGCATGCTGTGATTATGTAGAATAACAGTGCCTTGAATCTGTAAAACACTAGTCTTATTTATATACAATGCCATGCTTGGTATTTTATGTTTATATTTTCTCATAAGCCACCTTTATATATTGCATTGGTGAGAAACCATCAAAAGAGCTTTGAAAACAGCAAACACTCAATCACAGGTCAATTTTTCTGCCAATTCACTTTCATGTTTATCTGGGGAGGAAATCTTGGCTTCAGTGATGTCAGAGCAGCTTTCCTCACTGACTTGAGTGGTCCCAGAATTTCAGTCAGTGTGTTACAGCACTTTTATTGCATCTCAGGCAAAGTAATTTCTAGCCTTTCCTTTTGGAAACTATTTAATAGCTCAATGAACTTCACCATAAAGGTTTTCTCATTCTTATTTCTTCCCATCACTGCTAGCTCAACTCAACACACATTAACTAATTCTTTCTCCACTCGATGTTTACACACCTCAGACATTCAGAGAAGGCTATGTTTCTCCACATTCCCATCACTGCCAGATACATTAACTTTCATTTTTGCCAAGTTGAATCTTCATTTGTTTTCGTACCAAGTCTCTAATCTCTCTAGGTATCTTTGTATTATTGCTATTTAATTTCTGTTAAGTACTGACACTATGCCAGGTGTCTTCAGTTTGCCAGATGCTGCACAGAATGGAAAGGCACAGTTCTCCTCCTGTGGAGGAGACAGCCTAAAAGACAAACCAAAGATGGAACTAAGCGTCCTCACAGCTCAGAGCATATGGTTAGGCTTAGAATATGGGTGCAGCTGTGAAACTAGGTTGAGGAAAGAAAATAGGCAGGTCCCTTCTGCAGTCCTGGTAAGAGAAAGAGTGGGATTCCTGACAGCACCAGAAGGAAAAGTTGTGCTAATTTGTTAGGACTTTTAGGGCAAAGAGGTGGCACAAGGCTGAGGGGATGAGTTGGGGAGCAGGGCAAGGCGCAGAATGAAAAGCAGTGTTAGCAGGAGCCAAACCAGTGCCTGTCTTAGATGAAGACAGCTCCAGCAAAGGGAGTGGTGGCATGCATGAGAAAAGTACCCTGGGCCCCTTTCTCATGAGTGAAGGCACGGAAATAAAAGGATGGAACCACCACCACAAAGGCAAGAGACCACGAAGGGGTGATCAAGTGGACAGCCAGCCTAAAAGTGTACGAAGAAAGAAGTGAAGACAAGAACAGCCTCAGAGAATCACATATGAGACGGGGGAAGGAAATGCTGCCAATATTGGGGATAGAAGCTTTACTGTCTTGCACCCTGTCTGCAGTTCTACCTACCTTGCTAGCACCCATGCAAGAGGTATGGATATGCTATTTAGTCTTTCTTCTAGCTATAGTTATAGTCTGCTTTGGAGAAGTAGACATCTTTTTTTCTCCCCACTGCATAGATCTATAGTCTACCCAGGAAGCAGTCCTTCTCATATGCCACAAATCTCAGAAAAGCAAATGAAGTTTTATGGCAAGACTCTTCCTTCAACGCTGCGAACATTAAAAGAGATCTTGGCTCTTTATTCATGAGGCAAGAAAGCATACTAAAGGGAACTGGAAGTTTCCCCACTGAGAACAGACTAGAGGCTCTCTGAACCTGCCTTTCACAGTCTCAGAAGGAACAGCTGAGGGGAAAACTAGGGACGAAATGCACTTCCCCTCAATGAGGCTAAATTCTGGCAGTGGTTCCTAGCAGCACCAAAGATCCACTCTTACCAGGAAATGGCCTGCATTGTTTCCATCACACAAATACATACAGAAGTAATACTCACCCATTGCTTGTAACAGCAGTTCTCATGCCTGCTCCTTAGGCAAGCTGGTCCCATCCCGTGGACCTCTACCCCAAAACAGTGTCCAGTGTTTTCTCCAGCTTTAGTGATGACATCTGGAAAGCTGGCAGCCAGCACTCTTTGTAAGTGTCCCACACACACATACACTCCTTCTCTAAACAATCAAGCTTCCCAATAGTGTTTCAGGCTTCTCAGTTCTGTTATTCTTAGGTAAATCTCAAATATTGCCTAGATGTGGAAAAGAGTTAGGACTTGAGTCTGGAGCAGAAGCATCCCTGACTGCATGACAGCCAAAGAAATAGACATTGCTATCCTATTTTGCCCAGAACAGCATTTTTTGCTAAGAGCACACCCCTCCTTTCAGACACACCTATTCCTTCCCTCCCAGAAACCTGCAGGCAAGGAGATAAACTGCTTATAAATAGCAGTTTCACTCCAATTAGCTCCACGTTCTTGAAACAGCATTGCAGACTCTGTGTGGTGTTTCTGAGGGCTTGTTATTTTAGAGTGTGAGATATATATTTCTAAATAATTGATCTGTTTTACCTTAAAGAGGCCATCAGGAAGATATGTGGGCAATTTATTGTAGAGGTAAGAGAAGGAGGGACAATGGGAGTTAACCTCAGATTAGCTGTGTTTACACAACACTGTGTTACAGTCCTGGCTATTGGAACGAGACCGGAGCCCACGCCATTCTCCTCTGCCTCCCCAGCACCGCATTTTCCCTTCAAAGGGAAGGCAGGCACAGCATTAAAAAGTCAAGAGAGCCAGCCTCAGAGTCATGACAGGCCCAGGATAAGCACAGAGAATACTCCTCCCCACAGCATGGATGCCACCATTTGGGCAGTTTTATAGTGCTGGATGTCACAGAGCTCAAACATACCTACCTAAAGACATGACCGCATGGGTATGGCCTAAATTAGGTACATTGGGCTATAGCAACCTGGCACACCTGACCAGTAAGAAAGCTGGCAAATGCTGGCAGCAAACGTACAGAGTACCGGAATATCTAAGGTACGCCAAGGTGCATGGCCTCAGAAATCCCTTCTGTGCCCTAAAGATAACATACCGTGACAGAAGCAGAAGCAGCAGGCTACAGAACTACGACTATCATCATTTGTTATCCAAATACAGATGTTAAGAGCAACCACTACTCTGACCTCCTGCAGAGCACAGGCATAGCCTCCGCCAATAGTTCCTGCATCAGACTCTTAACTTCTGGCTCACACCATGCAGCCCATGTAGAAGGCTGCCAGGGCTGGACTGAAGACTTGAGTGCTGGTGAATTCCTCTGCTTCTGACAGCTCTTCCAAAAGCCCATTACTCTGCTATGCCTTATTTCCACTCTCAGTTTGTCGAGCTTCCATCTCCGGTTCTTAGATCTCTTCACACTCCTGAGTACTAGATTAAAGAGCTGTCTTGGATCAGACAAATTCTTCCCCTACTGGCTTTCTTCCATGATCAAGACCCTTCACATTGATAAGCTAAATAGATAGAAATGTCAATGCCTTCCCTGAAGACGAGAATAGTCTCAACCCTGAATCTTTCTTGTAATTCACTCTGCCATTTTTAGCTTTTGATGTGTGGACCCCAAAACTGAAACAAGACCTCGAACGAGTATGCTCATATACATCTGCTGAATGCATTTACTGCGGGCTCTGCAGAAGAAGCAATATACCACATTCAGCTCTGTCAGGCCAGCCAGGAAACATACGCATGCATCACACCTTGGAATCAAGCAAAAAACTGAAAATCTGATGAGAAATAGATTTCTCCAGAGACCATGGGAAATTTCTGGGATCTTAGTGAGGACCACACAATTAGCTTGTAGTTAGAAGGGGTGCCATTTGAAGGGGTCTACAACAGTTCTTCTGCTGTAACCCAGCACCCTGCAATCACTAGCACCACTCAACACCACATCACAAGGGGAGAGCTGTACTGCTACTGTGCCAAGGTCAACATTTGCCAGCATGACTCTCTGCCCACTGAAATGAAACACCTCTCAAAACAGAAAACATAGCGAAAACCTACTTGTCTCCTACTCTGATATTCCTGAACAATGTCCCAAGTACTCATGTTCAGCACATTAATACCAGAATCCCACAGTCATTTACCAAACACGTCCAGCACACAAGACAGTCCCCTCCACCAATGCCTGCCCCACAGTCTCCGTTCTCTGATGCCTGACTTCACAGGATTAATATACGTCTCGCTTACAAATGCTTACACTTTGCTCCATAGAATTGGCCTCACCCTCCCATTAGTTAACATGCAACCTCTGTTATGGGTAAGATTTACAAGCAGTAATTTTATTGTCTCTTCCCCAGAGACACATCTTTTTTGTTATTGTAACGAGTGAACTTTTCCATTTCTTTTTAGGAGATGGGGAGCAGGTCTGTTGGTTTTAGAATAAACCATCAGCTTGATGAACAGACCTTACAGGAAAGCATGAAAAGCACATGAGGGTGACAGAAAAGAAGACAAAACTGTCAGTGAAGGAAGAAGTTGAAAGAAGTGATCACTGAGGACAGATCAAGGGGAGAAGCTGTAAAAGCAAACCAAATCAGAAACAAGCAGGAGTCATGAGATGTGGGGCCCTGAAATCAGAAGCTGATTTTGATGCACAGCACAATGAAGAGGCACTGAAGTGACTTACTGAGGCAACTGTATAACTAAGAGATCTCTAGGCACCATCTCAAAGATGTCATGACTTGTAGTCAGGATGAGCTAGCAGAATAGCAAAGTAGTACTGCAGGGGCTATCAGATTGTTGATTTTCCCCCATGCCAGTATCCAGAACTTCTATATTGTGCTGGAAAACTTCAAAAGCAAGAAAACATGGGCAGAAATGCGATTTTTTTTTATACCCTTTTAAAGTTATTCTGCTGTAGCATCTTGGTGAAAAGTTCTGTGGAAAGCTAAGTCAGGGATCCACACAGATAATGGAGAAGAAATACATCCATTGGATAGGAACTATTTAAATATTTGATGGCTAATATATTAAATGTTAATTGAATACTACAATGATTTTCTCCCCTGGACAGCACACAATTAACATTTAATTTGTTATAAAATATTTAAAGTTATGAAATATCCGAGGGCAACTGAAATGTCTCTTCCACCAAATTGTCTTGGGACAAGGTGTTAAGGGGACAGAAGGTCAAGTTAGCGTTTCATATTCCTCCAATAATCTGTAAAGAGACATGAGAAAAGGTTTTAGAGCTGCCATGGTTCAAGGACATAGCCAGAGGACATGAGGGGACACACACAAGTATCTGATCCTATCCCACCCGGGTTAAGCAAAATCACCAGTCCTCACAGCTACAAAGCACCCAGCTTGGCAAACAATGTGGTGACTACCCATTCCTCAGAGAAAAGTCACGTGCTGTGCACTTAGACCAGACATCTGTCTCAACGTTATTTGTTTCAGAGATTCCAGTGAGGGACTGGAGTCTTAACTGCTCTGCACTCCTTTGCTCCAAGGCATATTGACAAGAATAAGATTCAGATGATACAGAGCTATGGTTTTGGCTGTGTCCAATGCTTCACTAAGCATCAGGGGTGGTAATCAGTTTGGGACGTTAAAATTAAGCCAGTTGTTCAGGACCTGAACACAAATACATCACATTTGCTGCAGCAGAGCTGAACATCCTAGCAGTTCAGAAACTTACCTTAGTCTGGTGCCTTGTTTAGCTAGAGGGGTAAGCAACCTTTGCTAAGACGTAAATGTGGAAAGGGACTTATTAATTAGTCCAGCAGTGAATCCTTCAGCAAGTTTAGGAAAGCTCAGCCTCTATAGTCCTGACATTTTGAAGTAAAGCTCAAAGAGAGAAAAAACTCCATCAGTTTCACTGTGTATCATTCAGGAAACAAAGAGAATTCATATACAAGCAAACCAAACCTCTTTTGCAGGCACTTTTAATTAAAGTGACTCCCATGGCTTAGAAATCCTGAATATACCTGGGGTACAAAAGGTTCACCTACTCAGCTCCACATTGCTTGGCCCCGACTTACCTCAGCTTGAAAGGGAATACATGCTTTGTAAAGCTCACTCCTTAATGCATCTTCTTTTCAATTCCTAACTTGCCTGGGCTCAGACCTTTCATTGACTGTTTTCTAAAAATCTGCTAAACAAACTCTAAGCCTTAGGCTTGTAACAATGGATTATTTCTAACTAGAAGACTTTCAGCTTCCAGCAGCTCCTCGTATTTGCTGCTTAGAAAGGTTTGACTAGTGTGGGGAAAAAAAAACATGTTCAGTTCACAACTGTGCAAAATGATACTGGGGAAAAAATCCAGGTCAGATGGCCGTCTCTGGCCTTCATTCTACGCCCTGGCTCACTCCCTCCACGTTCCTTTGATAAGAGACATATTGTCATCAACTGTCATGGTGAATCACCATCATTCCATGTACAAGTATACAGCATCACAGAAAAACTCCATCCAACAAACTGCAAGGCTTATCTGTGGGAACTGAGCAACAGCTTGCACCAAGGATTTCTGTGGGCCAAAGATGATGGTCCCGGACCCTGATTATAAGACCAAGGAGGAGCCTTCTGACTGCTGAAGTGTCTTTCTGTCTCTGTGTGGCAGAGAAAAGAAGCTTATAAGAGCATATAGAGAAGGCAAGGGTGCCTATACACTCAGAGGATCATAGTAATCATGGAGGATAAAATACATCTGAGGTGATGGTCGCAATAGACTGCTGCAAGAGACTAGTCTGGCACACACAAACAACTCCAGGAAGCTGAAGAGGTGGCCAGAAGAAAAGATTTGTTCAAGTGAATGCTTGAACTGATTCAAAGAGACTTGATTTCACACACTTGATGGCTCAGCATGTTGTAATCCAGCATTTTGGTCTGACCTCTCAGAAAAACAGGTCTTTTTTTCCAGTTTGTCTCCTCTTGCTACATGAGCCTAGTACTGTGAAAGGCCTTGGATAATTTTTGCTGGATTTTCCCTAATGTCACCAACATATCAAATCACATCCAAGCAGAAGAGGTCAGTGAAAGACATCAAAGGTTTTGTGAGGAATGTTTCCACAGAAATCAGATTTTGCTTCTGCAGAATGGTTCTGTCCCTTACTGCCACTGTCACAAGACTATGAAATAAACATATACACTTTTTGGTCATGAAAACACAAGAAACAGGAGACTATAGGAGTAGTAAAGGACAGAACTGATATTCTTTTTCAAAGCTGGGCAGAGCAACTTCAAAACACTTCTTTGAGGAAGAGGTACTATAGCACATGAATGATGGCCATGAGGAGACACAGGTGTGGAGAATATAGGACATGAGCTAGTGAGGTTATTTCGCTCACCCTGTTTGCCAACCAGATCTTCTTTCTTCCACCATGTCAGATTGCCCCTTCTTGTTTAACTCTGTTCTCAACCAAAAACGGATTTGCCCAAGCAGGGCCTGTTCTCCTGGTATGGTGGCTGCCACTTACCTATCCAGTGGATCTAGCCTTGTGGCAGGTTCCTGTAACACCATAGTATATCAGTGTCATACCTAATTACCATTCTCTGAGGAGTGAGCCCATTAACAAGCTGCACTGAAACCAGAACTGCATACTAATTAGGGAGCTGCCTTGGAGGATATTAATTAGGGGTGACACTTTCAGGGCAAGTTCTACTTTCCTTCTTTGTATCCCATTTGAGACATGGCTGGGAAATGTGAGTACAATACAAATAGCGACAAGATGGGGCATTATGGGGATAGACTGTTGCCACAGCAGAAGACAAGCGCAGAAAAGTCATAACTATATTCCTTTTAGAACATGCTGCTGTCTGAAGGAAAATTTTAGAAAGCCCCTTAACATATTTTAACCTAGAAAGGAAAGACATGAGGAAATCTGCTTCTTTGTCTCAACAGAGATAATACTCCTGCTCCTTTCATCTATACTCCTCTAGGTCTCTAGTACAAAGGTCTCATACAAGTCCAGCAGCCTTGGCAAATGGCTGGGACATGTACAAGGGGATCAAGAACTCAGCTTCTTGTCCTAGCTCTGACACTGACTGAATACTTGTTCCTTGAGTTCTCACTTCTGTTTGTCATCTTTAGTCCCATACAGCACCTTCCCCACACAAACCTGAGCACTGTCTAGCTTTACAGCCATGGACAGACACCCCTACTCCATCTGCTACAGCAGCACCCTGAATCATAGAATGCTTTGAGTTGGAAGGGCCCTTTAGAGGTCATCTAGCCCAACCCTGCTGCAGTGAGCAGGGACATCTTCAACTAGACCAAGTTGTGACCAGGTTGCTCAGAGAACCATCCAATCTGACCTTGAATGTTCCCAGGGATGGGGATTCCACTACCTCTCTGGGCAACTTGTTCCAGTGTTTCACCACTCTTTGTAAGACATTTCTTCCTTATATCCAGACTAAATCTATCGTCCTTTAGTCTAAAACCATTACTCCTTGCCCTGTCACAATAGGTATTGCTAAAATGATTGCCCCTATGCACCATGTCCCTACACCTACAGCAACTTTCAAGAGCCAGAAGAAGAGCAGGTTTGCAACTCACACTAGAACTAGAGACAGGTTTTACAGCACTTCACAGGTTGCCGAGTTTTGTTAAGACTGGAGGTGGGAAATAAGCAGCAGGAGTGAGAACTCCACAGCAAGGAAGACCCTAGTTAGAAGCGTACGCCACTCATTTCTTCACTGCACAGCTTCATATATTGTGTTTGTGCACAATTCACACATCTGTCAACACATCACTGTAGAAATAATTGCACCTCCCACTAAACTGCTACCACCTCACTTACTTTATTCTGAATGCATCCCCTACCATTAGTTTCTGGGTGTCTCACAAAATGAAAAAATAAGCAAATCGGCTGCTAGACTGGATCGTGTCTGCAGGCCATGCAGTGCAAGGTCCTGACTCCCCCTGTGATCAGCATGAGAAGCTGCAGAAAAGTGTGTGCAATTATGCAATAAACAACCTGCCAATAGGGGAAGTTGCTCCTTAATGCCATCAGTTATTAGTGAGCAGATACGCTCAAGCATGAAGGTTTGCATCCCTTCTGCATTTTTAATCTGTCTAATGTAATTGTGTATGCTCTCAGGGGCTATTTCAACATCCCTTCCCCTTCTGAATTCTACTGAGCTTTTGACCCCAACATTATCATGTGGCAGTGAGTTCCACACGTTAGTGGCACTGTAAAAATATACCTATTTTTCCCTCTTGGGAGGGAATGCAGATTAGGCAATGCAGATTTCTTGCACATTTTAATGCTCACATACATGCTTGATTTCAGCTTCTTTCTTTAAGAGGTCAAATTCTAGCTGCTGATTTGTAAAATAGACTTGTTTAAGCTATTGGCACCAGAGACAGTAGAAACAAGTGAATAAAAAAAGAGAGCTTGGCATTTCTTTTCCACATGGGAAAAACTGGAAATCTGTCTGTCGTTTCCTTTTAGTGATCACTTACTCCGAATCCCTTGATTTCCATAACAGAAGCAATAATGCACAGATAACTTTTATGGGTCAGCAGATGCTGAGGAAGCTAATAAAACATTCCACTTTTTCCACGCTTTTTCTTCCAGGCTGAGGTCATTCACCTGACATCACAAGCACAGCTGCTCCACAAAGGAAGACAAAGCAGGAGCTGAGGATACCCACAGCACACACTATGTCCTCTCAGACCAGGGCACAGCCCCACAGTATCCAAACAGGGGGAGAGCAGGTTCTGTTGACAGTCTGCAGTGAGGGACAGCAATGAAATAAGCCGCATCCTGAGCTCACACATGAAATACAGTCAGCAAGTTGAGGCAATTAGAAATAAGGCTACCTGCAACATAACTCAAGCTAAGACTGGCATGCTGGGTCAGAGCCTAAAAGCAGTTCTGGGGCAATGGCAGAGGGCAGAGGGTGGAGGGTCCAGGTGAGGCTGGTCAGGGGCATTAAGCCACACAGGTGCACTGAGGGCCTTGACACACAAGTGATTCAAATGGAGTCTCATCTGCATGTAAGCCTCCATGGCAGAAAGCGAGCCTTTCCCTCATTGTGCTGATATCCACAGGCCAAGGAAGTTTTTCAAATTTTATAAATTCCTGTAAGACTCCATGCATACAAGCAAGTTGGGGTGACTGTTAGTGGGCAAAGTTGGTTGCATTGTCTCTTCTACTGTTTTTTCAGTTGCCTTAAGTACCATTATAGCTGACAGCCTTCACAGAAGTATGTGAAGTATTAGGATTCACTTTTGGTTTACTCCTTTCCTCTTGCCACAGAGAAAACTGCACATACTTTTTGTTTCAACAGGGTTTGGGGCTTGTATCTTAAGGTCTACTGCACTTTGTGAGGAGGAACACTTGCACTTTGAGGAGAGGTCAATGGGATGACAGACAAGCCCTAGCTCCTGTAGGAGTTCAGTCCATCTCAGACTAGCTCCTGTAAAATGTCTGCTGCCTTCAGACAGAAACTTAGGCCCTGGAGTCAATGATTCCTATCCAGCAATATTCATTCTGTCTCTGTCTGCACCCTCAGCCACTGATGCCTTAGATGACAGCCTTGAGATTAGCCTAGCCTAGCTTCCATGATGCGAGCTGTGAGTGCAGCCTCAGGCACAGGGGGAAGAAGCATGCTTCCCATCACATGTGGAACCACAGAAGCCCACATCTGCCCAACATGACACCTTGCTGACAGGCACAGCCTTGAAAGCAGATCCATGGGTTGACTGCGAAGGCACCACCGATCCCAAAGCCAGGCAGGGTGCAAAGTATTTTGTGCTTTTTCTCACAACTCGCTTTCACTGAGGAGCAGACATGGCCTGTGTCAGCCCTTGCTGATGCCTTTATCCCATGGGTACAGAGCAGCAATGTGTTCAAAGGAATATTGCCGGGCTTTATTTCCAGATTCATCTGCATGCTAGGGATGATGTCCCCAGTGGTTTTCTTCTCCAATGCTGCTGAATAATCCCCCCACCAGAGATGACGTATCCCAGTAGCTTCTAAACATACTTTGGAAGAGCATATTTTCTGTCTTTGGATTGTGCCAGATGGCATCAAGTGATTAGTGGATTTAATATAAGAATCTTCCTGGAGGAAGAAACTCCTAGATCCCACTAGTGGGTTTTCACCACCCTTCTGGTCCTTGCCCTCCCAATCTTCAAATTACAGTAGCTTGGCCCCTGCTGCACAACTGAGTCCTCTGCTACTCTATCAATACACTCTGAACATTTCTCAGGAACAAAGTGGAAAGCATTTCCAGTAAATGCTTTTAATGTCACTTTGTTTGCCAAGAGATGCTGCCTCCTGCTTTGGCTATCATTATGAGAAAGCATCTTTGCTTCCGTAGGAAAGCAAGTGATGATTTTTCCCTGAGTTGCTCATATCTCTAGCTAAACAGCTTCTGCACTCCCTATCAAAGGGACATGGCCTGTGCTGAACAGAAGAAAATGTCTGGTGTCCCCTTTTTAAAAAGAACTGCTTTATAAGCATAACCTTACCACTTCAGGTAAAAGCTGTTGTCAAACACCTGTCTCCTCTGTCCCCCTTCTCTCAGATAAGATCAGATAGATTGTGTGACTGGTATATTTTGGGGCTGTAATCCATGCTAACATGCTGTGCTCCTTGCCTCTCTCTTGTGCTTAGACTCCACCTATGAACATATTATAGCCTCATATTTCAAGTCAGTAATTTTGTATACATTTCAGGTGAGAGGTATTGAGGGAAAGCACAGCTCCCTTCACAAGAAGTTTACAGCAGATAAGCAATAAGCTAACAGAGTACCTTTCCCAACAGTCATCCGTTGCCTCCTAGGATTAGTTTAGAAGGGTGACGTTCCTCAGTTTGCCAGTAGGCCAGCATCCTTGAGGGAACAACATTTCCCATGGTCCAATGTATTCTCACCTATGGCTGAGTAGTCCAGGGCACTAGAACATGCTGCATTTCTTCAGGTTTTCTATTCCTAGCAGTTTTCTGAGCAACTCTTTACTTCATACACATAGCCTCTCTGCTCAAGTAGTATCTGCTCACACCTTGTAGTCTTTGTTACTCTTATCTTGAGGAAGCATTTAAGCAAGGTCAAACATCTTTCTTATGAAGGAGCAGACTGAGGACCTGACCTGCATCAAGGAGCATCACCATTGCCACACTAACTGGCAGTCCCAGGGGCAGCCTGGGTGTGACATTCAACAGCCATTTAGCTATGGTATCTTTTCCTCAGTGGGGATTTCAGAGCTTGTTACAACTAAAAATCGTACCTTCTCCTGTTAAACAGGACAATAGCACAGTTCCTACCTCTCTCACAATCTACCTTGAGTGGTCAGCTGCCTGCATGGACAGCCTATTCCCTCATATGGTGCTCAGGATCAGAGATTCTGCACATTGCCATAATACAGAAGCCAAATGATCAGAAGTTCAGATTTATAATACATCTGCAGACAGTTCCTCTGTTGCTGCCACACTAGCATCTTTTTACAGATTGAGCCAGCATAGTTTGAGAAGACAGCAGTTCCTGCTGTTTGTTACAGCCTTTCATATGAGGACTGCCCTCACAGCTGAGACCTAAAAATGCTCATCAAAGCATGCCTAAGGAGTTGTAGCCTTTTACTCTGCTCTAGCTAGGTCTGCCAAAGACATCTGCCTGTGCTTTCACTACCAGTTCTGTCATATGCAAATAGTGCCAATCAAGGATTTTATCATTGCAACAGCTCACCTTTCCTTCCCACATCAAGTTACAATCCAAAATGTTCATGCAAGTGCCTAGATCTGCCCTTTGCAGCATAAATGAAGAATATGGCATCTAAAATGGCTTCCAAAATAGCCATCATTCTGAGAAAAAATGAACATTGTACATAATAACCTTGAAGGACACAGACCATCCCTGAAACAAAACGATACTGAGGATATGGACAACAATCTGCATACTAAAAGGCAGAACAAGGGCATATGGCCCACAACTTCTCCTTTCACTGATCTCTGTGTCATTTAAGCAGCTCCACTGGTCTGGATGTACCATGACATTGCCCATCTAAACATCATATGCCCGCTTATTCAAGAAGCCATGATGAGACCATGCAGAGGACTGTGAGCTCATACAGTGGGAAGGGGGGCACCTAGCTCACCACCTGAAACTCTCTCTGCAGCTCTCCAGGCCTGAGAAATGGCTGAAGAAACACTGAGCCTCTGCATTGTTCAATCAGGATGCCTCCCTTTTTGCTTCATCTTTTACTGGCTCTTCCTCCTCCTTCATCTGTGCCTAGGCAGAAGTAATCCACTCTGCAATGCTACTTAACCACAGTTTCAGCCAAAACCTATGTGAAGCTAAGGCCTGACCGGAGGGCGCGTGGAAGGGGCTGGGACTAGGTCTCAAGGCCTCTGCTCTTCTTTTGTCTGTCTGGCTAAAAGCTGTAGCAGTACCTACATGTTATTGCTGAGTGTCATGTCCAAACTGCTCCCCAGTGACCTTCCTACTAGCTCTATTCAAAACTTCCCTACTTCCCTGCCTTATTTTCTTGACATTACTTGTAACTACGTGTTCTCCTCTCAAGCCTGGCTTTCAATCATCCATGCCCTTGTGCTTGCTCTCCATAATTTCATGTGCCCCCCTGCTTGCATGTCTCGGGTGCACTGTGCAGCCACCTCACCTCTTGGCAACCTACTGCCAGCCTGTTGTGGAGAAGAGCAGACATCAGTCACAGACCATGTTTTTTGAGCATCTGCAGAGGGCAAGAAGTGAGGATGCCCCTCCTGTTCAGGTGCGGCACTGTTCTGGCAGGTGGTACTCAGCTCTTTGCCTGAGCCATCAGACTGTGGGTATTTGCATGCAGCCCAGAATACATTTAGGCATCTGGGAAGCTTCAGAATAAATAAAAATTGAGTAACCTATGGGTCTCAGCAGCTGCAAGAGATGGACATTAGCTGTGAGTACATGGGAGAGTGACTACATCTTAAATGAAAAACTAGAATTTTACCATAGTCCTACTCTGGGCATAAGATAATGTGGACCATAACACGTCACTGAACAGCCCACCAAAGAAACCTCTCTCCTTCCCCTGACTCTAAAAGGAGCCAAATCCTTTCGCCTACAATTTGTCTACCCTGACACAGAAAGATGTTTGTAGGATTCACCCTGACTTCAGCTGGGAAGACCATACAGCTAGGCAGGCGCAATCCAGGAGGTTCCTACAGAGCATCGATGATAGCTTTCTGATGCAAGTGGTGGAGGAACCAACAAGGAAAGGCACTCTGCTAGACCTTGTATTAACAAACGAGGAGGGACTGGTGGAGGATGTGAAGGTTGGAGGCAGACTCGGCTGCAGTGACCATGAAATTGTCCAGTTCAGGATCCTGCGTGGAGGAAGCAAAGCGATAAGCAGGATCAAAAACTTGGACCTCAGGAGGGCTAACTTTGGCCTCTTCAAGCAGCTACTGGGAGGAATCCCGTGGGCCAGGGCTCTCGAAGGCGGGGGGTCCAAGAGTGCTGGTGGTTGTTTAAACATCACTTCCTCCATGCTCAGGAGTGGTGCATCCCCCTGAGAAAGAAATCGAGCAGAGGAGGCAGGAGACCTGCATGGTTAAACAAGGAGCTTCTAGCGGAGATCAGGTGGAAGTGAAAG
>Ga0065711_1002924_pt1 | contig 30845 bp, 14 predicted proteins | sample Hoacrofraction12_FD_59098 | JGI IMG/M metagenome (GOLD analysis project Ga0065711, IMG submission 59098) | Hoatzin crop microbial communities from Cojedes, Venezuela - Epithelial fraction 12 v2 (version 2) | ecosystem: Host-associated > Birds > Digestive system > Esophagus > Crop | place... | reverse complement strand
TCTTTCTTTCTTTCTTTCTTTCTTTCTTTCTTTCTTTCTTTCTTTCTTTCTTTCTTTCTTTCTTTCTTTCTTTCTTTCTTTCTTTCTTTCTTTCTTTCTCTCTTTCTCTCTTTCTTTCTTTCTTTCTTTCCTTCTTTCTTTCTTTCCTTCTTTCTTTCTTTCTCTCTCTCTTTCTTTCTCTCTCTCTTTCTTTCTTTCTTTTTTTCTGTCTTTCTTTCTCCCTTTCTCTCCTTTTGTTTTAGGATTTCCTGTCTGTCAAGTTTATTCCCTTGATTATTGTTTTACCTTGCAGACAGCAATAATAAAAAACTGATTGACTGATTGTGTCAGAGAATATATGTTTGGCTATTTATGGCATTTGACTGTTTATGGAATTTGGTTACTTATGAATCCCTGATGGGGAAGCTTTTAGAAATTAGTGAACATAGTTCTTGTGACCTTCCACCAAAAATGTTGTGACGCATAGATGAATCTATTTTCACTTCACAAGAATACCAAGACAGAAAAAACATAGCAAAACACTAAGAATGGGAACTAAATTCAAGTATATACATACACATATACACACACACACAAAAAGCTACGATAATAAAAATGTCAAATCTAAAATACACAAACCAGCCAAAATGCAATAAAATAAAAATAATAAGGTAACAGTGGATTCTGTTCTTCCTGATTTGGAATACAACTTGCGACTATCTGGGGTGTCAGTATAGCCCTTTAGCTAAATAGTCTTGCTATGCAAGTTTATGCTTGTACAGATTCCCAGAAATGAGGGGTCAAAACCTGCTATGAAATACACACAGGGTGATATAATTTTCCTTTGACTGCAGTAGAAAGACCAAAAAACATAGCTGCCATGATCAATGTTTGTTCTACTGTGTAAGATATTAAATTTTGATATTCTGAATCTTTTTCAACCACGAAAATCTTGTTAACCTTTTATACAAATTATATTTTATTATACAAATTCTGAACACTAATTGCGATAGCGTCAGCATCCTTAAAAAGAAAAACATATAAAAATGGTTAGGGCTTTTCAAGCTTTTTATGGTAATCTCAGAAGTGTGATTTGCCATTAATCATTCACTGTATTCTATTGGCTTCCTCAGTCAGAAGCAGACATAACTTGCTTTGTCTAGTGATGTAATCTGAAGAGCTGGACAACACTCACAATATGAGAGTCATTTCATGTTATCCTGGGTAATAGCTACTTTTCACAGTCATGTGTGTTCACCATCAACGAAAAAATTCTGTTTTAAGGAAAACTTCAGTCAAAAAACTACTTCTCCAGGGATATTCATTGATTTTTAATGCAGTTCTTACCACCTTAGGTTTTCTCATTACTTTTGTTTGAGAGTCTTGTTCAGATGTGAAATACAATATTCTGTAAAGGCAGATCTTAGTATGGTTAAATGTACAGCTGTAGCCTATCTCTGGCTCATTCGGAACACCACAGTACCTTCATGTTAAAAACGGCATTTTCAAAGTTGCATCTATCCTGGTTTCATCTGGGATAGAGTTAATTTTCCTCCCAGTAGCTGTCGTGTTTTGGATTTGATACCGGAAGAATGTTGATGACACTGATGTTTTCAGTTGTTGCTATGAAATCAAGCACCTTTTCCCAGTTTCTCATATTCAGCTAATGAGCAGGTGTCCAGGAGCTGGGAGAGAGCACAGTCAGGCAGCGAGCTCAAGCTGACCAATGAAAATATTCCATGCTCTGTTTATGAATGGGGGTCGGCCAGAGGGGGAGGAGTCTGCTCTTGTCCTTTCTGCGAGTTTGAATCCTCTCTTGTCCGGGAGTTTGAAGTTTTTTGGGAATTTTGTGAAATTCATGATTTTGGGGCTCTGTGATTGCTGCTCGGGGACTGATTGCGAATTGGCCAGCGGATGGTGAGAAAAATTGTGTTCTGTACAGTATGTTTTGCGTATTCATTGTAATTATTATTACTCTTAATAGTAATAATAATAGTAGTATTTCATTTATTGCCTTACTAAACTGTCTTTATCTCCACCCACAATTTTTCCCTTTTGTCCATTTCTCCTCCCCATCCCACTGGGGGGGGGAAGGGGAGAGGTGAGCGAGCGGCTGTCTGACCCCTAGTTGCTGGCTGTTAGGTTAAACTACAACAGCATCCAGTCAAAAATGTTTGATGTTTTTCGTTTGTTGCCTTTACTTTCTGCCAAAATCCAGAATTTCTTGCATTGCTATTCCATGCGTCCTTCCCATGAAATCAGGTGACTCATGAGGAAGTCAGAACAGGCTGACTGATGTACCTATCTAACCCTCAGTAGAGGAAATAATTCCAGTGGGTCTTCGTATACCCAAATCACCATCCTTAGAGCTTAAGTACTCTAAGCTGTTATCACAGGTACGACTTAATAAAAGGTGATACTCTTCAGTCATTCCTGATAGCAAAATAAATCTTCCTTATGCATATGTTAAATGTAAAATCTTTAATAAATAGATATTCAGGTTTCTGATATTGCTTGAAAGTAGTCCAACTGAAATGAAGTAAAATCTGGTTTTACAAGTCCAGTTTATGGGTGTATCATTATACACAGAAAATTTTCAGATTTATTCAAATCATCTTCAGCAATCAGTCAATCCCTCAGAGTTTATTGTCTGTGCTTCATAGCTCCTTATAATGTAAGTCACATGCAGCACTAACATAAAAGTCACAGTATCTTTTGTCTTAGGTTTTATAAACTCAGGAATGCACAAAAAGATTGTAGAGTATTGTTTCTAAACTTTACTGTATCCTTGCAGGAACTGCTCAGTGAGACCAAGCTGTGTCGCAAGGAATGGAGAATCTATCTGATCTGACCAAAACAGTAACTCATGCATAAAGACTCTGGATCAAAAACCACTTGATCAAGTGATAGAGTGAATCGTAGTGAGGACACTGGTTCTGTTCTTTTATGGTGACTTTAATTCCAATGTTTTGTTTTTTCCTTTTTACAATTCTTCAAATTTTTTTGTTCAGTTTTATTTAAAACATTGATCATGTTAATATATTAATCAGTTCCTTTTCCATGCAATGCCTCTAAATCATCTTTGTGAGACACTGAATCAAACTATCTCACAATAGCAATACAATGTGCTCCAAAGGCTTATGATCTCTTTCCCCAAAGGAACAATATATGTTCTGAAATTAAGCTCTTGTCTCAGATAAATTTGTTATAAGAATTTATTGCATTTACCAGGCAGTAAGTGGTTGTGAAATTCATCTCTTCACAATAGACTCAACCATGGTACATTTGCAGTTATGAAAATCTTTCAGAATCAGAACTGATCAACTTGGTACCACATCAAATTTTACAGGTACCACTAAGCTCACCAAAGACTCTTCACAGACTTTAAAAGAGCACATCCTTCAGATTTACTCAGTCAGATCTCCACACAGCTTCAATTTTCTTCTCCGGTGTTTTGATCACTATCCAAGCAGTTATTAAGACTGATTTTTTTAGCATTAGCCACTGTATTAGTAAACAAATAAAAATATATACCTGCCTCACATTTTCCACAAAAACAAAACCAAAACCCAAACCTGCATAATCCCATGGCTGCTCTGTGAGTGGAATGTTTATTTTCAGGGATGTTGCTCTGGGACAGTTTGGACAGTGGGGCATGTGGAGCTGTGTAAGTCTGCCCTCAGCTATCTTAGGAGTGATTCCCTCCGTCAATCTCTTCCTTAAGCTTCCTGTTGCTCCCATGTAACAAATGCGGGCCCTTCCATCCTCTGCATCAGCAGCTTACTGTTCCCATCACCCATGCCAGCATGTCTGCCCCGAAGAAGCAAGTGGCTGAGCCGAGCAGCATGGACCATGCCGTGTCCTTCACTTGCCAGCCACTGCCAGGGGCTGGTGCTCCCCACAGAGATCCTGTGATGGCTCCACTGTCTGTAGGTTCTTTCAACCACGTAGGAATCTGCACCCCTGACTCCAGTGCTGTCTGATGGGGCTTTTTCTTGCTGTGAGAGCACTGGTGAGAGATGGGAACACAGCATGCAGGGAGACAACATGTGAGAATGAGAGATTTTCACAAGAGGGAGCAGGGAGAGAAGCAATATAGGGTGGGAGCACATGTCAAGGCAAAAGGGCAAAGGGAAAGTCCTATTGGTCAGCTGGCTCGTGTTCACCCCATCAACTTATATTATTCATGTGTGTGGTGGATGATCCAGCAGAACTTTAGCAGTGACTGTGCTATAGATGATGGTCTACATCGCTAGATTGCTGTCCATGTTAATGGGGGATTAAACGAATGATGAGTAAATGGAAATACTTAGCTCAGGAGAAATATTTAGCTGAAGTCTGGATTGTAATCTATCATAAAAAATAACTTGCAACCAGACCCTTTGTTTAGTAACAAATATTTTCTTATTCTTTTTACTCAGACTAATACAGTTAATTTATTTTCAACGCATGAGATGTACTGAATTAGTCACAAGACTTTACTAAAACAAACAAAAAAATCAGTTGCATTCTGACAGACCGGGAGAAGACAGGAACAGTTGCTCTGTAAAGGATTCAAAATCTCAGGAAGAAATTTTCAGCTTCCATGTAATGTGCAAGAGACAAGACTCTACATTTTTTCAGACCCCTTAAGAAGGAAACAAGCTGATGAATTGGAGCATGACAGTTCCTCCAGGGTAGATTACATGATTATTTATTTTCTGTTGTTAGTTAAACAAATGAGTTATCTAAAAACATGATTCTGTCATTGCCATGTCGTTCCTGACCAACAGAAGAGAAAAGATATCCCAAAGAACCTTGTTAGCAGGAACCACACAGCAGTAAAGCAATGGTTTACAAGTCTTTACAACAAGAAACACAACTCACTGTCGTGAAAACTAGTAATTTCATGCATGGTCCACTGTGTTTATGGATATGAAAAAATGATGACTTGTGCCTAATAAAAATGTTAATGTAGACACTACATATTCATTAGGAAACTACTGTAGCTCTTCTTGGTAGTGGAATTTGATTTGTTCATTCAAGACACTGATATTCCTCAGATGAAAAATATTTTTTATTGTTTATAACTTAAATTATAAAACATAAATCTTATAGTTTATTTACTTTATTTATATTACAGAACACATAAACAAAGTGCCTATGCTCATTTCATAGAATCATAGAATCATAGAACCAATCACAGAAACATTTAGTTTGGAAAAGACCCTTAATATCATCCAGCCCAACTGTTAACCTAGCACTACCATGTCCACCAGTAAACCACGTCCCTAAGTGCCATGTCTATGTGTCTTTTAAACACCTCCAGAGATGGAGAGTGTGACAAATTTAACTTCCAATTAGCATCTAGTGCTTTTCTTGATTCCTTGCCCTCTCTGTCCACACACACTCTAAATTCACACATGAGGTCTTGGAGGCTGCATTCAGACGTCTATGTACCGAAAGATATTAATTTTTCTCCTCTGCATATGCCAGCTGTGGGCTTTCAGAATAATCTATATATCTATAATCCCAAAGTATCTCTCCCATTTTATATAACTCAGTGTATTTTTCTGGTGTCTTAATTTTATCTTGCTAAAACCACTTCTTTCAGTTGGACACTACTCAAGTAAAGCCCTTGAGGTAATCGCTCTACTGACAAATTGATTAAATTTGCTAAATGAGCAGTATATAACAGCAACGACAAGTAAATTATCACTGGAAGAATGTTTGCAGTTGATTTAGAAATCTCCCTTAATAAGTCAGTATCTGTTTTGTCCCCAGCATCTCTGAGAAGAAAATACCTTCGTAATGGAGCAGCTAATACAGAAGCTGGTAGGGAATTGATAGAGGAGCTTGTGTATGACGGGTTTCCTGCTTGAGAGGAGTTATTGAAAACATGACAGAGGCATTAACCATACTGAAATATCCATTGCAAAAAAACTGTTTAAATTTTATTTGCTGATATGGCATGAAGACTTGTTGCAACACACTGACATCTGTGGGTATTTGAACATGTTGGATTTGCTGAGCTAGCATGAAAACTTCTTACATCTGTGGATATATGAATGTGCTTATCATGTTTATAAATCTTTGCTTGTGCACTTCACAAACAAAATAGACATTGGTGTGGTTGACAAAGCAAATGTAAGAAGACAGTGAGACAGTTTCAGTGACAGAGATTTGGTATACTGTAATTCAATTTGTCATGAAAACATCAATTTCCATTTTGGTTACAATTAATCTCAAATCTTATCTAATACTGAAATTAGAAAAAAAAAGAGTAGGATGTGCAGAAGATATCTAACCAGGAAACATCTTCTCCAACTTCGAAATATGGGTGGGTTTTAGGGGATCAGTCCTTACCGCTCACTTCATTCCTCATTTCCTAACCTCTCCCACAACCCGCTGAGTGGACCTCCCTAAAACATTCAAGAGTGGAAAGGATGATAAGGGGGAAAAGGCATCACTTCTTTTGATGTAGCCATCATGTTAAACACCAGCTGTGGCCACTGACATTTTATAGAGCTAAGCATATCTGAAATAAGGTCATAAGGCCTGGTACATTCCGCTGAGCTGCAGATTATTTGGCCGCATGGGAAAAGTGTATATGGAGTGGTACTGGTTCAACACTGCAATGCTCTGAACAATTTTGTGGTATTCAAAGCGTGGCACCTGCAATACCTTGCCTTGAAGTCACCGTGATCTGATCAGAGGTCAATCTCGGCTCATATTTCAGTCTCAGAGGATTCTGTGTTTGGCATCTTGCTGCAACACCATTTCCTCTTCTGGCCAGCCCTTGGTGCTAGATGCCAAACAGTGTTTCCCCTTTACAGTCCCACCAGGTTTATATTCATCTAGTTTCTCCATCACCTCCTCTAAACACCCTCATATTGTCTGTCAGGAATACATCAGTTTTGAAAAAATTGGCTTTTGAGACCTGGCAGTAACATCATTGGCCTGAGTGTGCCCTGCAGTACATCCAGAAAAGTACATATCTGTCTTCATGAAGTGTGACTTCAAGTTGTGTTTTGTTATATATTTTACAAAACTAACTCTTCCAGTCCTCAAAAAGGACAATAAGTGGTGTCAGTTTATTCAGCTAATAGTGAATAAAAGTGTAGTGGAGACATTTTGTGTTTTTATTAGATTGGTGAACTTCTAGCATTAGCATTACTGGATTCCTATTTGATTGGTGGGGCGCCCTTCTACCATGTGTACCATGGGTGCCTGGTGAAGACCTCGTGATGCAAGCCAGAATGCAGAACTGATTGGTAATTTGGATGCTGTGTGAATACATGAGGGACAGACGGCAGTGAGTGAGGAGGTAGGATCAATATATGTCATGCTTTTTTCAAAAGCATTTCCCTCCTAAAGTTCTCCACTGTCAAGTCTGAAAAAACAGAGGTGGTCAAAGAAGTGACACTGCAGAATCTGCCTAGCAATTTCAGAGGCAGTAATTTGTGTTTCTGTTTTCCACACAGGCTGAGAATAATTGATCCTTGGTGTAATTTTTTTCCTGAGTTTTGCTACATACGCAGGTCAGGATAAGTGGAAAGAGCGACTACAATTCCAAGGCTATTTCATTAAAAGGAGTTTGTGAATGCATGAAAAGTGATACAGAAGTATGGAAAGGGCAGAAAGAGTTTGGGAATTGTAGAGAGCATGTCATGAGAGCACATTGGAGCCCTGACTTCAGCTAGCGTCTAAGAAAATGATTAAAGATGACGGCCTACCCCACTGCTTATCAGCAGGTTGAAGCTTTGAGAAGGTGAGTTTCATTGTAACTAAAAGGTGTGATTCAGTGGGTGTTGCAGAACACATTTGGTCATCAGGAGATGATCTGTATCACTAGTCTATGTTGCTTTTGTATCAACTGCCTTCTAACTTTTGTGCTTGTTTTGTTGTGCCTGGAACAAGAAGGAAGATGATACCACCAGACTGACTCCTGACCTCTGGCTTTTTGTTATTCATATGATACCATCATTTATCCTTGGTTCCAATGATTCCAGTGTTCTCTGGTGAAAGTTTCTATGATTATACTGCAGTATATTAGGATCGTGCTTTCCTGCCATTTAACCAAGTATATGATAAATAGGCCTTTAATAGCCCTGAATTCTGGCCTTTTCTGGAACATAAGCTATTAGAAGGCACTGTTTCCTGCATACACTCATGGGTTTCTTTTACTGACTCCGTGATAAAATTTAGTGCTGAAACGATGTTTTGATGCTGACAGCAAAACAATACATAAATCCACTTGTTCTAGGTCTGCCCCTGTTTTTCTTTCAGCATAGAAATCACTGCATTTCAATCGCTTGTTCTCACCTGGAAGCCAAGGCTGTAATAATTGTATAATAATAATAATTCCAGCACAGCGATCTTTCATCTTGTAGTTCTGGAGTTGGGAAACAAAGCAGTAATCTGTTTTCCTTGGCAAAGAAGTGAAGGAGGAATTCCAGTAGAGATATATACATAGAGATATAGATATATCTAAAAACACTTCCTGAATCTGTAGTAATCTAGATGACTAACACCTCATTTAATCACACCACAAGGAGGTAAAGGTTTGAGGTGCATGCATCCACATCAGAGAGAGATAAAAATAGCGAAATCACTGGTGCCTCAAAAATTCTATTAGAAGTCACTTATTGAGGAAAAAAGCTGAAAGCAGTAAAAGTCCTTTTAATGAAAATTACATTTGCCTAAAGTGTCAGAAGAAAGCAGGAACAATTTAAATAAAACATTACCTCATAAGGAAACACAGACAGTAATTGATGATCTCATTTCAGTAAAACATCAGGTCCAGATGGGATTAACATTGAATTCCTCCCAAAATACACCGATATAATTTTACCTTGCACAAAATATATTCACAGTTCTATAAAATGAGTATTTTCTTCCCTGTTCAGAGGCATAGCTATAACATTAATTGTGTTGTATGTGCTCTCAGAATACTGCAATGGGAATATTTTAATGCTTTCTAAATGAAAATAAATCATACTAAAAGAAAAAAATAATACATTAAAGATTTTTCCTTGTGTTGTAGATAATCTTGTTGAAGGCATACTTGAAAAGATTGTCTGATGGTATGCCTTCAGCTGTGGAAGGTTACTGCCTTTGGCCTGCAAGATGAGGTTGCTTAAATTAAGCTGAGATGCTCTTATTGTGTCACAGTGAACTTGGTGAAACCGCACCTTGGGTTCCCTGGAAAACTGCAAGCAGAAGCTGTATTGTTATCTGTGTTTTGCATCAAAACACAACCGTAGCAGAAATTTTCTGAATGGCCATAATAATAACAAGCAAACATCACTGATCAAAGATCCTTCTGACTAGCAGTGAAAATCACAATTTATGGACAGTCAGTGGCAACATACATATAATCCTAAATAGAAAAGACAGTCCATCAAAAAAAAAACAACTGTCCAGTTTGACTCCTTACCTTTAGTTTGAGGGTTGTCTTACATCTCTCCTATTTGCTTCCCTGTCTGTCTCCCAGGTACTCTAGGGGAGCTCCATTACCCTCAGTGCTAAGTGAGTTACTCTAGCCCCCACGTCTCAAGTCAGACACACATCTGAGTGCTCCTGAACAGCTACAGGCAGATGTAACTATGAGCTGTATTGGATTAGGGAACTGTGTTTTATTATTTTGTTTTAAATAGGATCACTTTTATTTGCAGAGATCAGAAGTTAACTCAGGTCCCACAGGTCCCTCCTCAGGACGTCTGTATTATGGCTGGAGGCTGATGGTGAGAGACAGCCACTGGGTTTCTGGCACACAAAAGCAACAGCTCACACCATGGAGGTGAGGTTAGCTGCCCTGCTGCACTCCCATACTCACATCTACGGCCGCTCCGGCCAGGCTCGGTCTGGGAAGCAGGCAGCAGATTAATGGAGTGAATTTGACACTCTCTATTTTGCCCAGGACAGGGTACAGTCAGGAACTGCAAGAAAGCACAGGTTGAGATGACACATGCTGTAACCAGTGAAAGAGGAATGTAAGAACACATAGGGACTTAAGAAAAGGATAGTGCAGAAAAGCATTGCAGTGCCTACCTGCAGGGGTGAGTGTTTGGGTGTCAGAAAACACGGTACGTAATAATGGAAAGAAGGCTCAGGTATGGCTGAGTGTGCTCTCAGTTGTGTCTGCTATGTTTTCCTGTTTGTAGAATAATTTGATCACCTATGAAAGTGTGATGAGTAGAATTTTGTAGTGTTAATAAATCCTGGATTTTGGTCTTACCTTTCACATGTGTAGCCTTTAGCTAAAGCCAGTTCAGTATCTGATGCCTCCGTCTATTAGCCCTTTGACACTAAGGAGAAAAAATCTTCATAATCACTCACTGAAAGAAGAGTTAGAAAGGGAATATGTCTTGCTTAACTTCAAAGTGCAGCTACATCTTTTCTATCACTCGTAGGAGTAAAGGACCCCAGACAGAGGGGCTGCTCTTTTAAGAGTAAGCAAGTAAGAATAGGAGTAGGTCATCACAGAAACTTTTAACAAGGTAGAACAGAGCAGGAAGTTTACCTTAAGGGGTCTAAAATAAAGTTTTTATATTGGGACCCTACTTGCACTAGCCACCCTCTATAGTCTGTAGGGAGAGACAGATCTTGCCAGAGGTCATTCAATTTCAAGGCAGCCCCAGAAAGACTCAGATTCTCTGATTATATGGGGACTCTTAGGCATGTTATTTAGATGCCTAAAATTAGACATGGTGAACTGAAACCTACTCAATTACAAAACTCTGAGACCTCTATTGACAGCACAGGAGTGGAGATGGCCAGCTAACTGCTTGGTACTATGCTTCTGGCAGGAAAATACGGAGCAGCAGAAGCTAGAATTCTGCTCTGCTGCCCAAACAATATTGACGGCATGTATAGAGCACTGCCTCTACACAACAAATGCAGTAAGTTGGTGACTGTGCAGAGAATAACACTCTTTATTAAAGCACCAGTGCTCCTTGGTTGCAAACAATGCAGCTGCCACTCACAGCTAAAGATTTTCACAGCTGATGTGTTCTGCTCATCATTTTCCCTTGCTCAGGCTTGACTGGTTGTTCCTTAGCCTGCAGTGTGGGGTGGGAATGAGGAAATGTGATGGTCTTGGAAACAGTGCAGTGTCCTTGGTGGACCATATAGCACGCAAATCAAAGGAAACACAGATTTTTCTTTTTTCAGTTGTGGCTGTTTGTTCTTCCTCCTATCTACAGGTTTTCACCTGCTGTCTCAGCCAACGGTCATTCAAAGAACCATATGCTTTTAGTGGTAAAAGAACTTTCAGAGTGGGGTTTTGATATTCTTGTTCTGTTTTTCCTGTTCAGCAAGAGGCTTAATACTTGAATGCTATATCCGTTTGCTTTGTATATACTTTTTCCATCTCTATTCTTTCCTATTATAATTCCAGTGGTATGATGTGCAAGGTGTTTTCTATACAACCTGCAGCTCAGTGACCCTGCAAGGTAATGGCTTCAGAGCTCTCAACTCTATCTGACCCTTTGTTCACAAAGAGCTACTTGTCATATACATCACATCCCTCTGTGGTCTGAACCATGCCACAGGAACATTTTATAAAGCATACAGCAGAAGACAAGGGTACCGAGGATGCTTTCAATTGCCTCTGAGGTAAATTGTCAGTTAATGGACACATTTTTAATTGATTTTAAGTATCTGGTCACATCTAGCACCAAATAACGTAAAAGCACAGAATATCCAAGAGCACCGGAACAATTTCTGGGAACCTCCTGCCCATATGTCACAATGTTATCTGTGATTAGCCTAAGCCTACATGGTATGCAAGTCGAGAGATCATTTGTGCATTCAACTCTACAAGTGGGGTTATGCTCATGAATCCAGAGGCACACCAGGTATACCCTCATAGGTCTGACAAGGTTCAAGCAGAGGCGTATGCAAGCAGCACACATACACAGAGTTATGGAATCAGGGAAAGACTACAATGTCGCTGCAGCCTGGGGAATGCTGAAAGCAATGGGGCTGAAACCAGCAAAAAGTCTGAAAGAGTGAAGCTGATTGCAAACATCTGAAGCAAGCCTTGCCTTCTCCTGAGAGCTTAGCTAATACTTGTCCTAGGCCAATGACTACCCTATTTAAGGAGCAGATATTCACTCATTTTGGAGTCCCTGAGGCTGGCAGTATTGACAGTTGCTGTTGTCATTGCTTGTTCTTCTTCTGCAACATCCCAAGGCAGTCATTGCACTATAGCCTCTGAAGTTACAGTCTTGCTTTTTTTCATCAACTTCTCCAAGCTAAAGCAGATTTCAGCTAGGAGCTAGGTATTTATAAACCGGCAGAGAGTTTGCCAAAAACTTAAGCAAGGAATTAGAAGCAATCCAGACTGTACAGGATATATGGACAAGGTTAACATAACATTTCCTAATATTTAAATTGAAGTCATGGAAATTCCATTAAAGAACAACGTAAGAAGCAGAAGGTATACCTGAAAAATAAAAACATTACTTCTGTTTTCCCCACATGGCTTTTTAGCCAGGAAATTGGTAAGATTGTCCCTAATCTGTCACCCACCAAATGGGCACTGAATTTGTCCCTTCAGTACAGCACACCAATAAAACTTTATTACCTTGCTAACAGACAAATTGCTGATACTTGAAATGCTGAGGCATATTTTAGATTAAAGACTGTTCATTCTAGTCTCCTCCTATATTCTCTTCTCCTCCCATGTGCCAGCCTATGCAGGGACTCTTCTGCCTTGGCCATGCAGCATCCACTTGGGCTTGTTGAAGCAGGAAGTTTCAATAACCCTATCAGTTTGAACAGCAGGAATCTGGGAAATATCCTGGGGTAAGGGACAGGTGAACTGGTCTCTGAGGACACCAATAAGTCTCACTGGTCTTCAGATATAGCTTGATCAGTGTTGTATGTTGGTGTGAAAGACCACCTTCACAACTTACACTATGAACTGGCACTGACTATAGTCTGTCCCTTGATCTCCACGGCTCTCAGATGTCCTTCGTGCCTCCTCTGCCAAATTCTAGACCAAGCAACTCCTTTGCCCTTTTGACTTACCACTTCTCAGCTGATGGCCACAGGATGAAGGTGCTCAGTACAGATGCTGAAGGTCTTCCTGCTGTGCCTTCCTCATTCTTGCTGCTTGCACCCTCCAGTGTGGGTGTGGAAATGAGTCAGATATCAATGACAAAGTAGCCTTTGAAAGAAACCTGAGAGGTTTCTGCCTCCTGAATGTTTAACTGAGGAAGAGAGTACCTACAGAACAGAGCCACATAGCCTCACAACCTCCCAGACTCCAGCTGCTACCGTTGCACTTTTCTGCTGCTCTCTTGCAACAACTTGTGCTTCCCGAGCAAATTCTGGGACAGGATGAGAAATATCTATTCTTCATAAAGGTCGCTTTACATTCCCATATTGTTGTTTTGATCAGCTGATCTCTACAGCTGAATCCATGGTGGACAAGTCTGCCTAGGCAGAGGTTATCCTTGAGACAGCTAAAGCAGCACTTCTTGAACACCAGTGACCAGCTTGCCCCGACAGTCTCCTGCCAGGATGGCAGGAAACTATGAAATCACTGCAGGTCCTGACTTTCACTGTCTACAGGCCTGATGCATTTCAATTCTTTTAACAGCTGAAATTCTCTGAGTGCCTGGAAAGCTCTTCCTGTTGCTACAGAGTGTAAACCACTAATGGGGTTGGCTTTGACAGTCTTGGTGGGAGAGCTTTCACTGGGCCCCACAGACTCAGACATTTTTTTTTCTATGATGATAAGCTGGAGGAGTCCTCAAAAAAATATTCAACAAGAGAGCTGTAATTAAATGCTCTCTAATGTTTATGTACTTTAAATAAATGGACCAAAAAAGTATGTGGCACAGGACTGAGGAGAATGTTTTGCTGCTGTTAGAGGGGTGAATGGAATACATGTTAACTTTCCCCTGTTTTATTCATTTTTTGTAGACATAGCATCAAACCACCAGAGCTTCTGCACTGTCTTTGTTACGCTGCCATTGTCAGAAACGCAATTCTTTCGGAGCATGGTTGTGCTGGGGTGAAGAAAGACGCAGAGTGCTATGGTCTCCTCTCCTCCTCGCCAGCAGCCTGCCTCATGCCACCTACGGCTGCTGCATCAGGCCTCCTGACGTTGGTTTTGAGACATTTTTATTTTCAGGTCAGGAACAGGTTTATTTAGAAAGCAAGTATACTGTTACTGTTTTTCAAGCTACAGCACATCACGGAGAGTCTGTACTCCACAAATAATAGGAAATACAGAAAAATATGGCATTTAGATAACTACTATTAATAGTATACATTCAGTACATCTCCTATTCACGAATGAGGATGGCTTCTTACGTCAGCCTTTGATCTTTGTAGTAGTACAAGACATTGCTGTAGCCGTTGCAGCAATCTTGTTTCCAGCCACTCAGATACCTGTTTCTTGTGGGGCTCTGTCTGAAGCACAGATGTCCTGTCCTGTCACCATTAGTCTCTGGAAGGCAGCAATACTGTATCTATAGTGGATGGGTGTCACATAGCTACATATGTTTCTGGAGAAAACCATGGTTCCTTGGGCTGTCAGCACTCAGTCCAGCCGTATTGGGATCTCTGCCTTTGTTTTAAAACAAGAAACAGCCTGACACTGCCTCTGCAGTATAACTAGCAAAGTGAAGTGGAAATAGTCAAGCAAGACAGCATGAAATCTAAGCAACTATAAAACATAAAGCATTACTGTGAAATACTTCAACACATCAACCACTCAGGATTCAACTTTCTCACCTATCTTTGTGCTATTTGTCCCCTATGCAACGTTTCATTTGCACTTTCCTGATCTTTTTTTTGCACAAAAGATGAATGAATAAAGTGATGGACTCTAGGCTGCTTTTCTGCTGAGTCTTAGCAGAGTTACTGGTGAACCTGACACTACGAACATATCCATCAACACTATAAGAGACTCTGTAATGCAGTTCTTTCACAACTAGCTCTAAAGCACAGAGAGGACAGCTAAATGGCACCATTCTCTTAATATAATAACCTTTCAATAATTTAATCAAAGCTACTGAGAAAAAATGTCCTTCAAAAAGTTCATGTAATTGCACAGCCCTGTCTATAATTTGAACTTTTATCTCCGGGAAAAAGAAAAATCGGGCAACATATTTTCCCTGGTTCTTTCAAAGACTAAGTGGCAACAGCAGAAGCTCCCTATTCAAAGCCTAGTATTTTCCATTTGTCAGAGGCCAGGAAAAGCCAAATGCTTCTGAGGATTTAAAGGTTCACTGGGGCTAAAAGAAGAAAAGCGAAAAAGACAGCAGCAAGCTCTAAAGGTACTGCAGTCTGAAAGTGGTGAGTATGCTCACAAGGCTTATTAGCTGTTGACCTCCTTCCACCACTTAGGTTATAATGTGATGACAGCCTGGTGACGATGGAGAGAAGCCACTCTTCCTCCTTCATGCTGACCTAGAGAATTAGGATCATGAACCAATCACACAAGCATGCCTTATAAAACCATTGATGGCAATTGCATTGCCACCTGCTCTCCTGCTCTTGAGTACTTCAAGGGCAGTTGTCAATTCCTCAACAGTCAAAACCATTTCACATCTTGCAGCTGTTCAAATTCTTCAGGGAACAGATGCAAGTAAAATGTTATTGTGATTCCCTGGACTGTATGTGATTTGTTTTTGATTTTTAATTGGGAAATTCAATATAATGTCACTTAAGTTGGAAGTTTTTAAAATACTGAAAGTGGAGAACCATAACAACTGGATCTGGGAAGGAAGGCACCTCTGCATTTTTATAGAAGTCTGGCAAAATGTGCGCCTTTTAACAGGGTGGGGGGTTGAGGGGGGTGCAGGGGCAAGACATCCCTACCTTCCTTTCCAGCCAGCTGGGAACAATCACAGGCCCTTGAGAAACAGCCTGCCATCATGTCTTTCACCTCTAGAACAGAGCATAAACAAATTTACATAGGACTGTGACATCAAAAAACATTAATGAAAACCCTTTTGTTGACTCATGGCTAGAAGTGAGCAAGCCAGAGACTGTTTTGGTTGGTTGGTCAAATGCCCACCCCTCTCCCCACTGTTATACTTAAAAAAGAAATTAGTTCAGAAAAGCTGGTGTAAAAATGGGACCCCTTCACCTGAACCACAAACTGTTTCATTTCATGATCACTTCAGTCCTTAAAACATGATATTAGACTACTTGACTTTAAATTAAAATGTCATTTTGAAAAGAAAAAGTTGAAAATATTCCATTGGAAAATGTCTAAATAGAAGAAGTCCTGTTATACTTTTCCTCTTCCCCCATATTCCAGATCCAGTTCCAGAAGGGCTGAAACTATTCTCCATATTCACAAAAAATTAGTCTCCTGAAACTACTGCTATAGGAGAATTTATTCTTCACTCCCAGATTCACTGGTCTATGATCCAAACAGAGATTTAGTCTACTGGATCACTTTTTTCAGTTGCAGTTTTTATTTCTTTCCATAGTTTTTGTATTCCCTGTAGTGTCACTAGAAAGTCACAATACTGTCAAGAAACATGTACTCTTTTTTTTTCCCTCTTTCTTACTTTTGCCTCAGTGTTAAAAAGGAATTAAAGATTCTACTTAGTTCTAATATTATGGAAAAGACATTCTGTAGAAAATAGTGTTGAAATATAAACACAGATTTTTGAAGGGAAAATTAACCTAGAGAGTATTTCTGTATAGTTGTTGAAGTCACTGTGTATAATCGAACTTTCCAGCTAAGACAATTTAAGTAGCTTTGAAGAACATAAAGTCTATCCTGTCTTACTGAGAAGAAGCGACAACAGCTTGACAACAACTTTAGCTTTCATTGCAAATAAGATGACCAGATAACTCAGTCTAGCAAGAAATAGGAGAGGAATAGGAAGTGAAGTTACAAGTGGTTCTATATTTTCACCTCTGACGCAATAAAACCACCTCTGTAACTACAACATTAGTACTGGTCTGTTGTGCTTAGTTGTTAAACTGCAATTGCTGAGAAAAAATTCCAGGAATTATGAAAATATATACTCTCAATCTTGATGCTCTTCCCGAGTCATTAATTTTGATGCAGACTTCAAAACACAGCACTCTTGCCGAATGAGCCTGTGGACCACATGAGCTGCCAGCAGAAAATATTCTTCTCCAAGTGGCATTAGACCAAGGCTGAGGGTCTCTATAACTCTGAAGTGTAAAGCCAATGTGGGAACTCGCCTGCTCCCAGGTTGGCCAAGCCACAGAGAATTCACCTTCTATTGCCTGTCTCCTCTTGCCTCCCTCCTCCAGGGATGAGAAACCTAAGACTCATTTCCCCTCACATTTTAAAGGGTCACTCCCCTTTCCACCTCCCTACGCTCTTCACCTCCACCACCCTAGGATGAGAGGTTCCCCAGCAACAGCTCTTGTCACCCACGAACATGGACGAGCGGGCATGGACAGGATCTACCAGACAGCTTTCCCCCTTTCCCAGGCCTAAGAAGTGGAAACCTCTTTCCACTGTCCCCTCTTCCATGCTCTGAGCCCTACACTGGGGAAAGTAACAACAAAACTAAAGCATCTGTGTGGAGGAATTGCATTGTTGCCAACTTCTGCGATCTTCTTGTGATTTCACTACTTCAGGGTAGTTCTCACAGTCCCAGTTTCTGGAATCAGGATGTTAAGGTAGATCCTACTTTTCAATTTTGAAGGCATTTTTTAACTTTTGTTGTTATGGGGAAAAAAGTCTTCCCGTGTGAAGTGAGTCCAAGGTAAGGAATCAGTAGGCAAATAAAAAGAAATCCCTAAAGTGTGACTATTAGTATTTAATCATCCAGTTGCTGGGGGAGGAGAAGACCACGACTCACAGTTTTTAAGTGTTTTTAGGGTTGGCAGTTGTTGAATGGGAGAAGTAGGATATCTTCAGTGCTTTTTCTGAATATCGTAGTTACTGTTTAAGCGACAGAATTAATTAACCACTTTTGAGGGTAGCAAGATTCATTCTGGATGGGAAGGGATTGTGACTGTGGGGACAAAAAGAAAGATTTAGAAGAAGGGAATCAAATAATGGGAAAAAAGAAAAAAAGGCCACGTAACTAATTTTTTCATAATTTTTGTTTCAAAAAGAGCAAGTTCAGGTCTGTGCCTTCATTAGGTGTGCACACAGTATGCTGGTTCGGTAGTGACTATGGGAATACTGTCTGTCTTGGTTATGGAATTTTACCCTGTCAGAAAAAACATTTTTACAGGCTTTTGGGTTTTTTCATTTACTACTTAGGTATTTTCTACTCCTAAGATAATTTCCTGCAGAGGAAATGCTATCGTTCTCATTCAAGTAGCATTTTTTAACAACTGTTCTTGTTTCCTATCAGCAGTTCTGTGTTTTGGGACAGAACCAAATTATCTGTTTTAAATTCTATCTCTGTTACACTTTCTCCAGCATTGCTTATGAGATAGCAATTTCACAGCCCATAATCTGCAAAGTCTATAATGCAATCTATGTAGGAGTTTGTGCTGCATTTGTATCGAATTACATGTGATAGCACTGCTTCTTGGGTTCATTGTAATCATCTGGTACCATAAGATCTTGCTTTCACAGGCTTGCATGATTTTAGTGGTGAATCTGATTCTACAGTGCTGAAATGTTGACACCTATAGCTGTAAACACCTTCTTTCTACCAGATGTTGTGTAGACTGAATCTCTTATCTCTACCTATAAATATCCTACATAACACACACACATCTTGGGGAGGACTACTGTGATGGTGGAACTCCCAGAAGCAGATATTACCCTCTCAAACCTAATTGGTTTTTAAAAAATTAAATAGGTAAGACATAATAACCATAACACAGTTCCAGACACCCATGCATGGTCTCTTAGGGGTATTCCAGTGTTATCCTCTGGAACTAGTGTTGTATCTCTCTGGTACAAATAAACCAGTCATGGTTTTTAAAGAATTTTTTGTTGTGTTTATCTGTGTAAGTGGACTTGAAAGCAATTTACTGTTTGCAAAAAAGCCACAGAAATTATTTTTAATGTCACAATGAAGTAAAGAGGGATGAGAATGTAAGGCATCAAAGGCATATTTCTACAGATCTGAACTCCGTTCTGAGTTCACAACCATTGACTATCTGATGTGCCACCATCTAGGGTCCACAACCTACATCGCATGTCCTGTGTCCTATTCCTTCAGTCTGCCCTGGGGTTTATCTGGATATTTTTCCACCAAAAGGTCTTGACAATTATCAGCAGGTGGAACCACATCTTACTGTGGTGTAAATCAGTGCAAGTTCCATGAAGACAGTCTAGCCTTGTACAAGTGAAGGCTCCAGTGTGGAGGGGCACTGAATGAGGGGCTTGGAGACCATTTCTTTACTGAGTAGCATAATTCAACCTTATATTGGATATAAGTTTCTTTTAGAGCTTTGGCTAACCAAACGTGTCAAGTTTCCAAATGAAAATAATTGCAGGTCTCAGTTGTGTAAGTAGAGGAGACATTCAACAATTTAGGGTCATTACTCATTGTCATAAGGAAAAGGTTTTCAGAAAGATGTAACAGATTATTTCAGATACTTTACACTCTAGTTTTATATTTTATCTGAGCTGATGAATTTCTTTTACCTAGCCAGACAGCTTAGCCAGCTGACCCACTATTATAAAAGGCAGTACAATAGAAGTCATTTCCTTGGCAGCTGGCACTGAAAGATATTGTGCTAAATGGTATTTTTGCTCCTGCTTAATCTCCTTCTCAATTATTTGCTACCTCATTTAGCTCAACACTAAGAAAAAGAAAACTCAGCTTTTTGCATTTAACAGAGATGCTCTTTTCTCCAGACAGGGATTCATGCAAGCTGCACTTCTTTACAAAGCCATACCCTTGGGTTGTCCACCCTGAAGTTGTGGTAGAGGACAAAATCTCAGGAAATTAAATCATCTGCCTATGGAAGTTAGCTGGTTCTGGGTCCTATCCAGAGCTTGTAGTCAAGCTGGCAGCTATTTGCCTTGGCCATTGCTGCTGAGACTTCCAGACCAAGCTTATAATTAACCGTCAAAAACTAAGCAGAATTAAAATATAATTCAAAGCAAACAATTACTTAAACATAAGCTCAGAGTTTTCTTATAGTTTGGAAACTGTGACTCAGATCAAGCTTTTCAAGCGTGTTGCTGAAGAGAAGAAAATTCAGCTTATGTCCCTTTGTACAGCAAAAATTAAGTAACCGAAATCATAAGTCCTGAAGGATCACTTGAAACGGGTGCCTGAGGCCCTTCCTTTACATCCCGACCCATAAATGGCATCTAACGTCTGCTGGCTGATCACTGAGGGCCCCTGTTATATTACAGACATTGTCAAATACCAGTGTTTCTCTGGTTTTGGTACTTGTCCACTGATCTCTTCTTGGTTTTAAAAGGAGAGTAAACTTCTGTTTTCCAACTTTCCTAGGAGAATCTTAGATAGTGAAAATGTCCATTACATTATTTTCTCTACGGAGACTAGTTATTTACTAGGTGCAAGAACATTTTTTTCCTGAGGTGTTGTAGTTTGAGAAGATGCTGTAACATAATGTTTATACTCTCTGTAAATTGTTACATATGATTTATACATTTTAAAATTGATGTTCTAAAAATATACTGCAAACACATAAGTTTTCTTCTTGTTGGTTAAAGAGGCAGTCTGCAATATAAATGGATGAAGAAAAACCAAAATACTGCCACAATATAATGCAAGGAGATTGGCATGGAATGTAACTTGAACACAGTTAAGATCCTAAGAGTTAAAACACAAACTCCTACTCTATATCAACAAAGTCCCAAAAACAAGGGACGTTCACATTTTTTACTTTTAAAGGAATTTTGAGTAGGTAAAAAATATGTACTTTTCCCAATTTGCCATCATTTTATGCCATTCTGATAGCTTTTCTTTACTCTGTCTCTACCCATGCATTTTCTTTGGGTGTTTAACAGTTCCCTCAGGGCAGGACCAATTATTTATGACACACTTCTCCATGTAAGATTTGTTTGGGAAAACTGTTCCCATGGAAACTGCTGTTTTCAAACAGGCTTCTATTAACTTCAAACAATAGGATTGCTTATACAATAGAGAATACATCTTTTATTAGCAGGCATATTCTAATGACTTTGACAACCAAATAAATTGCTTGGAGGAAAAAAATGAGGTATATTCTGTGATATGTTTAAGTAGGCATTCAGCTGTCAGCTGGTAAGTACAGGGAATTAGAGTAACTGAGTTCATTTAACCGAAATCCAGTAAGAAAGTCTCTTAAAATTTCAAAACAAAGCTTTTAAAAACTTCAGTGAAAAGCCTGCACTGGAATGCTATGAAAGAGCAGCAAGTGCCTTATCTGCAAATATAACACTGAAGGTTTTTATTTCAGGAATGTACAAATTTCATGTGTATGACACACCTACAATGTAAGGTTTTGGCACTACAATAGATTGACAGGTCAAGATGCTACAGACACATGAATTCTGTGGCTTCAGAATCAAGCTTTTATAATTAGGTTTTCTCTTTGTGTTGTTTTGCCATTTGTTCTTGCCTCTCTCTGTCTCCTGCTTATCTTCTGCTCTTTGTAGTCCTCCAGACAAAATGAAGCACAGCGCAGCTGCAGCATAGCCCATTTGAGCAGGTTGTTAATGAAAATCAATCATTTTTATTTGCCTGGACAAACAATTTGCCTTTAAAAAAAGTAATTTAAGAACCTACTTCATTAATTGTCTTGGTGGTATTATTATATTTCTAGAGCTGTAATAGCTTGTAGTGTAGTCAGCAACAGGGCAAGGCAGGTGGAATGGGGTCCTATAGCAACACCCCAGTCCTCCAGTTTGGTCTCTTCCTTTGGTCCCACGCAGAAGTTCATGCTGTTAATTCAAAGGCCTCTGCTTCCCGCCTTAGCACAGGCAGGTTCGTAGCGCTTGTTTATCTTCTGAGTCATCTTCTGAAGAGAGATGCAGAAAAAAGAACTTACATAAGCTTTCCTGCTGGAAATGTGCTTCATTTTTAAAAAGGAACTAATTCAGCCAGGGACTGAATAAACTCCAAGGACACAATGTATAAAGGAAGTAAACTGTGAATTCCAAATTAAAGACTTTTAACAGCCCAAGATAAGCTGACTGTGGGGCTATCAAAAAGAAACCCCTTGGTTTACTGTGCTGCAGCTCCTGAGCATATTGTCACATGTACATGCAAGGAGAAAACTGTATAAATTCACTTGTCTGTTGAACTGCTAAAATGCAAAATTGCCAACACAAGAACTACAAGAATTTTAAACTAGATCACACAAAATCACTGACTACATGTTTTTTTAAGCTGATCTCATGAGATTGACTGGAATTGCTTGGGATTTGGGGCCTTAATAAAGAATTACTTTCAACCTTCTTTTCTGGAATGAAAGCTACATATGACTACAGACCTATCAAAGGACCGTTGGTGGCAAAAATTTTAACGCAACTGGTGACTCAAGCCATCTGATGGGATCTCGGGTAGGTTTGGTAGGTAGTCTTGGTTTCTAAGAAGCCCTAAAAAAAACCGAGGTTGCTTCTTATCCTGAATGGTCCTACAAATTTTCCAGAATTGCCTAAGCTCAGCCAATTAATGTGTTAAAATTTTCCTCTCTTTCAGAGCAGAGGACATTTTCCAGTGGCTGGCAAAACCAAAAGAATTTTAAAATATGTAATTATAGAATAAGCTATATATAATGCAGTATGTAAACAATAAAAACTATTTTGTTAGTAGCTGAAATAACTCCTGTCCCCAAGGGGCAATGGAGAGGGTCCTGCTCCAGTAGGAACAACTGGAAACTGTCCAGTCCATAGGGATATGCGAAAAGTCTCCACCCAATTGTCTCTGATGTCTCTTTTGTTCTTAAATGTTCTTTTTTATAACTGAATGATTTGGCCTATAGTGGTAGGTGCATTTGCCTAGATTCATCCTTGGTGCAGCCTGAACTAGCTCTATCTGTCTCTTGTTTGTGGGTTGGATTTTGCCACCTTACTTCTACTGAATCCCATAATGTTTCACTGAGCTGCTAGAGGCAGCGTGCCTTCTCTCCGGCATACTGCTTTCCTGAGGTTTAACAACACGTTTTGGGGGAGAACTTACTTACCCATTTGGATAAGAGAATGAAACACACATTGACTACTTTTTAACCTTCTCATCCCACAAATAAGAGGCCATTTATGACTTCAAAGCAGGAAACATGGGAATTTATGTCACCATATCTGGATAGTCTTTCCTTTTAACTTCTTATAAACTGCAGATCTCCCTCACAAATAAAAAACAACAGAAAAGACTTTCTTTGTTTATTTATTTTACTGTAAGAAGATCCATTGTGACCTGCAGTCCCACAACTGAATTAATTTCGCCATTTTGCATTCCCAGTGTTGCTGGCTTCTTTGATTTTGATTGTGTTTTCTAATCTATAATTCCAGAACCCAGTTCACGAAGTCCCTATGAGAATCTTCACTTTCAGCCCTTTGTGGCAACACTGGAAAACATAACAGCTTAGCACCCAAAAGACACATGTATTAATTATCCTAATTAATGATATATATTCTCATAGTAATGGTCATTGGATGAGTAATAATTTTTATTATTTAATATGACAAGAGCTTCTTGAGTCAGATTTTTAGCTACACGAATACTGGAAGAAAAACTGTCTTGAAATATGGATATATAGGTTTTAAAGAAAACAAAAAGGAAGGCATTTTCACTTACATTTCAGGTGCGCTTGTTAGGTACAGAAAAACAGTGTTACCAAAACCAGGGTTCTGCAGTTTGCTGAAGACAGGGGGTTTTCAGAAAGGCCAATGACCCTACTCTTTTTGTGTTGTTTGATGGGATATTTATCATTTTTCTCCAGGTTAGTGCAGGGCATTTCTGAAAATCTCACTCTTGACCTACTTAGACTGATTTATATTCTCATTTCAAAGAAAAAATCTAAAAGAAAATTGGGGATTTGAGAGTCTCAACACCACTTTTGATCCCTAAATGCAACATCAGGTATCATAGATGTTTAGTTGTTAAAACTTGCACTACTGCCACTTCAATGCACAGACTGCACGTTATTCATCAGCACTTTCTCCAGCACTTTCGCTTTTGAACATTTACACAGCCACCAAATGCAACACAAACTGCCACCGGCAAGATTTATCTCCTATCCATCATTCACAAAGCAGCATTGTCAAACCTTTGTCATATGCGGGCTTGATTCTCTCAGCCTGCTTTCCATGCAGCTCCAACTTACTGGTGTCCTTGCAGGAAATGCGAGCCCTGGGGTCCCCCAGGCTCAGCAAACCAACCCTCTGACACAGCAGAAGACCAGCAAGTGAGGGCATCAGAGTCTTCCAGTCAGGTACACCCCTTTGCCCAGTCTGCAGTTGGACCCGACCATGGAAACTTCATCCCTCAGAGAGCTTCCCTTCCTCTTAGGATGTGGAATGGGTAAATTATGTCTCTCCTGTTTCTCATTTTTGTTAATATGTTGTTATATTTACTGGAGAAGGGATGTGTATCTAAGTATCTCAGGTTAATATGAAGGCCATCGTGTTTTTGGAATACTGTCAATCTCTGTCTATCCAATGAATTTTTAAACTTATGCTTAAGGGAAGGAGGACAACAGCCACTATTCTTTCCTTTGTTTCCAGACAAAAAAAAAAATTAAGATTGATTCAACTTAGACACTTCAGTCCAAGAAAGGGTTCATGGATGTGAAAGAGGTGTATTTCTATTCCATCCAAAATTAGAAACATAGAATGTATTGGAGGAAAAAACCCTGAGTCCCTGTTCTTCTCCAATTTCCTATGGGCTAGTACTACCTGATTCTACAGCCAGCCTGCTGGCTTCTGTGTATCAGATGTTACAAGCCCAAACTGCTCGCCAGGCAGCGGGAGGTGTGTCAGACCTGGGGTTACAAATTCCCCTTGGCAGTCAGAGGCCAAAATTTTGAACATCTCGGTGTTCAACAGTGCAGTGCCTAATACTCCCTTGTGAACCTTGGATTTGTGTAGTTACCACACTAAACCAAAAGGAGTTGTTACAATTTCTTGTATGATAAAATAAAAGTTTTGGTAAAACAGGAGCTGATCCAATGCATGATTAAAAATTTGAATCTGAAAAAGAGATCTGTCAACTTGCCTTTTGCTCCTTGTAGAGCAGAATTAGCAGAAAAGTGAATAGTGATGCTTCTTCACATCTTATTTCAAAGCCTAAGTATCTGATGAGATAAAAAGAAAAATAGGGTTTTTAGCCAAAAAGAAAAAAAAAAAAAAGATAAACAGAAGGGAATACATATCTATTTTTGCAAAACTGCTTGTTTCCTTGAGGTGACACTTCAGCTTCTTTCCAAGTGCATACTAGTGTAATCAAAGTTAAACATATTTTCATATGTTTGAATATTAATATACTTTAATGTTCAGAAATTACAGTAAAGCACAAATCTAACATATGCCCCAGCATGTTTCATGTGTTTATTCTGTACTTAAAAAATGAAATTAGTCAGTTCTCTGCAGTATTAGACTGATTCCTTTTCTCTGTCTTGAATATGGAGTTTATATCCTTGCTGATATTTTTCTACAGTATAATTAACTGTTTTTAAAACACACATGTAATATGCTGTTCATATGCTTTTAATCCAGCTTAATCACCTATAAAAATCAACTAAACTGATGATCATTGAGTTTTATTAAATTCCTAGATTGACCTTGAAGACCAGGCTGAAAAGCTTGATTTTCAACAGGGATATGTCCTTTAGAGGTTTGTCTGCTACAGCAAGATAGCTGTACCTCATAGTATCTTTGGGCTGTCACAAACATCTTTCTAACCATTCCACTTGAAGACCTGGGGTCCACAGCAGACATTTGTGAGGAAGAACAGACTCCTGTGGCTACTTGCAACCTCTGCCTAGAAAACAGCAAGGTTATATTCCAGTTCACTCTGAAACTTCAGGACAAGAGGAAACGGAGTGCTCATTTCTGTACAGTTAGATTTCTTGTGCCTTTTGATCCAGTAATTTCCAGTTATTTGTTTCAAGTTTTCCAGTATTTATGTTGTCCTATGAGAAATAGTAAGGAAGCATTTGACTTGTAGCTATTCTAGGGATGGGCACTAGCTGTATATGGTGCACAATACGGAGCCTTCTCCCAGAAAACACAGGCTGATGCTAACCAGCATGAATTTGTGATACATGTGCTTGGCACCCACCTTGGCTGCCAATCAGATTTTCAAGGCAGTCAAGCTCTTTATTATGATCTCTCTGGAGAATTATTTCTTTTTCTGTCTTTCCTTCCATGTTTCCTATTCACCACTGAAAACAGAGTCTGATGGAGTCCAGCTCATATTCTGCTGAGACACAAGAGGAAAATTTTGGGATAGGGAAAAAAAAAAACAGCAGAATTTTTATGGAACAGAGTTCCACAACAAATCTGGTTGAGCCTGAATCTTCCCAGTTTTATTGTGCACAACAAAACTCTTCTACTGAACTAGGTATGTGCAAACTAATAGCCAAATGGAACCTAAAGGAATCTGGCAGGAGCTTATTTTATTTGAATAAACTAGTTTAAAAGGACAAGAAAAGAAAGATATTCCTCCTTGCAATACATATGATATGTCTTTAACATTATGAAATACTTAGATGCTATCATGATTAAATGCTATACAAACCACACATGTCTAGTTGAAGCATTATAAATGGGACTAAATCAGAGGCCCAAATGATGAGCTTATTTTCACCTCTGTTGCAAAGACAACATGGATACACCTAGCTCCTTATCAGACCCAGGCCCTAGTAGCTAAAAGGGAGCCCAAGCCTATAGGGGACTGGACAATTGGGAGGGGAAAGTAAAGAGCATGTGGGCAACAGCGTGATAAGTGAGGGGCATTGCATAAAGAAGGGTGAGGCAAGTACCTGAAAGGGGGTTCTCCTGGAAAAGAGGAGAGAAGGGTGTCAAGCAAGGGTTTTTTTTTTTTCTTGGTGGTATTTTGGGTGGCTTTTTTCAAATTCTGAGAAGATTAACTTTGTTGAAGAACTATAATGAGATCTGGACTGTGTGAAGGCAACTTACCTTTGAAGGTGTTCAGATGGAAATGCAGCAACCCATGAATATTTTACTTAAAAGCAATTAATGTCTGTGTTAAAACCTCACTGGAAGATACACAAATCCCCCTGAATTCCCTCTAAGGATTTACCTGATATTCTTTTCAAAATGTCAGGAAAAGTACCTATTAATCACCACCTAAAGGCATCACAGCACTGTTCATATTACAGGTTTTATTTCCAGGAAATCATTAGTTAATAAGACTGTGCTAAACTTTCTAATTGTTTCAATATTGAGGCAAGCATTACAACCTGGAGAACTTTAAGAGGTACAATTAAGAAAGCAAGAGAATCATAAACGTAAACAATCCCAGGAGCATGGTTAAACCTTGAATGGGAACATAAGGTCAGTTTTGATTAACCATTTGGATAAATTTAGCCTTTAATGGAATGTAGAACCAACAGAAATATTTCCTTTTTTTAGGCATTTTAATGGAAAAAAAATGAAGAGAAAAATTGTCTTGCAATGTAAGCACAAAATTGTTGGACTAAATCAACAAAAGAGAATATGAAACTAAGAAGTCTAGGCTTGTTATCCAAGCTAAAAGAAATGCAAAACATATGTATGGCAGAGAAATAAACGAGGGACCAACTTCTGATTATAGTTATACCCATGAAATGTCAGTGATCATACTTGGGCTACACAGTGACAGATGTTTTTAAAATACTGCTTTCTTAGTCATTTAAGGGGGTGGGTTTGTCGTAGGTTACAAATACATTTCTTTGACCTGAAACCATCTCTTTAAAATGGCAATGTAACATTTTAGAATATTAATATCCACTGCAGAAGTTTTTTTAACAAAATATCTTAATATAACAGGAGCTTGATTCAATCTTTATACAGATTTTAAGTGCATGAGCCAAAATCATTATAGAAACAGATTTCTAAACTATAAAGCATGTACAGAAGTCCATTTTACATTTAATTGTCAGAGCAGGCAAAACACTTCCAACAAAGTGTAAAAAGAGTTTAGATAGAAATCATTCTTCTTACAAAAACCTATACAGGAGACTTTTTTATCATCTGACTCTGCTTAGCTCAGTTTGCAAGAAAATAGAGTTGAGAGAGATGCAGAGCAGATTAGCTTTCTGCTTAATAAATTTTAGTAGGTTCCAGGAAGCAGGTAGCTTCAGCAAGAGTGATCTCCACTGCCTGGCTCTGTGTTGCAGTCAGATTCATGTTATGTGACATAATATGTACAGAAGTAGAGCTTCCTCACCTGTGCTGTATGTGTGGTATTTGACCTGGAGAGGGAGGAAAGGTGAGTTGAGGCAGGAAGAAATGACAGCAGCCGAAACTTTTGGCTGGTACCTTTTAGGTGCATTCTCAGCCGTGGGTGGTTTGAGAAAAAGGACTGTATCCAAGGCGAGGAACAACCAGTTCCAGGAGTGTTCTGGTTCGTCTTCTGAACAGAATGTCAAGTAAAATCAGCTAGATAAATCAAGGTAGCTTATTCCTAGGTCCTACCAGAAACCAAAAATCTGCACAGTGGTACAACTGGAAAATGTCAGTCGGAAACATGCACTTTTTCAGAAAAGACCTTTCTTGCACAGTTTTGGTTCTGGGCTTAATCTTGTCCGTGCACCACCACTCATTTCCAGTAGTTTAACAAGAAAATATACTACAACCTGTTTGTATGGGTGGCAGAGGGACACTTGTAGCTACCTGCTTATGTCTGTCGTGTATTATCTCTGCTCCTTCGTAAGTTCAACAAGGTCCTTATTCCTTGAAATAAATACACAGGAGAGCAGAAACACCTTGCAGAAATGAGCTTCCACATCTCTCAGAATCCTCAACCTTGGCGTTTCTGCAGAGGTCTCTTCTGTCCTCACACTTTGAGACCCTTAGTGGAAAAATGTTACAATGCCACATAAGCCATTAGTGAATATATCCTTGTGAAATATGTAGTAGGTCATTTCTCCTGCTCTCTTAAATGGGAGTGAAAAAAAATCATGAAAGACTGAATCTCAGCCTTGAAAAGACTGGAGTGGTTCTGGTCAGAAGGAAAAAGAGGTTTGAAGAACTAATCACGCCTACTCTTCTTTCCTCTTCGTTCCCAACTTCTGTTGCCTGTCTGCTAAAGGGACACAAAATCTTGGGAGGTGAAAAGAGAAGGCTCCTGCCAGGCTCAGCTCTTGGTCAAGCAGGTGAGTACACAGGGTCTGTAAAAGCACCTGCCTGACTCCATCTCGAGCTGAACTGCAGAAAGCAGGTTAGGTGCACAAGCCACAGACAATGCCGCATCTTCACAGCAGTCAGGGCTGTGCCCACATACTGAAAATATATAGTATTTGCTGTGGCCAGAGTGTAATCCCATCAGTATTTTTATATTTGCAGTGCTACTTGAATTGGGGAAAATATGCTAATGGGAAATTAGATCTCTGTTATGTATTCCACAGGAATAGTGGTATATGAAATAATTATACTCCATTATAGAGTAGCCAGTGAATAAACAATAATTAATGGATTGGTTTAATGTGTTACTACAATTTTGATGTCAGTGTTGGCCCTGTAATAATGGAGAGTTATTTTAAGGCATTACTGAACATGTGCTGTTCTCATTTCCAATGGTAAACTACCAAATGTGAAACTGGTCATTGAAAATCTCCAAGGGAATATCAAAGGGAGCATGCTAAATGTGTTTATGCTTTTAGGCAGAGCTAACACAAATAAATCTCTTAAGATGCACATACCTTACGTGGACCAGAAAGAATATTGTTTGTTTTCTGTGGTCCACATAATATAAGAGGAGAGAGGTAAGGCAGGGAGTACTAAGTGCCCAACACGTATTACTTGCCCTCGCTGGCACACAACTTTGCTTATGCTAGTAAGAAATTACTAACAAGAGCAGTGAGCAATGGACAGAAGGTGATTGCTTCCATGTGTCATCTTTTCCTTTTGTAAGAATCCCCCTGGATCCCTACAAAATGACCTTCAGATTTTTCTAGCCATTTCCTCTCATTCTTTCTTCTGCTTGTGCCTATAGGAAAGGCAAGAAAATGACAATGTGTAAGAGAAAGCTTCAGCGTGAGTAATTTGCAAAGTGAAGTGCTGCTTCCTCATAGCTTCTCAGGAGCAGTCTAAGCTCCTAGTGAAAGATTTCTGAAAATCTTTACTTTTGATATTTCTGATTTTTTCTCTGTTTAATCATCTATTTCATTAGAAGAACTCTTTAGTGCTGTATCTATCCTCTTGTGCAAAAAACTTATGATCAAATACTGTCAGTCGTCAAATAACACTTGAGACTCACAACCTCTTGTGGGGGGTAAAGAATCTAGAAAAATGGGATTTTGACTTGGCAAATGAGAAAAAAATACTGAAATTATTCTTTGTGAAAATAAGCAATTGTCAGGATTAATTAACCACTTTTTCTAGAACTTTTGACGGGAATAATTCCTATGGGTTCTCACAGTTTCTATCAGCTGCTAGTGCTTGCTGTTCCTCATCCTCTTGCAGCCATGACAATCTCTGTATATGCATCCGAAGAGGCTCCCCCTGCCCTCTCTCACCTGTCAGCCCAAACTGTTTTTCATTATGCTTTGAAGGTGTACACAGGTTATATTCTCCTTTCAGCCTGTAATAGGTTTATACGCTAAGGATAACGTTCTTCAGTAGGCCAGATATTTTTATATAGTATATGAGAAATGTCGTCATGTAAGTTTTAAAAGAAAGCCAAAACCAGAGAAATTACCTTTTAACTGTGTTACTGCTTTACTGAAATGGATCTGGTGATACTCATCTAGCCCTGAAGATTTGACTTTCCTGGAATCACAAATAAACAGGGAGCAGCAGCAGAATTTAAAAAAAAAAAAAAAAAAAAAAA
>Ga0065711_1030996_pt1 | contig 30846 bp, 13 predicted proteins | sample Hoacrofraction12_FD_59098 | JGI IMG/M metagenome (GOLD analysis project Ga0065711, IMG submission 59098) | Hoatzin crop microbial communities from Cojedes, Venezuela - Epithelial fraction 12 v2 (version 2) | ecosystem: Host-associated > Birds > Digestive system > Esophagus > Crop | place... | reverse complement strand
CAGTGGAGGTGGAAGGCTGCTGTATGGAGCCCTCTACACGACAAGTCGCGGAAACTGCCGAGGGAGAAGGTGAGTCCAGCCAGTTGGCAGAGGTGAAAGCCATCCAGCTGGCTTTAGACATTGCCAGTCGAGAGAAGTGGCCCGTGCTCTATCCTTACACCGACTCCTAGATGGTGGCCAATGCCCTGTGGGGGTGGCTGCAGCAATGGAAGAAGAAGAACTGGCAGCACAGAGGCAAACCTATCCGGGCTGCCCCATTGTGGCAAGATATTGCTGCCCGTCTGGAGCAGTTGGTTGTAAAAGTCCGTCACATGGACGCCCACTTTCCTAATATTTGGGCCACTGAGGAACATCTAAACAACCACCAGGTAGATCAGGCTGCTAAGATTGAAGTGGCTTAGGTGGATCTGGACTGGCAACATAAGGGTGAACTGTTTATAGCTTGTTGGGTCCATGACACCTCGGGCCACCAAGGAAGAGATGCGACATAAAGATGGGCTCGTGACCGAGGGGTGGACTTGACCATGGACACCATCGCACAGGTTATCCATGAATGTGAAACATGTGCTGAAATCGAGCAAGCCAAGCGGGTAAAGCCTCAGTGGTATGGAGGACAACGGCTACAATATAAATATGGAGAGGCTTGGCAGATTGACTACATCACCCGCCAAGGCAAGCGCTATGTGCTCACTATGGTGGAGGCCACCACCGAATGGCTGGAAACCTACCCTGTGCCCCATGCCACTGCCCGGAATACCATCCTGGGCCTGGAAAAACAATTCCTGTGGAGACATGGCACTCCCGAGAGAACTGAGTCGGACAACGGGACTCACTTTCGCAACAGCCTCATAGACACCTGGGCCAAAGAACATGGTATTGACTGGGTGTATCACATCCCCTACCATGCACCCGCCTCTGGAAAAATTGAGCGGTACAATGGGCTGCTAAAAACCACTTTGAGAGCAATGAGGGTTTGGACTTTCAACAACTGGGATACTCATTTAGCAAAGGCCACCTGGTTGGTTAACGCCAGAGGATCCACCAACCGGGCTGGTCCTGCCCAGTCAAAACCTCAGCACCCCATAGAAGGGGATAAAGTCCCTGTAGTGCACATGCGGAACATGTTAGGGAAGACAGTTTTGGTTAGTCCTGCTTCGGTCAAAGGCAAGTCAGTCCTCAGGATTGCTTTTGCTCAAGGACCTGGGTGTACCTGGTGGGTAATGTGGAAGGATGGGGAAGTCTGATGTGTACCTCATGGGGATTTGATTTTGGGGGAGAATAGTCCATAAATAAATAAATCGTATAAAGTTAATAGTTAAATAACCCTGTCACTGTCTGTTATCACTGTTATAATTGTTGTATGTTATACCAATATTAGCATAGTAAGAATTGTCCAGATTAAAGTAGGATGGACTTTTTAATGAAAACGTAGCAGAGCACAGCGATGATGGAACTGGACCTGGTTTTCAACAACCGGCACCCAGCAACTTCATCAAGATCAACGTCTCCAACCTGCAGACGGTGGGCACGGGCCACACCAGATATATCATTCGTGAGCTCCGGATGCAGCAGGTGACCGCCCATCACCACACATCACCTCTCCTGCCACGGAAGACCGTTACGACAGATGGAGCCCTAAGTCATGGATTAAATGAACTCAACGGACACTTTAGAGTGATGATCCATAGACTAAGGGAGTGATATCTGAAGACAGGAGAAGTGGTGGTGATCAACTGGACAATGGGGGACCTGGGCAAGACGTAGATGGTATGGAATAAGGGGTGGATAATGTCCTGGGTTTGGCCAGGACAGGGTTAATTTTCACCAGAATCCAGGAAGGGGCACAGCTGGGTGGGCTGACCCAACCCCAACCTGGTCAAACAGAGCCGGATATTCCATACCATGTGCCGTCCTACTGGGTTCCGGTGCGGGGGGCAGCGCGGTAGAAAATCACTCGCGGCTCTGGAGGGCAGAGTGGCGATTTGGTTCGAGAGAGCGGTTCTGTTCTGTGGGCTCTGTTCTGCTGGTTTGTTTTGTGTATTCCCCTTTTCTGTACAGTTGTTATTCCTGTTCCCTCTGTTTGCTGTTCTGTTAAACTGCCCTTATCCCGACCCACCAGTTTCTGCCTGTTTCTCTCCATTCTCCTCTGCACCACGGTGGGGGGAGGGGCGGCCGCATGGCGCTTTTGTTTCCGGCTGCAGCCAAAACCAGAACAATGTACAAGTGTAACAGGCAGATGAATGAAGACAAACAGAACTTTTTGACAAGTACAAATTTTTTTTTTGTCTATGTATTGACCAGTTCTTGTCTCATGACTTTGACCTTTTTTCATAATTTTTTCTGACAGCCTCTCTTTGGGCTACACATAGGCTACTCATAGTCACAATGAATTAATTACAATAACATTTACATTTCAGGAAATGTTTTTTTTTTTTTAATCTTTGAAAACGGAAAACCAAAGCATACTCTACAGAAATAAAAAGGCACATAAGTAACTTCTTATGTGGTTTGAATATTTTGAAATAAGCAGTGCATTTTACTTATGTAGAGTTTTTTATATCCATTATGTCCTTAGCTCATTCATTCATAATTTCACTCTTTCTTTACTTCCAATTGAGTGGGAGGTTGCGTAGGGGAGGGAAAGAATTAGTACTTTTTGTTCCATGGACACAGTCATATTATCAATCTTTGTCACGATTTTCTTTCTGTGTAACTTGAATAAGTATACTTTTCTTTCTTTAAAAAAAAATTCATATCACTTAATTTCTCTGTCCAAGAACTACTGAAGGCTGATTTCTGAAAATGGAATTTTCAGACACCAGTTTGCATCTTTGTTTCAATTGGAATGACTTTTGTTGAAATTTGTAGTAATTTTGCTTCTTGCATACAAGCATATGACTTCAGATCTGGGAGCCGGCTTTTCAGCATTCTGGAACACTATGGCATTATGGTGTCTTACATGATATAATGTCCTTGCGGCCTGACATGATGAATTGTACACTCCCCGTAGAAAAAGTAACAGCTTTTAGTTTGCAGTGATTATAAACTGCCGATTTACTCTTTACATAGATATTGTACTGCTTCTACTCAGTGAATGCATTGTTTAAGCAGCTTCACACATTTGGACAGTCCTGCTTCTGAGCTTTAATAGTAACTTTATAATTCAAGTATTATCAATTGCATGCAGTTGAAAGCAAGTTTACCTTCTGTCACAAGTTTACAGAATCTTCTCTTCTAGCCCCTGCTTCTGTTGCCTAGTTCTACTAAAACATACAGAAATACCCAGTGTGTTTAAGGAATTTGTCTTTAGCATGCTAATTCCCCAGTCATTCTGAAATAAATAAATTAAAAGGAGATAATTTATATTTAAACATATATTTCTTACAATTCATCACCTTGTGGAAAAGCAGTATGATTTTAATCTGTGACCTTCACACAAACAGCTTGTTCTAGAAGTGAACTAGGATTTCAACCTCAGGCTAGAAGAAAAAAAAAGATATTAAACATGAAGTGCTTGATCTAAACTCATAGAAGGCAACAGGAGGTTTCATCTGACTTTTGACCAAGTTCACAGTTTTGTTAGGGAAGTATACTCAGCTGATGTTTTTCTCTTTATTGGTAATGGAGCAAACTTAGCCATGACGTATAGTAAGTGATTCAGTAAAAACATTTAAACCGTTAGTGTGGCCTCTGCCAGTCCTCAGTATATTCTCTGCAGTAATGGCCACACAAAGAAAGCCACAGTGTGTGTACATGCATCTAAGCGTTTCAATGTGAATATTTTTATGCTTTTCTGTGGCTTACTATTACTATTGTTAAAGGGCATTAGATAAAGTAGTTAGTCTAAATAGTGAATTAATTTTGATTTGTTTCTTTTGTTTCTTAACTCAAGGGAAGTGTTTACTGTCTTCCTGCATGCTTCGTAGCACACCTAGATTCATATTGCAGTTTCCTGGCTCCTGTCTTTTACTAGGCTGTTGATCTTGATCAATATTGATTTCAAATCTATGCTCTGTGAGAGAATTATAATAGTTTGCAAAATATGTAAATAATCTTGGGAACAGTCACATACTAAAGGAAAAAAGAAAAATTCTACAATTTATATTTCGTAGTACAAAGAAAGAAGCTTATCGGGACAGTGCAGCTTTTCTATAATTAAAACTAATTTTTACTGTTCAGCAAATGTTGATTCTCATCAAAATTCTCCAAAAAAGGGGGAATATTGGTGGTGTTCAAAAAGAAGCTTCCCCACCCAATTAACTTGATTCAAACAAACTTTTTTAAAATATTAAATATAACTAGAATAATTTTGCCTTTTTTGCCACATATTATCTGGGAAAAAATCAAACCAAATTAAAAATCTTCTTGTTTTCGAAATCTCTAATATAACTCCTTTGCTCACTTTATTTTTATAGTTTTATTCCACAAAGATATGTTGTGTGTTGAAAAGAAAAATAACAGTCATCTAGGTTTCTACACCTGCATCACGGAGCCATACACTGCAATGTTCATTGCATTAGCTACTGTAATCTAACATGTGTTGACCGGTCTTCATAACTTTAGAGGGGACATCAGTTCTGATTTTTAACATTTCTCTGCTACCGAAACTGTCACTGGCTAGGCGTATAATATGGTGTCTTGATCTCCTTTTCTTTAGAACAATAAAAATTGTAATGCTTTACAGGCGATGGGGATCCCCCTTGTTGAGGACAAAGGTGCAGCCTCCTTCCCATCCCCATGCAAATGCCTGTCTGGTGTGTAACATTTGGTTTTGTACTTTCATGTGTACTGTCTGTGTGGAAGAAAAGCTCACAAAGATTTTTCCTAAGAGTTAAAAAATTCTGGTGGGAATGGATATTAACACCCCCAAGGCAACAGCTGCCCTTGCATTTTGAGCAAGAACTACAAATGTCTTCCAGCAGGGATAAAGTCTGTCTGTCACTTTGACAATCAAACAGTAGTTCTATGAGGTATTTAGAAACATGTAAAGTGTTGTGGACCCTCCTCTCTCGCCTGAATCTGTAGGAACTTTACTATCAGTTCCTGAAGCACATAAGCATGGACAATTTGTGCTATTTGTAAAACCATATTAATTAATGCTTATGTTTAGGTAATATCAAGTCTTTGAGGATTTTTTTTTCCCCTTAGTATTTGTTTAATGATTTATGTGTTTTTCTCCCCAAGGCAATGAGTATCAGGATTTTTTGGTAGACATTTCTAGGATTATTTTATTAGTCATTTTTAAAAGACTAGTGTCATATCTGGATTTTTTCCAGCCTCTTGTTTTTTAATCCTCTGATACTTGCCCCAAAGTCCATGACTTCCCAGAATAATTATTAACAGTGGCGCAGTGAGCTAATTAGCTAATTCCCTGTGGGAAGCCTGAAGAAGGCCAAAAGATTCAAATGTTAGTTACCTAGAAACAAGAAAAAATGTATGAGTTTTATGAAGACAGAATTTGTCTGCTTTTGTAAAAAAACATAATTCAATCTTACTTTTTAATTATGATCAACTTTTTACATATCTCTATATTCCATACAGAGATCATTTTGACAAGCATAAACATACATTTTCTTGATGAAAATAATTTTCTTTTCATGATTACACTTGCTGGCTCCTCATTACTTAAACTGCTAGAAAGCAATCTCAAGGGAGTGGTTTAGCCTATTCCCATAAGGTCAAGAGCTTCACAAGTGGTTGAAAGTAATTGAGTTATAGGGCAAAGATGAGCAAAGCTTTTAGGAAGTTAGGAAGAAAATTCCTCTTGATAAAGAAATGAATCTAATTTACAGAGTGCTATTTTAGTACATAAATTGTCTAATTATATTGTATCTCACAGGCAAATTTCCTATTAATTACTAAAAATGAGGGACTAATTCTGAGCCAGTTCCGGCAATCCTTTTATCACAGAGTGGAGGAATTAGCCATTAAATAAACCTCAGCGTGCCCTGAAAATGAATTTTGAATCCTATACAGGCTTGCTTACTAATGTTTTGTCACATAAGTATAGCTAAGTAATTGGGACAGCAGAGAGCTGTAGTTTACTAGGGAGAGTACTTGTAGTGTTCTGGGTGGCAATTTTTATGAACAGGGGTAGAAATGTGCTTACATCTACATCTCAAGTAGTCATAGGGAAATCAGTGAAGGCAAAATGGCACTTTTAGGTCACAAGTCATCCCGTCATAAAGTACTTGTGTAAAATAGATCAGATGAATCTTGCCCTACAGCTTCTCCTGACTATAAAGGAAGTTCAAAATAACTAGTCTGATATGGTTATATCTGTGTGGGACCTTAAATTAAACACTGAGGGTTTAATTTAGTCAATTTAAGCAGGGGTACATAATACCATTCAGATTTATCAAGGGAATTCTGCATGGGAAAGACAAATATGAGACTGCACAGTATCTGTCCTTCTCTGGAAAAGTAGCTGGATGTCAGCTGGTATACCTAATGTATCTCTAATGAGACTAGGTAGCCAGCAGGTTGAGGGAGGTAATTCTGCCACTCTGCTCCGATGAGACCTCACCTGGGGTATTGTGTCTGGCTATGGAGCCCTCTGCACAAGAAGGATATGGAGCTGTTGGAACGGGTCCAGAGGTGTCACAAAAAAGATCAGAGGGCTGGAGCACCTGTTCTGTGAGGACAGGCTGAGACAGTTGGGGTTGCTCAGCCTGGAGAAGAGAAGACTGTGGGAAGACCTTATTGCAGCCTTTCAGTACTTAAAGGGGACCTATAGGGAAGATGGAGACAATCTTTTTAGCAAGGCCTGTTGTGATAGGACGAGGAGTAATGGCTTTAAACTAAGGGAGGGTAGATTCAGGCTGGATATAAGAAATACATTTTTTTTACAATGGGGGTGGTGCAACACTGGAATGGATTGCCCAGAGAGGTGGTAGGTGCCTCATCCTTGGAAACATTCCAGGTCGGGTTGGATGGGGCTCTGCGCAACCTGATCTAGTTAAAGATGTCCCAGCTTACTGCAGGTGGGTTGGGCTAGATGACCTCTAAAGGTCCTTTACAACCCTAAGCACTCTACAATTTTATGATTTTGTGTCTGGGTGATTATCTTGATCTGATAACATTAAGTGAAATGCAAACACCATCTCCTCACACTGAGAGTTATTACATTGCTTCCTGGCACATTTACATCATATACTTTTTTGTCATTGAGTCTTCTGATTCAAATGTCTTGGAAATCCTTATGGTCTGTAATTCCACCCAAACTGTAATCATGATCCTTGAGAAGGAAGGAAGGTTTATGCTTTTTCTCCCAGCTTACAATATAGCCACCTGAATAGTATTGCACTGCTACAGTAAGGGTAGCCTGAAAGGAGACAAGATATGAAGGAAAGAATTTTTATGGAAATTAGCCGAAACAAAAGCATCTTTAACAAAGTCAGCTCCTTGAGAATTCATCTCTGTCTGATGATGCAATCTTTATCATTGTCTAATGTGCCAGTCACTGCAGATTTAAAGAGCCTGCCCAGGACTAGGTAGGCTTATCTGGAAGCTAACCTTTTGACACTAACGCCTGGGTCATTGCTTTTGACTTTCTCTGATTCAAGAGCAGAAGCCAGCTGATACCATAAGGATCTTACTACTGAAAATTACAGGGTTAAGGAGCCTTCATCTTGAGAAAAGTTTCCTCAGAGATAGATGACAAAAAATAAGCAATGAAATATCAATCTTCATTTCGGAAAATATAGTTTTTCCTTGTTACTTACACTGCTCCCACCAAACATTTAGAATATGTGAGTTCGTAGCAAATATTTACTAAGATAGGAACTTTTATCACTAGAGACAGTGCAGGTGTATTTATCCAGTTAAAGGTGCTGTTGCTAGCCATATAAGTTGTTCCTCAGTTACTGTTTCAGGTTTTGACCCTTAGGAATATTTTTTTTAGTTTTCTGAAAATATATTGCTTCACTTAAATATAAAATTTCTAAAAATAGTGCGAAAGAAAAAAAATAACACTTAAGAAAAAATAATGAGAGTTATTTGCTAAAGAACAGAAAACAAATACTTATGAAAATGTGCAGTTTTACTCACAGAAGTCAGTGGGACTACTCAAAAGACAGAGTTACTCAGTTTCATAAATAGTATCACCTCATAAGTGGGATAGTTTGAGAATATTAATAAATGTTTTAACTGCAGAGGTGCAAAGGAGAGACAGATCATGAACAACAGATAATGAAGTGATAAACCATATAAATTCACTATACAGGAGTGGTAAGAAAAAATAAAGAATTAAAAAATTCAGGGCTTATTAACGTAGGTCAAAGAAGGATTTTGCAGTTTTTCACCATGACATAGAAAGAAAGCAAAGGAAGGGAATATAGGTGTTAAGGATACTGAGAAATTTATTTTTAATAAGTTCTTGCTTAGCCTTTCTTTTCCATCACGAATCTAGACAAGAAGTAGTAGTTTCAGATTGTTGGCCACCCAACTTGACTTGAATATATAAAATTCACTGTACATTATGAACAATGGCGGATGTCATTGCTGAGCCACTCTCTATCATCTTTGAGAGGTCCTGGAGGACAGGAGAGGTGCCTGATGACTGAAGAAAGGCCAATGTCACTCCAGTCTTCAAAAAGGGCAAGAAGTAGGACCCAGGGAACTACAGGCCGGTCAGCCTCACCTCCATTTCGGGAAAGGTGATGGAGCAGTTCATTCTAGAGGTCACCATCAAGCAAGTGCAGGAGAAGGCGGCTATCAGGAGTAGTCAGCATGGATTCACCAAGGGGAAAATCATGCCTGACCAATCTAAAGCTGTTTACGATGGCATGACCAGATGGGCAGATGAGGGGAGAGCCGTGGATGTTGTCTACCTAGACTTCAGCAAGGCTTTTGGCACTTGACTCCCATAACATCCTCCTAGGGAAGCTCAGGAAGTGTGGGCTTGATGAGTGGTCAGTGAGGTGGATTGAGAACTGGCTGAATGGCAGAACTCAGAGGGTTGTCATCAGCAGTGCTGAGTCTAGTTGAAGGCCTGTAACTAGTGGTGTCCCCCAGGGGTCAGTACTTGGCCCAGTCTTGTTTAACTTTTTCATCAATGACGTGGATGAAGTGTTAGAGTGTACCCTCATCAAGTTTGCTGATGACACAAAACTGGGAGGAGTGGTGGATACACTAGCAGGCTGTGCTGCCATTCAGCGAGACCTGGATAGGCTGAAGAGTTGGGCAGAAAGGAACCTGATGAGGTTCAACAGAGGCAAATGCAGGGTCCTGCACCTGGGGAGGAACAACCCCATGCACCAGTACAGGCTTGGGGCAGACCTGCTGGAGAGTAGGTCTGTGGAGAGGGACCTGGGTGTCCTGGTGGATGACAAGTTGACCATGAGCCAGCAGTGTGCCCTGGCTGCCAAGAAGACTAATGGGATCCTGGGATGCATCAAGAGGAGTGTGGCCAGCAGGTCGAGGGAGGTTCTCCTTCCCCTCTACACTGCCCTAGTGAGGCCTCATCTGGAGTACTGTGTCCAGTTCTGGGCTCCCCACTTCAAGAAAGATGGGGAGCTACTGGAGAGAGTCCAGCGGAGGGCTACGAGGATGATGAGGGGACTGGAGCATCTCCCCTACGAGGAGAGGCTGAGGAAGCTGGTCTTGTTCAGCCTGAAGAAGAAAAGGCTGCAGGGGGACCTTATAAATGCTTACAAATATCTGAAGGGTGGGTGTCAGGAGGATGGGGCCAAACTCTTTTCAGTGATGCCCAGAGACAGGACAAGGGGCAATGGGCACAAACTGAAGCACAGGAAGTTCTGTCTGAACATGAGGAAGAAATTTTTCCCTCTGAGTGTGATGGAGCACTTAAACAGGCTGCCCAGGGAGGTTGTGGAGTCTCTTTCTGTGGAGATATTCAAGACCCGCCTGGATAAGGTCCTGTGCAGCCTGCTGTAGGTGCCCCTGCTTCGGCAGGAGGGTTGGACTAGATGACCCACAGAGGTCCCTTCCAACCCCTACCATTCTGTGATACTGTGATTCTGTGAAATTCATAAATGCGGGGCCAGAAGCGATCATCAGATCATCTTGTCTGACCTGCGCTGTAACCCCACAGAATATTACCCATCTATGACCTATAATTTGTGCTTAAATAATACATACAATATTTTCTCTCTTACATTTTTTTCCTGTCTTCTGAGAAACAGCTAGCCTCATTGAAGAATTTTGTGAACTCCTGAGAGAACTGAAAAACCCAAGATGCCAAAATTTTAAGGCAGAATGGTACCTCACCATCAGTTCTGAATAACTACAGCTAAATCAAGGTGAAAATGATTTTGATGTAAGTATTCATGTGTGCAGCATTCAGAGGATTATCTCTTTGCTTAATGAAATGGGATCCAACCTTGTAGTGAGCCAGTGCAGCAGACTGTAATGGGAAGACAGTGATTTCGGGCACAATTTAGGCAGAGTTTTACGATAGATTTTGGTTGTAGAGACCCATATAGTGGGCATGAGTTGATATCGGACAGATAGCTGACCCAACAGAGCGACCAGTGTTTAATCTAGGCACATACCATGGCTGCCTTTAACAATACCACCTCTGTGTACTACTTCTAAGAGCTCATTTCTGCAGAGATGGGTAAGAGTGTATCATTCTCAATGAATCTTGGTGTGCCATCTAGGAAGTTCAGTGTTGTACAGGTAAAATATGAATAACTTTGTTCACTTAAAAGAATCTTCTAGAAATGTGAAGAATACTGAGGCTGTCGAACTTCACCATAGATTGTAACTCTGCACAGCATACTGTGGTCAATGAGGAGAGGCTCGTCAGAAGAGATGTAAGATTTCTATCACTTTGCTACCATATCTGTTTTTCATAGAATAAATCATTATCTAGCCTTGTGAGTCTGTGCCTTTCTTACAGAGATCCCAAAGGAACTGGCACCGCCTCAGTGTATAAACCAAGGCCTTCATAATACACACACACTGTTCTTTAAAGTTGATCCAAAATGATGTTAAAAAATTCCCATTACAGTCACATTTATCCCTCTTTCAAAAACTACTTATCAACTTTTCCACATTTTATTGTATGTCAGTCCTTTGCTCATCTTCTACAGTTCATCCTCCTCTGTCCTTGTTTTACTAGTCATGTCATTATTGTTTTCTAATGTATATAATTTTGGTTTGTTCTTCTATGAAGTATTTTTCAGTTTTTATACTCTACATTTACTTATTTATTTACTTCCCTGGGTTTGGCCAGGAGAGGTTTAATTTTCACCAGAAGCCGGGAGCGGGTACAGCCAGGCTGGCTGACCCAGACTGGCCAAACAAATGGGATATTCGATACTATGTGCCATCACGCTGGGTAGGGGTAGGGGAGCTGGCCAGGGGTTCAGGAGTGCACTGGGGATTGGGCAGTGAGAGTTGCTCTGTGCAGTTCTGTGATTTATTTTGCATATTCTCCTTATCAGTACCATTGTTGTTATTGTTGGCTTCATTTTCTATTCTGTCAAACCTCCCTTATCCCGACCCACGAGTTTTTGCCTTTTTCTTTCCGTTCTCCTCCCCACCTCAGTGGGGGTAGAGGTGACACACCGACCACGTGGCCCTTTGTTGCTGTCCACAGGCCAAACCAAAACAATTACGGTTAATAGATTGGAACTGAGAAGGAATGTTCTCATTCATGTATATTTTAAAATTGTCTTTTTTCCTCAGATCACAAAAGTTGTACTCTATAAGAGAACTGAGAAAGCAAGCAAAAAAAGGTTTTGATCAAATTAATTTATCTCTTTGAGTGACCCACAGATATTTTACACGTAATGATAATAATGGGAGCTGATTTATATTGCAAAGCATGTCATTTCAGACTGGAAAAAAATGAAAAACGAAACCTTTTATTTTTTTTAACTGAAGAAACTCATTAGTTAAGCCTTTCCCTTAAAGGAAATCACACTGTCTATTTTTTTTTTTTTTTTTAATGTTCAAAATTTAACAGTCAAGTATTAGTGAAGAACTTTGTTAATAAATCTCATTGTACAAGAGAACAGCCTTATTGTCTTCTATATACATTACTTTTTGAGAAAAGTTAGCTATGCATGACAGTATTCTACAAATTTTGAGATGAAGAAAAGCCAGAATTCTGTACACATTATTCATGCATGACTTGTGGTGCACAGAACTGTAACAATACAAGCCATTTCACAAAGTCTTTTAATGTAGAACTGGCAGGACCACTTTCTCAAGGGCGTTTCTATGCCAGCTCAGTCATTGATCTCCTTTGTGTAGAAATGCCAAGAACATCAACTTTTGTTTATGTGTTCTAATAGATATTTTACATTGGAGAGCAAGTCTCAAAAGAGCATGTCCCCTCAAATTTTTTGTCTCTTGTAACACTTGGCATGATTCTGAAACCTCAGAAGTAATTAAACAAAATTATGTTGCAAATCCCAAGATAAAAGTGTGACTAATGATTAATTCTTTGGTATTTTGTTAAAGCCTTCTTCATAATTTCAAAGCTCTAGTCAATATTCATGTAGCTAATTCTCCCTAAGTAGATTTTTCTTTCCACAACTAAAAAATTTGTGTGCTGATTAATAAATAATTTCCAAAAGTTCCAAGGATATGGGTTTAATAGTTATTTTTCTTCAATATTTTTATCCAAGATTAGGTTTTCAAAAGTATATTTATTTTGAGGTTCACACTAATAAAACAAATTTTTATGTATGTATGCATTTCATTTTTGCATCAGGAAAATGAAGAAGACTTACTTTCCATAAAGGTATAAAAATCCAGTGCTGCATTTTATATGGCCCTGGGTAACACTTCAGTTAAAAAGCAGGTTTTGTTCAAAAAAAGAGCTTTCAGAACTGTGTTTCTTAAACTATATGTGCAGAAAGAAATCAGATACAACAAATGCACATTTTAAATCTGCTTTTCTAATATCTAGCTATTACACATGAAATTATTACCATTCTGACTTTTCAAATCCCCAGCAATTCTTACATCTCTTTCTGTTGCACATGATTTATCTGTGGCTCTATACACAGCTTTGAATTCATACTACAAAAATAAGTGGTCTAATTGAACAAATTTATTTGGCTACAACACTTTCACCTAAGCAGGGTTTTTAGTGGTCCATATAGCAACAACATTCACTGGGTATTTTTATGGAAATTTTGTGTCTATCTTTAATTTTCTTCCCTCTGCTAGTTTTAAGTGACTATTTTGGATGGTCCATTTCAACACACCCTCCTTTTTTATTTTTAATACTGATTAGAATTTTTAATATGTATAATATGTCAAAGACACTGAAATTATTCAGTCTTTCAACAACAACTACCAACAATTACACTTCACATTTAATTCTTTGCACTGCAATATGAAATCCAAAGATTTTAATTTTATTCCTTTGGATATATGAGTTTATTTAATTTGCCCCTATTTTGTTACTTTAGAAATTCACATTTTTTTCTAGACATGTCAATAAAAATGTAAAACAATTCACAGTACTTGGTGTGAATGAACAAATAAGATGAATTGAATCATGCTATTTCGCATAAAACTTCAGATGTTAAAATGTGCTATTATAGTTCTGCTGAGATTCAGACAGAGGTAAGACCACAAAAATATCTAGATACATAATACAATTTCTCATCTATTAGCTTAGACCCCAATCCAACATTTATAAGTAAGGAATCATACTTTACAGGACAAGGAACTTTTAAGTTTTCAAGAAGAGCACATGTGAAATGAATTGTATTATAACAACATAGTGTTTCAAACGAGTTCACATGAGAAACCTGCAGACAGGCTGTGACTTGAAGTCCCACTGCTGAAGAAGAACGTGAATTTCTACCTTTTAAAGGTGAAAGCCAGTGTAGGACCCTTCTCTTTCAGCCTTGGATACCTGCCACGCAGATATCTTTAACTGAATTTCTCCCCATAAGCTCCTTTTCCAGTTAGAAAGGGAGAGGAACAGACACTTTAGGGAACAAAATTTCGATTCTGTTTCAGACATCAACATCAAGATAAGATAAACTGTGTGCCTTTGAAGTTGCTGTTATTCTTTGTTGATTACGACAGAAGCCTAGGGTGAAAGCTCAGATGTAGATGCCTAAGTAATAGACATCTCACTTCCAAGGCCCAGAGACCTTAGAGGGTACCTTTCAGAATGTTGTAATTAATTTGAGTGCATAACAAATTGTTCCGTTACCACATTTACTCATTTAGAATTTCTCTCTAATTCTAGTCTGACTGAGATTACTTTTGATTTATTCCACAGAAATCCCCCTGGTGAGCTGTGACACAGCTCACTATCACAGGATTGTCAAATAGAAAACATCTAGATAATGATTGATTTTTAGAGATGTGGGGAAGTGGAAAAGAGCTGAAGCATGTCCTGTGTATTTTATGCATGGTCAGTGTAGCAGAGATTAGCCCTACACACAAACCATTCTGTACGTGGAGGCCAGGATATATCCTGGCATTAATGCCTTAGGTGGTGTAGAGGTCACTAGATTAGTAGGTAAGTATTAGGGAGAGCCAGGTACCTAGAGAAAAATTCCGTCTGCCTACGTTTAGACACCTGTCAGGACAACAGATTTGTACAGCTCAGCAGTGAGCTGTCTCTATTTACAGACATTATAGAGAACACCTGGAAAAAAAATTATTCAGAACAACATTTAGGTGCACACTATGAAAGTATATATCTAAATACTTACATAGCTCTGCTACACATCTTCTAGTGTCTAATACAGCTTCCATCACTTACAACCCCGTTAGTGTGTAGGATTAAGTCAAAGAAAACTGAGCTTTCTTTATTTTGATTACTGCGAATTTCTAAGCTGTTTGTGCTTCTTCAAACCTCGTGTCCATTTACCATGACCAGTTGCTATTTATCCCATTTGTCCCAGTTCTCTGAAATTTCTAATATTTAATTATACAGACTGGTGTCTAGAGGTACTTTCAGAAATGCTAATACATTTAGTTTCTATTTAATTCATTGAGAATTAGGTATTTTTAAAATCCAGTCAAATATCCCCCCAAACCATATTAAGGATAAAAGCATCAGTTCATGATCAATGGTGTTGTTCTTTAGCTAGAAAACATCCTTCTGCAAAACATTCATTTTTTTCAATTTCTTCACAAAATTCCACAGAAAGAAGTCCCTGAAGGTGAACCTGCACCTCACACTAGAGAACAGTGTCTTCTAAAAACTCTTTTTTTTCCAAATCCACTTCCAATCCTTAAACCGATATTCAGAGTGCTGCATAGATAGCCACCTGGCAATATCCTAGAGTAGAATTATGGCAGTCACAAAATTTCCAGACCCCAATATCTGTGTAAGTGTCAAACCCAAAAGATTTTGCGTTCTTCAATTTTCTTTCTAAAAATGCTGGTTTGCAAGTGGAAAATTCATCCCAAGAAATAAATGTTTTTGAAATATTTTCTGAGGAAAAAGTCTTGCAGTATTTATACAGACAACAGCTTCACTTCCTTTACTGGTCTTCATTCAGTTATGCATCACTATCTTTGTCAAGCATGCACTTGCAGATTACTATGACTATGACTATGACTAAGACTATTATTATTTATTACTACTACCATTGCTTTTGCTATTTCTATTACTGTTACTATTGCTGGCAGGAATTCAGGTTTCATTACAAAGTTATTTGAAATAAAACCCCAAATCCAGGTAACCTCAAGCTTTGGCGAAGCCTGCATCCAAACCCATAGTTACATTACCTATACTGGGTGTTCTTTTCATCTTAAAAAAATTATATAACTCAACTCCATTATTATCCTTTGCATTAAAAAATAATTACTATATACTTATATGTATTATTTTAACACAAGACAGAAGACACATATTTTTTTTCTTTAGTACTTGCTAAACCCATACAGAAAATACGGGACTTCAGGAAGTTCAGGAACTATCCTGAGGCTCTTTATTAGCTCTTCTTTCCGGTAGAAAGATCAAGAAATTGATTATGTTACATAACTTATATTTATGCCTATCCTCACTTCTAATGCATGTTTCAAGTAGTAAACTCCTTATAATTATCAATATTAAACATTTATATTTCAAGTCAACACATTGTAACACACTTTTTTAACAGAAAATCTTTTTGATATTTCTTTTCACTTTCAAGTTCAGGGTTTTTTTGAAAGAGCTCTGCAGTTTTATCTTTTTTTTTCACACTTTCTCCTTCAGCTTTTAAATCTGTAGCATCCTATGAGACAAAGGATAATGGGATTTCATTGACACCATAACGTCTTTCCCTATGATAAAAACATAATCTGTCCCAAAGTAAAAGGAAAATATATGGCAATGTCAGGTTCCAATATTTGTTTTTGAGTAAAAATAGAAATTCCACAAATAACAACAATGTGATACTTCTTTGAAAATCCACGTTCACTCCATTCTTACTCTTCGTTCATCTCCGTCTGCTTCGTACTTGTTTGTACTTTTCATTCACACAGAGTCATGCAACACTGACTTGGAATGCAAATGCAGTCAGCCCCTCCTGGTGCCTGCCTATAGTTCAAATGGGATACTCTACCTGCCTGAGGACAGAACACTGCCTCCCAGGTCCTGACAGATAGCAAAATAGGTTCACGATCCTTGAGTCTGGACAAAGCAGAATCGAGGCACGGTAACAGTAAACCAACCAGCCTCACGATTTTATTTGTTACAACTCTAAAGGTAAACTGTCTAGCATAAATGGCGAGAAGGAGAGGAAGAAGGAAGAAAACAGAGAGGAGAGAGAGAGAAGGGAGAAAGAGGGATTAGTACCAAAAAAAAGAAAGATAGTCACCACTCTGGATCCTGCATCCCGTCGTTCCCCCACTGATGGTCCTCAGCAGTCAGGGTGGGCGCACACCCATAGTCTCAAAAAGCATCTTTTTATATCCGAGTCAATCTGGGGTGATCAGTTTGCAGCAATCTCCTTGCACCGGTCGTCTTCACACTAGTCACTTTTACACCAATCATGTTTACACCTAGAATCATAGAATCATGGAATGATAAGGATTGGAAGGGACCTTAAAGAACATCTGGTTCCAAGCCCCCTGCCATGAGCAGGGACATCTTCCACTAGACTAGCTTGCTGAGAGCTCCATCCAACCTGGCCTTGAACAATTCCAGGGAGGGGGCATCCACAGTTTCTCAGGGCAACCTGTTCCAGTGCCTCACCACCCTCATGGTGAAGAATTTCTTCCTAATATCTTATCTAAAGCTGCCCTCTTTTAAAGCCATTCCCCCTTGTCCTATCACTACACATCCTTGTGAAAAATCCCTCTCCATCCTTCCTCTAGGCCCCCTTCAAGTACTGGAAGGCTGCTAGAAGTTCACCCTGCAGCCTTCTCTTCTGCAGGCTGAACAGCCCCAACTCCCTCAGCCTGTCCTAATAGCAGAGATACTCCAGCCCTCTGATCATCTTCGTGGTCCTCCTCTGGACCTGCTCCAACACATCCATCTCCTTCTTATGTTGGGGGCTCCAGAGCTGGACGCAGTACTCCAGGTGGGGTATCACGAGAGCAGAGTAAAGGGGCAGAATCACCTTCCTGGACCTGCTGGCCACGTTTCTCTTGATGCAGCCCAGGATATGGGTGGCTTTCTGGGCTGAAAGCGCACACTGCTCGCTCATGTTGAGCTTCTCATCCACCAGTACCCCCAAGTCCTTCTCCTCAGTGCTGCTCTCAAGTCTCCTGCGTGTGGTGTGAGTTTAGTTTGTAACAGTTCTTGTCCTGTTGCTAACCAGCCATGGCCAATCAGGCTGCAGATACAGAAACCCTTTTGCCTGTAGCTAGGCTGTGGTGCTAGGGGAGATTTGAGATGGCAGCGAATTTTGTGAGACATCACAAAAATGTCGGGACTGAGTCCCACAGGTAGTGATTCCATGTTTATGACCATCTCTTTTTAAAAATTTAATTCCTCAAGAATGGGCACAGAAATATTTGAGGGATTAATTATAAAATGCATTCTATCTCTTATGAAATATGTTCAGTTTTATAGTTATGAAAAGAGACATCATACAAAAATAAAGCAAGGAATGAACAATTTTGTAAATGCTGGGTATAAGCCGTAATAGCAATATTGTTTTTGTGCGCAACTGGAATTTCTCTGTTAAATATCAGGCTCTAGAGTCCAACTCAGTATAAAGCTACCTGAAAAGAAACATTGACAGAAGTGAGAGAAAACAAGCATTTGGTGGTTTCTAGAAAGAGCATCATTGCATTTTCTTTATTTATCTCCAAAATGGGTAAACCATTTTAAATGTTAACACAACCTCAGACAGAAAACTAGAAACAAAACATTTGTCTTTAGACACTCTTAAATTAAGAATTATACTTTAATGTAGAAAGTTAAACTCCCTCTAGAGTCAAGAGTGAGACGGAGTCCTCTGGCTAGTGATTAACACTGTACAAACCGTCAATCACAATCTTAAGTGCTAAGCTTACAGTCCTGGATGATGTTTAAGTTACTAAAGTAGACATGCCATTTACATTGGTGGGTTAGTAATAAAATGTTGTCTTTCAAAGAGTTTGTTGTTAGTAGCTGAGGAAGAAATCCAAAGAGCTGATGAGACTGATATATAACTCAGATGCCATCTGAAATCAAAACTGAGAAACCTAGTGAACGTTCACTTAATGGCTTAGAAGTCTGCAAGTTTGTATGCCAATCTTTTGTTACCACAGAACCTACCTAGAATATTACATTGATAAACTTGCCACAGTCCTGAGAGATCTGAACATCTAAGCATTATCTTATGCTTGAGAACTTGCATAAGTACAATTCTATGTACTTTATTCAATCCTGGATGAATTTGGGAAAAAAAAGAAAATCTGTACCCTGGTGGTGAATGAACTCATATGGGGCACATCTTTTCTGTGCTATTTCTTGTTGGTTGACTTAGGTATTTTCCTGTACAGCATATTCCTTTCTAAAAAAACAGCTCCTAGGGCCTCCTTACAGAAGAGAGATCTAAGGGTGTGTTATCCCTGTATAATACCGTAGGATACAAGTGTTCTCCAGGCTACCTCAGAAGTAGCATTCCAGTCACTTGACAGGGCAGTAATGTGCAGAGATGCTACTGCATTATTCAAAATTATACAGGTTCATGAACTCAACTTGGCATGGATTATTAGCTTGAATATTTCATTGCATTGTTGATGAAGAGATACTGATTCCAGTTTTAGAATTTTTCTGGGCAACAATAGATTAGAACTCCTTGCTCCTATTGCACTGCATGATGCAGAAAGGCATTGACGTGTGATTTGAGAATGTGGTTTCACTCTTAAAAGCCCTGGCATTTAATTTAGCTTCCTTTTTAGGATCTGGCTTTTATTATTCAGCAAGCTGAACAGTTAGCAACTTTCTATCTTTTAGCACACAGAGCATGAGAAGAAATGATACATTAATACTGGGACAAACCACACAAGTCAGTATGTAATTCATTAGAAGGTAAAGAATACCAGACTGAAATATTAGTACTGTACTGAATAGCATACATTCTGCTGTCTAATGTTTAGTACTTAAAGACAGCACCTAGTCGAGATGGACACGAAAAACTATATCCCTTTTATCTCCTCCCCTTTCTTGGTAACTAAGCAAACAATATACACTATCTCCTGATGATAAAAGTTCCATAATTCAGATATTAAATAATCTTTTGCATCTTAACAAAATATCACCTGGTATTAAAATTATATTTTATTAACAGGTACCAAACTTATATGTCAAGATATAATTTTAAAAATACATAAAAATTCTAATACAATTCATGCATTGTATTGCCAATTTTACATCCAGACTGAAACAAGTCTTCAAAGACACATTCCATTTGCTGCTCATTAGCCTCCTAGTTTTTTGTTTTGACAATATATATAATGAAAAAGAAAAGCAAATCATCTCCTTGTAGATGATATAAGTACAGTGTGTGAAGTGAAACTAGTACTCATATTATATTTATGTGTCCATCTCTGTTTAAATACATTGAGGAAGATGAAGCTACCACTAACAGAAATTATTTGTTACTAATCAAAAATGAGGTTGAGTTCCTCCATATAATTTTTGACAAGTGCAGCATTATTTGTTTGGTGGTGTGGTGTGGGTTTTTGACTTTGTTTTGAAATATGACTATAAGAAAATGATAACTCTTCCTTTAAAGTTTACTCTTTCATGGAATCACAGAATCACAGAAAGGTAGAGGTTGGAAGGGATATTTGGAGATCATCTAGTTCAACCCCACTGCTAAAGCAGGCTCAGCTGGTACAGGCAGCACAGGACCTTGTCCAGGCAGTTTTTTAACATCTCCAGAGAAGGAGAATCCACAACCTCCCTGGGAAGCCTGTTCCAGTGTTCTATCACCCTCAGAGTAAAGAAGCTCTTCCGTATGTTCTGATGGGCCCAGCTCCCTCAGCCCCTCAGCCTTTCCTCGTAGGAGAGATGCTCCAATCCCTTAATCATCCTTGTAGACCTCCGCTGGACTCTCTCCAGTAGCTCCTCTTCTTTCTTGAAGTGGGGAGCCCAGGACTGGACACAGTACTCCAGATGGGGCCTCACTAGGGCAGTGTAGAGGTGAAGGAGAACATTCCTCGACCTGCTGACCGAACTCTTCTTAATGTACCCCAGGACACCATGGGCCTTCTTGGGAACAAGAGCACACTTTCACTTGAGCAAGCTCTCAAGCTGCATTTTGTATTTGTTGTGTATTTTAGCTTGGAAAGAGAATATATCTTAGGGGTTGAATTGTGTGAATTCCTTCTTTGAAGTAATGTCAAAAGAGTATTTAGTAGAGTTCTAACAAATTGTATATCCAATAAGCCTACTGGAGTCAGTAAGATTATTGAAGCATCTTGAGGGGATAACCTGAAGACCTCTGCTAACAGTGCAGCCTTTTGCTATGACAGAATGTAAAGCCTACAGATGATCTGTAGATTTATTTGTATTTGGAAATGATCCTGTGTATTTTTAAAATCAGTTTTCAGATAATGGGCTTAAGTAATTTCATCCATTTGATTAAGAGAATTTAAGGGACTGATGAAACTGTTCTCCCAGTTAAATACTACCTGACAGCACAAACAATTTCTGGTCTTCTCAGGTATTTTTTTTATTGAACCTCTGTTACTCTCAAAGTGCCTACGTGTGCTTCAGGAACAAAATTTCTGAATGTAGAGCAGCATTTTCCCATTTCCTTGTTATCTAGTATACAAGTTACCCAACAGCTTAATTCTTTAAAACAAACTATAATTCCTTGCTTAGAAAAGAATTGGGGACTGAATAGATCCAGCACTACAGAACAGTCTGAGAACTTCCAACTTTTTCCTTATGACCATCTGCCATATTTTGCTGTAGATAATTACTGCCTCACGTTTTCAGAAGACAGCAAAGGAGCAAATGTTGAGATACAAGTGTAATAAAGCACCTGGATATTACTTGTTTTTATTCTCCATCTTTACTAAAAAACAAATTAAAAAGTCAGCCTTTTCAAATGGACAAGTCACAGGCAAATACAGATTTGATTTTGAACGGATGTCACTTCCATCTGAAAGCTCGGTCTAATTCCATGTGTTAGGAATATACCATGCAGTTTAAAAGAAGCGAGAATCAAACCACATGATTCATTCTAACAGAATTTAGACGCTATTAAATAGGATGTTTTCAATATTCAGTTGCTTCAGTTCCTTCAGGAGTTTGCACAGCTTTTAAAAATTCTACAAGCCAGTAATCATGGAAACATAGATTTTTCTCCCACAATAAAACAATATTTTCTTCATCTGTTTGCTCCATGATCATTTAAATGAAAATTGTCTTCTTACTTATTATATTTATCTCATTTCTTTATAAATGGTATTAGGTGTATCTTAAAGATTTATTTTCAATGGCACCTAAAACTATCTACCTATGTAATAGATCTGAAATTATTAGGCAAAACTGTGAGCACACATAAAAATTTTTTTATTATACTTGTAATGAAAATTATACATTTTTTATATTTCTTTCTAAATTAGTTACTGTTTATTCTGCATTGTTTTCTGAAGTGAAGGGGTCCAAAAAAATCTATAATCTATTAAATATTTCCTTATATAAATTATTTTTTAAATAATTATTAAATTTTCCTATGGGATGCAAAGTAGAAGTTTGTTTTCTTTTTAATTCTTTTCCACTTCAGAACAAAGCAAACTGAGGTGCATTTCTGACTGAAATTGGCTAGTATCTCTTATTTGGAATGACCAGAACTTCACTAAAATCCACAAGTTAAATGCTTGGACTTTCAGAAGCATGTAAAACTGAATGGATTTCCCAACTACCTCTTGTAAGCATAAATCTCTTTTTACTTGCAATCAGGTAGGATTTTGAAACCCAACAGAATCTAGTGAAATTGTTTGAAAGGCTTGTAAAGGGTTACCATTGCTCTTTCTGGCTGCGTGACTCATCTTCATGTAAGTAATATGCTTCCCTGTGCTACTGTCCCCTTGAACGTACTATTTAAATGTGGGATGATTTTCTGATGATATGGAATCCATATAATAGTTCCTGTCCAACTCCTACTGCAAAGAAGTGGACATGTAGTACATGGTTAGAGCTCTACTAAATGCAGTAGTCGTCAAGTTGCTTATACTGAGTTTTTGGAAAAGCCAGTGAGTAGGAAAGGCATTTTCCTTTTGTTGAAGAGAACAGAAAGGAATAAGGCAATTCAGCACTCCAATTTTCTATTTGTGTTGTGCACCCCTCAGTGTAGTAAATCATTTTCAATGATCTTTCTGAAAGTATGCTTGAAATTATTTTTTTATTAGTCACAGCAAATATAATTGAAAATTTTAACAGAGCGAAAGACAGTTGTTAGCTGAAACATTGCTTTAATATATACTACCTCAGTTAGCTAAAGCGCTATATGTTTGCAAAAGGATATCAAGAATTTTGAATTATTCAGATCCCTGGGTACAGTTAACTGCTTTCAGAGTCCTGCAGTTAGTGAAATAATCACTATCGTAAACTAACTGTGGATAATAGAAGTTTCTCGTATTCAACATAGATATCATCCCTTGAAAATTATGCTAGTAGTTTGTATTTCTCTGGTTCTGACAGAATTAACAGACATCCAACACTGAAGAAAGAAAAGTAGACGTCTTAAGAATTCTGATATACAGAGCAATGGATTAAAAGTGAATAGACAGTGGGGGTTTTCAGTTAGGTTTTGTTTCTCAGACTGGATTGCTTTATTCCAGTAGAAGGCAAGATCAGATTTTTAAATAAATGCTGTGGATTGAACCATGGTGATTGAAATATTGATTTCTTTACTACACTGTCTGTAAACTGACGAGTTAGAATAACCTGGAGCAAACTTTTTTCAGAAATGCGGGGTTTTTGGTTTCTTTATTATATCCTCAAGTCTGTGGCTGTAAAGGCATGATCAGAATAAGTTAAAAAAATGAAAAAAGGTGACTTTGACCAAGTGAGAAAACAGTGGAATGGAATGATAAGCAAAAGGACGACAAGAAAGACCTGATAATCAACAGCGCAGGGCTGAAAGTGGTCCATCCCAAGAGCATACATCTAAATAATGCAGCACCTACAGGACAACGTTATGGGGTGAAGCTATTGTATGTTTTCTGAGAAGCCAGCATAACTTAGTGCCTCTCTAAAGTGCCTGTACGCAGCATGGGGAACAAAAAGAAGGAATTAGAGGTCTATATGCAGTTGAAGGGCTATGATCTCAGTGGAATTATGGAGATGTGGTGCGATAGCTAGTATAAATGAGTGATGCCATGAGTGGACACAACGTCTTTAGCAAGGACAGGGCAGGACAGGAGGAGAGACAGCTGCTTTTTCTGTGAGAAAAAGTAGTGTGAGTGCATGAAGCTCTGTCTAGGAACAGGTGATGATTAAACTGAGAGGTTATGGGTCATGATTAGAGGCCAGACCAATGTGACTGTCATCATTGCAGGTGTCTCCTACAGACCACCTGAACAAGTAAAAGTAGATAAGGCCTTCATCCAGCTAGTGGAGGAAGCATCACGTTTGAAGGATTTGGTTCTTGTGGTAGACTTTAACCATCTTGACATCTGCTGCAAGGGACGCACTGCAGAGCAGAAGCAATAAACGAAGTTTCTGGAAATGCATTAATGACAACTTCCTGACAGAGGCAATTGAAGAAGCAAAAAGAGGAGATGCTTTACTGGATCTGAGACTTATATATAAGAAGGGACAGGTCAGGAGCAAGAAGATGAAGGGCAGGTTTGGATGTAGTGATCACAAGGTCATGGAGTTCAGGATGCTGAGAGAGGACAACCAGACAAAAAGGAAGATGACAACCCTGTATTTCAGGTAACAGACTTTGACCTATTCAGAGATCTGCTTGGAAGAGTCCCATGGGATACAGTCCTGGAGAGAAGAGGAGTCCAGGAGACCTGGCTGATTTTAAAAAATTGCCTCCTCCAAGCTCGAGAACAGGCAGTCCTGATGAGTAGGAAATCATCAGAGGCAGATGGAGGCATGCGTACATGAACAAGGAGTCCCAGAATGACTCACACACAAAGAAGAAGCCTAGCAGTAGTGAAAGCAGGTTCACAAAGCCCAAGACGAATTTAGAGACACCAACAACGCAGTGCAGGGGTGAGGTTAGGAAAGCCAAAGACCATCTGGAGTTGAAACTTGAGAGAGGTCTGAAGGACAACAAAAAAGATTTTCTACAAATTTATCAGCAGCAAAAATAAGACAGGGAAAATGTGGGTCTGGTACTGAATGGGGCAGAGCACTTGATGACAAAGGAAACAGAAAAGATGGAGATAATCAATGCCTTCTGTGTCTTGGTCTTTGCTGAGAAGATAAGCTTCAGGAATCACAGGCATCTGTTGCCAGTAGGTTGAGAGGTGATCCTTCCCCTCTACTCAGCGCGGCTGAGACACAATTGGAGTGCTGCATCTAGTTCTGCACTCTGAAGTGTCTCACCACCCTCATCACAAATAATTTATTCCTACCAAGAAGGAGTAATTTCTTTCTTAGAAAAAGTAGTGTCTTACTACAATACTTTTTCCTCTAACTTTTTCTTGTATGGAGAAAAACTTGTTTGTACAATCAATCTTTTTATTTTGCTCTCCCAGTTTGACCCCCAATCCATTGCTAATAACTTCATCAGCAAAGCCACTTAACCAGGAACCATCCCACAGACTTCTGTTAGTACTTATAGTTACTGAGGCTCACCTTTTTCAGAATTTTATGCAACATTACATCATTAGTATTAATTATAAGAAGAACTATTCATTTTTAATAGCAAAATTACTTAGAGAGAAGACATTATAAAAGTCCACTTATTTCCATTTACTAAACTTTTTTTCAAAGTTCAGTGCAAGGTAGGGGCTTTCATGGCAATAAAAATTAGATTTAATAACACATTCAAATATATATTTTAATTAATAACAGACATCTCAATAAACTTACAACATAAGCAAAACACTCTCGTAGAAACGATCAAAGTAAAATGTAAAAGGATCTTCCAATCCATTGACAAGTAAATGTTTGTACTGTAAACCACATGAAATCCTTTTATTGCAAAATTATTAGCAATTTCCTTGTATGGCTATCAGAATAACAGCAAAATAAGCAATCTTGGGAACTCTTTTGCAAAAATTTATGAGTGATCGTGTTAGTTTTGTCCATGGATAAATTCGCCTTTCTCTTTACCTTTTCGCAAAGATGCCTCCTGACTGGATGAAAGGTAATGTCACCTTAATTATGTTCTTGCTTCAGCAGCAAAAATTATTTATGCTTTAACATATTTATATTTAGCCTTCTCAAGATTTCATTTCTGTCCTCCTCTGTGTGAGCTCTGTGCAACTATTAAAGGAAGCACAGTGTGAAGGGGTATGACCTGGCAATGTTTACTGTGTTTTTCCTGTCATATCTGTTTGTAACATAGATCATTGACTCTGAGCAGCTATGTTAGCCAGCCCAAGAAGATGTAAAAAAACCCCTGTTCTTAGTTGCTTAAAGTGGATTAAGATTTTATTCATATCAAGAAAGTCATTCCAGTTGTTGCATGTACTTTACCATAACTATACATCTCTAGAGATTTTCAACAGGCAATAGGTAACTTGTTATAGCTAGATTATCAAAACGAAAATTGTCATCATGGGACAGAGTGTCTTAGAAGTACAAAAGTCAAAATACATCTCTTCCCATCAGCCATAGGAACTGGGAGCAACCAGTACTTCAGTAGATAACAGGGCTGGATTCCAAATTGGTGACCCAGTACCTGAAAAAACAATTTCTTTTACTGTGCCTTTTTTCCTGAGTCAATATTAACAACATCAACCTTTCAATTAACTGTAAATGCCTGCATCAGGAGTCAGAAAGCTGAAGAATTCGGGTGCTTGTGGAGCTATGAAAATGTGCATCAAGTCAGCAGCAGATCCAGCTTGCTTTCTGGACTGATACTGTTGATGTTTTGGAATTATTAGGTACTGTGCACTCAGTGTACAGTAGCTCCTTTAAAAGAGTTGATAGCTATGCCCCCACTTCAACTTTCTGGACAGTGGTTTCAAGACCAGAAGCTTAAACTTGGCCTCATCACTTCATTCTGAGAGAAGTGGTACCAGTTCAGAGAAGAAACAGACCACGTACACCACACAGACACAGAAATAACTCACTCCCTCCCTGACACAAGTACACACACACAAGCCCTCATCTTCTGGTTTCCAAAAATTAAACTTCTGATTCTGAACTTCTACCCTGTTTTCTTTGCTTGCCCTCTGAACTGGCTACAACACTGTTGGCGGTAAGTAATAGCCATCTTCGGAAGGAAAGTTATCCTGTCTTAAATGCCTTTTTAGGATGACTAGACATTCAGGATTATATTGCCACTCTCATATAGATGACCAGCTCAGACACATAATTTGCTGAAGTTCTCACTTAGGTCAAATTAATTCCACCCATGGACACCTTTCTATGAAGGGGCACCTGCTCAAGAATTCCCGGTGGAAATTTTTTCAACCTGAAGTACTAGCAACTCATGCTTTTGTCAGTAATATGCCTTCATGTACAGTTTCCAAACACAGACAAGTTATAGAATATGCAGATGAATGGCTGCAGTCTACAGCAATAGGGACAGATGGCTAATGTGTGAGTTTTCAAGATGTAATTGAATAGACAATGTTATATCAGTAAAATGACTGCATTTCTTAAAAATAAAGTGGGTGTACTATTAAACTATGTATATACCGAAAGTCTAGAAATGCCCACTGTTTCTTCCATTGTCTGTATGCTTTCAAATAGCATACTGTCAATATGCATTCTACATTCTCAACAGAACTTCACGTTGTACAGTGCTCTTATTTCTTAAGAAAAAACTACCCTAAGTTATTGTATCCTGATCTATCCACCTTAAAATTGTTGTGTGTGGAAAAGAATAATAAAAAGTGTTTCATGGCAAGAAAATAGAGGAATATTTTCTTTATAGTTTACATAAAAACTTGATCATATAAGTTTAATATTGATAGTAACTGCAACTGTTTTGGAGGACTTCTGGTTTTTGTGGGTTGGTTGCTGTTTTTTTTTTTCCCTTTTGAATAGAGAAAGAACACTTTTGTAGTGAAATCTGATGAACTGCTGAAATTTGATTTAATAAACAACACAACTGGACAGAAAAAAAAACAAACAAAAATCTCCATCTGTATAAGTACATATGATTTTAAACTCAAAGAAGAGAGGAAGAAATAAATATGTCAGCTATGTCCCAGTTTTGAAGGAGTCAATATTCTGGTTGTCATTGTTTCTCATGGCAGTGAACGAAATTTTTCTGTACTGACTTCAGTTGCAATGTCTTGCAAAATTGTACACTACAAGTCCATGCCAATGAAATGATCTTTGTTAAGACTTCATGATGTTATTTCTCAGTTTTCTTGAAAGCATCCTTATGAAATAGAAACCTGATTAGAAAAGTGAGTACTGTAAATACAGTATGACCTCATAGTTAAAATGAAAAATATAAAAATATGCACACACATTGTTGAAGTTATAACACCTAGTAGACTACTAACTGGCTTTACATCTAATAACAATGCCTGAATATTTCTCAAAGATTGCAGGATTTCTTTTAGTAAAAAATCTTGAGATTCAGAAACAATTCAATTTCTTTAGTTAATTGCTTTCCTAGATGTGTCCTGGATCAAACACCACAGCAAATCGTTTCTAGAGATGCATAAAATTAACAGGTATACGAGTCATTTGTGAAGGCTCTCCTGCCCTGAGGCAATGCATTTTGAGACCATAAATTAAAGAAAGGGTAATAAACTCAGTATGCTATGCACATAATAAGCACATTTTTATCTCTCTTTAAATAAATATGTTTTAAACATATCACATAGCATAATCTCTCAGCTCCAAGAACATTCTTCTACCTCCCTCTCCTTAACTCTTTTTTTAAACACTGTAACTCACTACCTTCTTCACTGAACTGATCTTGCAGTGTATCACTGTCATGACACCTACAAGAAAAGTCATTTATGACTTCAGTAGGAAGTTGTGATCATCTGTCTTCACTCTGTTTAATATTTAAATATAGACACTTTAAAGGTAAATATGTATTTTCCTATGCTTTTCTCTTTTTTTTTTTTTTTGTAACACTCCTTTTCACTGAGCTTTTTGGAGCTTGTCAAAGAATATACAGTGGCTGTGTGTTCTTAGGTATTGGTTTAGTCTAGAAAAATGACTTTGTCATTGCAAACAGACAGTTACGTTGAATATTCGTTCCTATGTCTCAAGCTAAAATTTACTCTAGCATCTGCTGCACTGTCAGTTACCTCTACAAGCACTTCTGCCCCTAAGAGACTTTAAAGTTTTATTTTTAATTTAAAATCTCCGAAGCAAACCAAAATATTACTCTTAACACATTTTCACAATTTCTTCAGTCTTGCTTAACTCTTCAGTATTTCAGTCATTTTTCTTTTCTAGACCAAGGTCCTTTAACAATCTCAGTCTGATTAGGCATATTCATTTCTAACATTAACTGGATTAATTTCTAACATTAGTTGTCCAAAGAAGGGCAACAAGGCTGGTGAAGGGTCTAGAGAATAAGTCTTATGAAGAGCGGCTGAAGGAACTGGGGCTGTTAAGTCTGAAGAAGAGGTGGCTGAGGGGGGAACCTTTTTGCTTTCTACCTGAAAGGAGGTTATAGTGAGGCAGTTGTTCGTCTCTTCTCCCAGGTAATTAGCAATAGGATGAGAGGCAATGGCCTCAAGTTTCATCAGGGATGTTTTAGATTAGATATCAGGAAAAATTTCTTTACTGAAAGAGTGGTCAGACATTGGAACAGGCTGCCCAGGGAGGTGGTGGAGTCCCCATCCCTGGAGGGAAGTTTAAAAAACGTGTAGATGTGGCACTTCAGGATATGGTTTACTAGGAATGGCGGTGTTGGGTGGACAGTTGGACTTGATGATCTTAGAGGTCTTTTCCAACCTATGACTCTACGATTCTATGGTTCTATGATTCTATGGATGGATCAATAGCAAGTGTGGCTGTCACCTCCTTTTCCAAAGATAGTTGAAACAAAAGACGTCAGAAGTTATCAGAAATGTGTAAAACAAAAAAAAGTTTGTGGGTAGAAGGCCACATACAGATATAGATATAGATATAGATATAGATATAGATATAGATATAGATATAGATATAGATATAGATATAGATATAGATATAGATATAGATATGCTGTGTTTGCTCTTTCCTTTTTTGTCAGAAAGGACACGAGTTTAGCATGATGTATGGACAGAAAGACCATTAAAAGAGTTGACATGAAAGGAAACCGTACTCTGTGACTATCTGAACAGGTCATCTCATTCAGTCTTAAAGTGTACAGTAATTTTGAATTGTCATTCATCTGGCTTCTCATAAAAAAAACAGAGCTAGCTTTTTTTACATTCATGTGTAACTGAAGAGGTACATGGGAGAAGAAGAAACAAAACACTAGAGTAACACAACATCCTGTACATTAAATATCTTCTTAATAATTTTAATTTCACTTTGAGGAAAGAACCAAGACATGGGTAGTTAGGGCACACTGCAGACAAAAATATTATGTAGGCTGAAATGTTATTGGAAAAAGCATGACAGGTTCTGGAAACAGGTGTCTTATTTTCTGGGCAAAATTTCTGACAGCTGTGTGAAAACACAATATTTATGATAAAATATGATGTCAGCATGAAGAACATAGACTGAATTTCCTCTGCTGCATATGTTTTCAAAAGCACTGTCTTCATTTACTTTGAAGGAATGACTAGAAGTGTTTTTGGATATGCATAAATGGAAGTGTTTCTTAGCAGTGTGGAGCAAAGATACTTCAGTAAAAGACTTTACAAATAAAACAAACTAAATGAAACCAAAATATTTCTCCTCAGTTGTTGCCACAGTCTTTTTCTAATCAACTACAACCTGGAAAATCTGATTTCAGGTTTCTCCCTTTTGCCTATGCTTCTGTTCTTATTCCAAGATGTTAATTATCAACACAAAGGAAGAAGTCAGACATACCACCTAAGTCTTTGCCTGAATCTAGCTTACAGTTATTGAACTAATAATACTAATGAGGACAATGTAAGGAGTAACAGTAATGAATTACAGAGTTACTGAATGCCTTCTTTGCTTCAGTCTTCAGTGCCAAGGCCAGCCCTCAGAAATCCCAGGCCCTGGAGGTAAGAGAGGAAGCCTGCAGAAAGGATGACTTTCCCTTGATTGAGAAGAACTGTGGGAGAGATCACTTAAGCAATCTGGAGGCCCACAAATTCATGGGCCCTGATGGAATGCACCCACGAGTGCTGAGGGAGCTGGCAGATGTCATTGCTGAGCCACTCTCCATCATCTTTGAGAGGTCCTGGAGGACAGGAGAGGTGCCCGAGGACTGGAGAAAGGCCAAT
>Ga0065711_1003044_pt1 | contig 30847 bp, 18 predicted proteins | sample Hoacrofraction12_FD_59098 | JGI IMG/M metagenome (GOLD analysis project Ga0065711, IMG submission 59098) | Hoatzin crop microbial communities from Cojedes, Venezuela - Epithelial fraction 12 v2 (version 2) | ecosystem: Host-associated > Birds > Digestive system > Esophagus > Crop | place... | reverse complement strand
TTTTTTTAACCCCCAGGCCCCCCCCCCCCATTGTTGAATAGCCATATATATAAAAAACCAAATTAATAAATAAGAGGTCTCCAAGAACACCCAGGTGCTGAGGAAGTTATATTTGTGCCTCCAGAGCTGGTGCATTTTCCTCCTCAGATGACACCTGATCTAGTGTTATGGTGTTGTGTTAACTGAGCATTATGGTGCTCGGAAGAGCCACAGCTCAGATGAGGTGTAAATCTGAGGTCCTGCCTGCTTGCACTTTAATGGGAGAGGAAATTTGAGGGGAAGACAGTAGGTATGGCAAGGAATGGAATAGAGAGGAGCAGGGATTTCTCCTACTGTGGGCTGCCCTTTGACAGGATTCATTCGGAAGGTGTTTTCCCTTCTTACAGACGTCCCAAAAATACTACTTGCCAACTTCATACTCAAAACCTGCCCTAAACATAAAATACTCTTGCTGCTTCTGTGCTGTCTTCTCAGTTGTGATTATGAGAACAAAAATGGGAGTGAGATCTGAAAGCTGTTGGACCTCTCACTTCCCGACACATGTGAAGTATGATACTGTGATACCTGCCCTACAACCTCATGTGGCAATCAGAGCACAGGGGGCCCTGGTACCTCCCGAATCTGCCCATCACTGTTACATTGCATTAGCTCCCATCTCCCATCAAAGATGCCCTTTCAAATACACTCCAGCTTGGCAGCTCAGGTCCTCAGTGCCAGGGTTGGCTTTCTTTTGCTAGAAATGTTCTGCCTTGCAGAGCTGACAAAGATGTTGCATGCCTCCAGACATGTGAAAAACACACAAATCCTCTAGGATTTATTTCTGGGCAGCATTTATCAAACCAAGGAGAAAGCTGGATCTTTGGATCCCTGCCATTTTAAAGCTCTGAAGATTGTTTCTGGTTACTGAAGTTTGACCTCTGCATTTCAACTTGGAGCGCGTACTCCCTGGCCTAAATCTAAACCAGTCTGTAAGCGTAGCTGTGGTTTTCTTCCAGGGTCAGCAATGGCTTAAATCCATGCCCAGCTCGGTAAATTGGAAATGGCAGAAGAAGATTCTAGGGTGGTGGCCTGAGAGGAAGATGAATACATCAATCCCGGATAATTGCTGCTCTTTTTTAAGAATTTAGAATGTCTTTAACCTGTTTTCATGTATTAATACATTTTATGTATTAGGCTGGAGATAAGGCTACATGATTAAAATGGTTCCCTTCAGCTTTAAAAATCTATGAAGGGTTTGCAAAATTGGTTAGCTGTGTTTGAAGAGTGCTTTGGAAATCTCGGGGGAAAAATGCTGCAGCATAGAAAACCAGTTGTGTTTGTTCAGGACATAATGAATAGATAGTACAAATACTTTGCACTACAAGCCCAAAACCCCATGTTTGGGTAGCACTACATATTCTATTCGAAATACTTTTTTTTTTTCCTTGCCATAATCATCTGAGTTGAATTACAGTAAAGGAAAGACATGACGAATAATGAAGATTAGCAAGCTGGTCATCTGTCCACCCCCAAACTCAAACCGGGATTAACTACGAACTCTCTAGCAATTGCAAACCTGTTTGATGATTAAGGTCATTAATGAGTATGTTGTATAGAGCCAGGTCAGATACTTAAGGAAAACTACTGGCTACATTTTTCCGCTTTGACACTGACTATTACTACCTTCTTTGTGAGTATGAACAGGAGCATATCCACTTTATTGTAGCCCTGTCTACATCATGTTTCTTTATGTTGTTCATGAGAAGCTTGTATAAGACGATGTCAAAAACCTCATTAAAGTCTAGATATGTCATGCAGATTTTTAGCCTATTATAAATGGACACTTAATTGATTTGGCTTGATTTATTCTTGCAAATTTATCTCAGATATGTTTTCTAATATTCTGTGATTGTACAAACTGAGATACAAACCTTTTTAGTCTTCATTACAATGAAGAAAAAAATACTGAAGATTGCAGGAATTGTCCTGGGAATTAATGTTGACCGAACTGATACACAAATGTTGAAGTCTTCTTTTTCCTCCTTTTTTCAAAGATAGGCACTGAATTTGATCTAGTTGTCTGTAATCTCACCTACATTTCAGGAGTTATTGGAGATAATACCTAACATCTCTTGTCTCACACTTCTCTACTTTTGAACTTTCTGCAATGAACGGGACAAATTGTCTTGCCTATTCTAACTGTGCTTCTAAATTTTATTTCTTCGGAACTAAAGCCAAAATTAACCTACTGTATAACAAAATAATAATAATAACAATAGATAATATTGCTGGTGCTTTCTACTTTTCCTGTTCTTTATTATATTTTAGCAGATTATCCTAATAGTGCTTGCTAAGTAGAAAAGTAGTATCATTGAATAGTGATCTGATTTGTTCCTTCTCACAGGAAGAGAGATGAAGCCTAGAATAAGCTTTCAAAGTGCCTGCATTTTCTCCCAAAATAGATGTATTGAACTGTTTTATTTGAGGCAAAAGTGCTCAGCATTAAGTTAATGGCCCCTGCTGAAGTCAGCTGCACCATCAGCAACGCTGAGGGCATTCAAAGTCTTCACTCCTGATTTTGGTGTTTTTATACCTATATAACATGTACATACATATATACCATGTCAAAAGGAGGATTTATGCTTTTTTACTTCTCTGGACTCATGACATTGCTATCTGTGGTACATTTCCTATAGGTAAGATGATGCAATCTCCTAGTTTTGTAAGTAAGGGAATTTAATAATATGGGTATGACCAGAGTGTCCCAGTTAATCTCAGGGTCAGAGAGTGTGCCATGGCAGTGTTGAAGTTACTGATATAGCTGTACAGTTGGTACTGCAAGCTGTCAGGACGTAAAGTGGATCCAGGCTTTCGCTAATGCAGAATGATAGGGAAATATCAAAGACCTGGAACTTTGGGTTTGGCTAAGCAAAGAAAGTTGTCCCAAACTGCATGTTGACCCTGGAGCTGCAGATGAGCATCATCTGATCTGTCCAAAAGACTCCTCGGACAGCTTCTTACTTCAATGTTACCCAGAGCTCTCACTTGCCTATTGTGGGCTGTCAGTAACTGAGCAAGCAACTACTCAGCCTTTCAGGAATTTCCTACCACTGGACTGGAAAAACTACATGAACAAACTTTCTTCTGGTACAACTGAGTGTCAGGCCTTGAGATTGACAGGTACAAAGATATGTGCTAATGCTTATCAGATGCGCATATGGAATCATACCAGAAAACTCTAGAGGCAAAGACTTCCCAAGTAATTTAAAGCCAGCTCCTCACTTCCTAGGATGCCAAGCATCTTTATAAGAGGCAAGGTGAGTATCTGATAACTCCTAATGCTTCAGAAGTCTGGATATGAGCTGAACCAACAGTTACTGCTCTGGTTTGTATTACCTCAAAGCTTGATTTTCAAATTCTCTTAAAGCAATACAAAAAAGCCCAAATTCAACAGTTTCATACTAATTCTTTTTTTTTGTTCTGTTCTGCAGGAGTTTATTTTCATGTTAGTATACCACCGTGCTAAGCACTGTACAAACATGGAACAGAAAGACAGAGCCTTCCACAGGAAGCTTATCTAAATACAGAAGAGATGACAGATGGACAGAGAGATGGGGAACAAAAGGAAGCAGTGAAACTATGATGAGATGACTGTAAATTCAGAGAGATGTGGCCTGGATGGATGGAATGCAAGGTGGGTGGAAAACCGACAGGACCACTGGGCTCACCAAACCAAGGTGATCAGCAGGAAGTGCAACTGGTGACCAGTTGCTAGCAGTTTTCTTCAGGGGTCAATAGTGGGACTGACACTGTTGAACATCTCCATTAATGACTTTGAAGATGGGACAGAGAGCACCCCAGCAAGATCATGGATAACACGAAACTAGGGAAAGTGACTGATGTAGTGGAAGTCAGGGATGCCATTCAGTAATATCTCGACAGGCTGGACAACAAGTTGCACTTGAGTCAGTGACATACCCTTCAAGCAAGTGTCTCTTCCAGCCTACATTTCTCTGTGACAATGGCCAGCACAGTAGGCTGCTGCAGCCTGAAATCCTGCAAAGCTTTTATTTTTAATTTTTTTTTCCATGGAATCAATCTAAAGGAATGTTTGGTTAAGGAATTTATTGTTTCGTGAGAGTTTAGATCTAAATATATATTGAAGACGAGGGACGGGAACATATTTGTTCCACATTGTCTCTTCCCTGTGGAAATCCTGACGAACAACTCAATATAAATGATCTTCTGGTACAAAGAGATCTTTAGGACTTTGCTCGATTATTCCTGCACTGAGCCCAAACATTTGTGGTTGGGAGTCATTTACCTTTGGGACTTACGGGCTTTTGGAAACGAGAAAGGAAGGGGGAATGACAGACTCTGTTGCCAACAGAGCAAAGTTTCTTAACAGCAGTTCAGTGTACAGATGAACCTGGAAACAAGTGCTGCTCATCCCTGCTACTCCTGCTTGCAATAGTTCTCCCCTGAAGTGAAAATGAATTGATATATTTTGCAGATTTAATTGCTTCTAAGCTATATGGATGTTAGTGACAGGAACTAGGCAATAAAAACTGTACTCTCCAGCGTGCAGCTATGTTAAAAATGTTGCTGTTTGTAAAGGTAATAATATTTTTTTAAAATATGAGCAAAGAATTTAATACTTATGTGGCAGCACATGGGGATTATGAATATGGAGAGTGGAATTTTCATGGAAATCTCACCTGAAATATAGTTCAAAGTCCAAAGTCGTGCCTACTCTTAATCAAGTAGCTTCTTATATTTCCTACTATGCTAGCCCAGACTGGCTGCAATCTTGCCCATTAACTCAGCAACTACTTTGCTGAAAGGGAAACACAGTGAGGGCAGAATTTCAAATGGTTTCAAGGTGACTTTTACAAACTTCACAGGCACCTTTTAGTGGTTAAAGGACGTGTTTATTTCTTGCAGTATTGGTTTGATTAAAAGAGTTCCTCTTGCAAGTATGTAAAAGGTGTCTTTAAAACAGTGCCTGAACACCTGCAGGTCTAGAGTCAGTCAGGTTATTTTCAGCCACCTTTGCCTAGTCTGTTTAGCAAAGCCAGGCTCTGTGTATGTGTGTGTACTTGTGATGTTTATGGATGCATTAGTCAGGACACGTACCTCTACTTCTGAATTAACTGACCTTTATGGCCTTGCTTTCTGGTGCTTGTAATACTGTCATACCTCACCTCTTGGAAATGAAATTTTGGAATCTATTTTTTTTAACCTTTAGAAAAATAGTTCTAGTGTTTCTGAGAGCAAAGCTGCGGATGGGAGAAGGGAGAAGAGCTGGAAGGACAGAGGGCAATTGCTGGTTTGTGTGCATGAAATTCAAACTTGGCAGAGAGGCTACCATATTAAACTGAAAAGGGAACGTAATGTGGGACTGAATGAAAAGACGAAGAACAGATTAGTACAAGAATCTTAGATATGGAAAAACACTGATTGTGCAATCCAATGGGGATCTGGGGTGAAGACAAGGGAGGAATGGACGCTTTAGGAGGGAAAAAAAAGAAAGACTTACAGGTAAAGGATCTGAGAGAGGAAATTCTGAGCCTCATTTCTTGAGACAATTTAGGGGTCATGGGAAACAGGCCATCTGGGAACACAACTCTGAGGACTGCCAGGAGACTGAGAGGAAGATAGGAATGGCTTGAGACTGCCACGAAGACTATTGAGAGTGGAGACTGGGACTGCCCAGAGGAGATAAATGAGACAAGTAATTAGGGATGAGAAAAGGGCAGGCTTGAGTGTGCCATGGAGGATACGGGTCTGCTGAGTGTGCTTAGGATGTTGAGGCCCACGCATCCATTGGAGGATGTCACGGTTGCACCATATTATCATGGCTGATAACTCTCAGCCTTCAGAGGCCTCTCTCAGGGTTACTCGCAGCAAACAGTGAGGCAGGCTGACCCTGAGCCTGGAATTAATTTCATCTGACTGTATAGTTCCACCACGTAAATTTCAGCATCTGAGCCAAGTTCCCCTTATAGCCCCGGGGAGATAAAATAGGTGATTGAAAGGCATATCTCATCTGAAGTTAGTCATCAGCCACCATAAGTCTTTCTCCTTGTTAGGTGGTGATCTTCTGTGGGACTCGCTACCAACTGTTTCTGCAGCCCATGAGGATGGTGCCAGAAGACTGCCAACACGCTGATGGCAACATCTCCAGGTGATATTATGTGGTCAAATGGCTGGCTTGTATCTAGCTGATAAATAGCTTTGAGAATTATAGACAGCAGCTTCCTATGTCGAAAGCAAATCCTCAAAGTCACAAATCCTGCCAGAATATGTTTAAAACCAGTTTTAAAATGAGAATAGAGCCACTGGATGGTGGTGAGCTAAACTGGATTCTGAGCTGACCTCGTCAGGAGAGATCAGTTTGATTTTGCTGTTGAAATGCCTCCTGCTGACACATAACCCACATAAAATTCTAATCTGGTATAAGTATAAAACAAGCTGAGTGGATGACACTTGCCCAGCTGCTGACAACCCTTTTGATGTAGAAATCTTGTGTTCTGCTTCCACCAACTGTACCACCTCTCTAGGTACTGTATTACACAACGTTGGCCTTTATCCTGGAACAATTTAGCAGCCTGGTCTTTATAAACCTTTGATGCACAACCGCAGCTGGTACTGAAGCATGCTCTGGTTTTGCTAATTATGTCCACAGCATGCTCCATTAAGGTACTCTGTGAGTTAATGTCACGTTAAGGTACTGTGTTACAGGATTTTGTGTTGTCATATATCTTCTATGACAGTTTTAGGAATGAAATGTTTTCTTTCTGTCACGTGCAACATTTTGAGGTGCTATGGATGATTGTTAGGATATCATTTGGTAAGGTGTTATAAAAGGGAATAATAAGTGTATGTTAGTTCTCTAATCTATGAAACAGTTGCATCTGGCCCAGAAATCTCTGAAAGGGCCTAACTGTGCAACAGATCTTAGGTTAGTGCTGCCTAGGCTGCAGCAAGCCCGCAAAGTGCGATGATAGGTAGAAGTACCAGGTAGGGCAAAACACCATGTGCATGTGCGTTGCCAAACCTCCTCAAATATATCAAGAAAAGCTAGAAACTTAAACAGTATCAAGCACGTATTTTTTCAGTGCTCAGCCTGCTGGTTCACACTCATATTTGTGTCCAAAACATCAAATCAAGGAATTTTTCAGCTTGTCGTGCTAGGCCAGCTTTCCTCCTCTCCCTAGCACAAAAGAAACCTAGCAATTTCAGCAGCTAAGCCAAAAGAATCAGCTGCAGCACCCTTTGCAGCTGAAACCTTCTGCTCCTCTGAACATAACGTCTTCCCTGCCCGTCTAAAATCCCATGTCCGAGGGCTGACTGGAAACATATGGCAAAATCCCATGTACATATGAATTTAACACAAGAATAAAGATCATAAACAAGGCCAGGCTGACTGTCTTATCCATTTGCATACCTTTGACTTAGAAACTTGATGAAACCTTCCCGAAGTTTTCTGTCAGACCAGAGATGATGCTTGGAGCTGTATAAATGTATAGAAAGAGAGACACCCTGACCCAGAGTTCTGCTAGAGTAAAGAAATCAGACAGATGGAAAAAGAAGGTGACCCTGGAGTCCCTCTCGTTTCATGTCATTCGGGCTGCCAACTGCTCACTGTGTCCCTGTACTTTCCCTGTTAGTCTCTCTGTCTCTTGCCTAGGACTGTGCGTTATTTGGGCCAAGGACTATTCTTCTGGTCGGTGTTTGCAAAATTCTTGTTCTAACAGCTTTCTGTTTTGCGTGTGAGGCTGCTGAAAGCAGTAACAACACTACCAATAGTAATAACTACCCTATTTTTCAATTTTGTGCTTTACTCTTGAAGTCATCTTTCTGGATCAGTTCCTGTTTGTGGGAGCTCTGTTATTTTAAAAAAAAACTTAATTCCAGACGAAATGGGCCTTTTCTTATTTGCTTCACACAGATAATGATTAACTCACAAATCACTTGGTCAGACAACCTGCTTCACTAGTTCTGAGAAGAAACCAAGACCTAGTGAACATGTTATTTGGCCAAACACTATTCCCACCATGAATTCATGGTAATGGGTAAGCTAGAAATTATTTCATTCTTGTACTGACAACCTGATGGTGGCAATAGAAATCGCCATCATTTTCAGCAGATTCCAGGGCCTCCAGTGACTGCAGAGAAATTCTTCTGGCCAAATTGTAGAAAGGAAAATGGTGCTGAGAAAGGAAATAATAATTGCTACAGCTATCAATGTCTCTGCCATTTGCATGCTGGAGCCGCTCCAAATAACTTTGCGTCTCTTGGAAGTTGCTGTTTACTCCAGTTGCTTTGTGCTGTGCTAACGGCTCTAATAAATTCAGTGCCATTCCTATGGCTCAGGGTGGCTGTCATCTGAGTTTATGAATGCGAGATTTGTTTGGCTCTCCCCCCCATGAGTGACTGGGGTTAGAAAGTGCGATTATATTTGGGCAGAGGGAGAGGGATGCTGCGAGAAGGCAAACTGAACAGACATTGTGAATATTTATTTTTTTTAGATGGAAGGCAGTTGTATTTATGTGCAGTTGTAAAACAGAAAAGATATTGGGTTCTGGTGCAGGAATTATATACTAACTTCAAAAAATGTATACAGTGAGAGCTTATAATAGAAACTTATTCCAGCAGAATCATTTTTTTCAACAAACATGTAGATTGGCATGTGGAGCATGCTGAGCTGAAGAGATCGAAGCTTGATTGTGGTTTCATATCTGGCATTCCTGAGTGAACAGAGAACTGTGGTCCTTATTCATAGTATTTCGGGCGGGGGGTAGGAGAGCAGACGCAGCCATGCAGAATGGTTCTTGGCTTTGCAGGAGATGGGAAGCCAAAGGAGAAGCAAGTTCCCCTGTCCCTCATTTTAACTCCTCTGCTTTCTGTGGGTCTTCTGGATGTGGCAGGATTTAGATAAACTGCCAAAAGAAAGTGGAAATTTTTTTCCTTCTAAATGTTATCAAATCAATTAATTTGCTAAAGCAGGATTAACAAATGTAATTCATTATGATAACACAGGATCAGGGTCTTCTATTCCATGGATTGCTTGAGCTTGACACGAAGAAATCAGGAATGCAATTTGCTTACCCATGCTGGCGTAGAGCATGATGTTATATGCTTACAAAATTCAGGAGGACAAGGCATTTTCAGCTTTGTCTTTTTCAGTATTTTCAAGACTGAGGCTTTATGAAAGAGGTAGCACTTCCAGTTCATACTAAAAAAAATATCATGCCAATATACTGTTGTAAAGGGCTTCTTGTCATAAAACATATGACCTGTCAGCTGCTGAAGAGCTGTGAAGACATCATCCAAGCGAAGCTGGCATCACCATTAATACAAATATTCATAGAAATAAATACGCTCTTCTTTATCAGGGTCAAGGAGAGAGGGTTGTCATGTTGTGAAGTTCATCAGCATAAAGAGCTGGAGACGTACTAGTGAGATGTCACGCAGCATAACTCTCTAAACAGACTCTGCCAGGAGTCTTACCGGAGGAACTGAGTCTAAAGACTAGTTCGGGACTCTTTGATCCTTCAGTAGCCCTAAGCTCTCACACTGCTGAAACTTCCCACTCCATTCAAATGGAGTCTGAGATAGTATAAGGCTGTATACTTTATTGCTAATTAAGGTTTCGGATCACTGAAAAAATCGCTTGCATTGAAAGTATGTGTCCCTGCTCTCATCCCATTTTACAGTTTTATACGATAAAATTTCTGGGAATCTTAGTCTGGCATAAATTAATAATCTTTGTTTTCCTATCCTTTCAATGACCTTAACTCAACCTTGCTCATATAGCTCATACACGCAACAGAAGTTCCTCACTGGGATGTGATTCAAAAGTGTATGCACAAAATGACGTTCTTTTCCTGCTTCCTACTTGATTCACTGAGTGATATGCTGCTGAGAAAAAGCTGGCTAGCATTGCAAGCGAGGGATCCGGGGTACGTGCACTGCAAGACACCTGGGGATGTATTTGGAAGTTGAAGGAACTCAGGGCAGAAAGGCCCCAAGCAGCAGTGATGAAATTGATGTATTCCAGTGATTTTCAGACAAGCTAAGATACATTTTCTGCTGTAATACATGAGGTCCTCTTTAGTTCTATTTTGTACTGCAGATCTCAGAAAAAATCTGTTTTTTTTCAAACCTGAGATTTGGATAAAAAGCTGATATGTCTAATAGAAAGAAAGAAGATATTGCCCCATTGACAGGATTCGTATGACTTAAAGCCTGTGGTGTAGTTTCGTTCAACTAACATAGCCACACTAGGCTCACTTTATAGACAGTGGAAAGAAACTGGTATGCCTAGGGAGTGATTTCTGAAGCCTGTTTTAGACATTACCTTAGGCTGAGAGAACCGGTGCCCTGGAGGAGTCCCTCCATTCCCATGGCCTGCAAAGGCCACAGCCCGTGTTACAGGATTTAAGGAATCCTGTCCTTTTTAGCAGGAAGAGTCTCAATCCTTGCATAAAATGATTATCCTTTCCTTTAAAAGCACCAAGGTATTTTGCTACCATTCTCACTGTAAGATGGGTTTCAAAATTTGGCCATCTGTAAATTTGAAAACAACATTTAATTTTTAGAGTAGATATACTCCAGGCCAACAGAAGCCAATTTATGCTTGAGGTCCCATCACGCTTTCACTCCTATAGCTCCTTTTCCTTCATGAGAGGGAATAAGTACCCATCTCACTGCTGAAGCCAATTGCTTTTAGACTCCTTTCATGAGGAGACTTTAGCTAGACAGCTTTTTTCAAATTTTCTTAACTGAACCCAAGATGAATACGAACACTAAACCTTTCAGCTAGACATATTTGAGTGACGTCTGGAAATATCTGAAGGATGTATTCAGGGCCCCAGATTAGCAATCAGCTAGAAGTATTTTTGGCTACTCTTACTTTTATTCAGAATTTACTTCAGAAACTTGGTCAGGTTCTGAAGCAACCTATATTCAGATCGAAAAATGCAAGTTTGTGGGAATATCTCACAATACAATGGTGATTGTCCTGTCCTATTTTTCTTAAAGAGGGGATTTCTTACTGTATAGTGCATCAAAATAGAGTGCTGTGTTTTAACTTAGCCTTCTGAAAGACAATATGGAACTGCAGATCCAAAAACACAGAACTGACATATTTAAAGTGGTAAATGATATTGAGTCTTCAGAGAAAAAAAACTACGGAAAAATTAAAGCAGTCTGCTTGAGTTGCCATTGAACATATGGATGCCAGATTGCAATGGTGAAAGCCCTCACATGATTTGAATGCTTTGACTTTTCACAGTGGCCTAATTATGATTAAGAACTGCCCTCTGTAACAATGTGCAAATCAATAACTTGTTTCTCTATGCAATGAGGAGAAGAACTCTGGGTTGCTTGGCTGGCTGACGATCAAGGACGTTGTTCTTGAGCACTGATTGCCCTTCATAGTATATTATTATTCATGGAACTATTGCTTCCCACTCTTCTAATGGTGACATCATGAAATTAGTGAAGACAAGCCCCCTTTCTCAGCAGGACAGGCGCCAGGATCGGATGCAGGCATGACAGACTGGTCCCAAGGCAGATGCTTTCTAGTTTCTGGCTGCTCCCGGAGGGGGCTGTTGGGAGTGCTTGCCAGCAAGCTGAAGTGGTACAGGACTAATCCTGGTAGTCCCTTTAAACGGTTCACTTCGCTGTTCTCTGCTCATGAACTTGCTTTCACTATCTTCAGAGAGTAAATTTGTGAAAAACTGCACCACAAATTAAGAATGTGGGGCTGACCTGCAGTTTATTTGACCTTACATTAGCGGAGAGTTTTAAATCCCCAGTTCTTTCCCCCCATTTTTGTGATGTAATGTGGTGCCTCTCAGTCTCTCTGGTTTTCACTGACTACCTTAAGAAGACAAATACACTTTCCGGTTTGGTGCACTGAGTGCCATCCCCAAGCCCCAGCTACCTGATCCCGTGCACGAGGTACTCCTAAGTGCTATTGCTGAACATTGAGCCTGTTTCATGAAGTTTTCTCCCCACAATTTTGCTCTGGAGGTGCTGACTCTAGACACAGATGGGTTATTGCGCTTATGCCTGAGCACGGTGCACCATTTGTAAGGATCAGAGATTTGTGGCTCATTGGGCAGGAAGATGTCTCAGTGTGGTGGCTGCCGAGCAGCTGCACAAGGATCACTGGCTTTACACTTTAATCCCCAAGCAACTTACACTATTATTTTCTCTGCATCTGCTGCCTGAGCTCCTGAGATGTGCCTTGTCACTGGCGCTGTTGCAGTGACTTGGATCCCGCAGTTCACCCCAAGGACAACTTCCAGTATCAAGCAGCCTCTCAGGGGTAAGGAGCTCTGAACAGCGGGTTGTCTCAGCAAACTGCTTCATAGTTTCAGTCCCCAAATGGCTAGCTCTGTGCATTTGACCTTGAGCATCTGGCTATATATAAAAATATATATACACACACACACACTCTGGACAGTTTGCTCTGTACTGCTTACAGTGCAGCTCCATTTAAGCTCTGTGTTTTAAATGCTTCCCAAGAGCCATGGTTTAAATTGAGTGGAGTTGACTACTTATATGAAAAGCCATCTTCTCCTGAATCCCATCCATATCCTGGCAAGTGTCTGCCAAAAATATTATCTCCACCCCCTCCTCTCATGAAATATGCATATAAAATGCCCCCTGAATGGTACCTAAAAAATTTGTAGTCCCTGACCACATTATAGTAATGCGCGTGGTGGAACCTAGCTGTGTAAAAGATGCTTTGTAACTCTGACAGAGATGATGCCCTATTCAGGAAATTAATATACAGGAGAAGTCTAAACATACAGGCAAGATTCATGTATATTATTCTGTAAGGGTTATTCATGTCTTTGGAAAAAGTGCTAGAGCTGTACTCATTTACAATATTTAGTGTGTTTGATAAATATTTGCAGTTCAAAGTTAGAGAATATATATATATCTCAGTATATGTATACACAGGCATTGAAATATACACATGTTCTACTATGAGGTAAGAGATTTTAAACTGCAATCTCGCTTAGTAGTAGAAGAAGAGTGGTTGATACATAAGCATTTTCTTAACCAAAAATGAGCTGGGATTGACTGAATTTGGAATTTCTAAATATTTCTCAAACAAAAAAATATTTGAAGGACTAGAAAAAACACTTCATTTTCTCATTCTGACTTTGCTGGAAACCTGGGGGGATTGTTTGCCTTTTTTGTTTTGAAATACAAAGCAGAGATTTATGTTTAATTCCCAGAAACTTCACAGGGAGTTGGGAACTGGGAAACTGCCACTTATTCCTCCTGTTCAGTTTTCGATCTCTAAAGTGGAGATAATGGTCTGTCTTTCTGTAGGGACCTGAACTGACATTCTTGTCCTGGCATGCTCTGATTTTTAAACCTTCAAAAAGTTTTCAGCTTTCAGTAAAGGTCAGTCTTGCCCTTATTTATGATCTACAATAACCTATTAAAGGAGTTTGGGGATGGTGACTCATTATTGCGGTAGCACTTGGGAATCTTCTCTGAGTTTGCAACCTGTTGGGGAAGGTCCTCTATCTACTTGTAATAGGAGACACTGGCCGCTCCAGAGTCTTGCAGGCTAAACAAATTCAAGAGAGGAAGGAAATCTGCAATTTGTTTTTCTCATTTACCAGGAGAACAGAAGCACAGAGGTATCAGATGATTTGTTAGGGATCACAGAGGCAGGCTGTAGGAGAGCCAGAATCTAAACTAATATCTCCTGCCTCCTAGTACTGTGTTTGTCCCATAAGATCGCCTTTCTCTTCTGCTAGTAGAGCCTGTGTTTCAATTAAAGATGTAATTTTTCATTGTGGTCGAGACCTGTCAAAGAATGGGAAGGAAAAACTTCTAAACATAAAAACACGAAGGGAAGTCTGTGCTGCCTGCCTGGTTGCATATTGCATTAGTCGCTATTATTAATCTTTCCTCGCTGAGTGAATGGAAGAGTTACCAAACTCCTATAGAGCTCAGTGGGAAGGACTCACCTTATCTGAAAGCCACTTTTTGCAGCACGCTGAGTGCTGCGTCTGCACAACTATTTTGTCAGACAATAAAAGCAGCGGAGAGAGTATGAACACATCCACTTAGCAACAGAGCTGCGGACAAGTGAATAAACACTTCTCTGTGCGTGTCTGTGTGTAAGAGTTCAGTGGGTGTTGCTCCAAAAGGCATCTGTCCCCTCTGCTGGAAGAGACTTCTGAAAAAAACAGCATGCTGCATTTCTGACTCCTATAACCATTGCACAGCGGCCAGCATGATATCAGAGCTCCAAGAGGCCAAATCAATGCCTGGCTTTCCTCCGAAACCTTATTCAGACTGACTAGAGCTGTCTGCGTACCATTTTCCAGTGAAGTGATTTGAATTTGTGATTAGTTAAAATAAATTATTCTTTATTATTTTTAAACAGTCTAATAAAGCAGGGACGGTACTAGTGAATAATTTAACTGATGGATTTTACACTCGTTCTTGAACAACTTGCTTTGGGGAAATCCTGCCAGTAGTCAGTGGAGCTGCACTCACACACACCAGTAAGGAATCTAGCCCACATTTCTGTTTTTGGAGTATGATATCAGTTCATTTAGAAACATATAGGAAAAAAAAGTGTTTTCTTCAAATTAGTCAATTCTTTCCATCCATGCCTAGAGCAGATACTGTTCTGGCAAAAGGTAATGGTTCAAGATGTTAGGGATCTTTTTTTCTCTTTTCCAATTCCATCTTTTATTTATTTATCTTTTAAATATGATTTCCATCTATGCTGGATATAAGTCAAAAAGTATTTAGAATTTGTCATAAATTTCTGCTTGCAGGATTCCCAAAACATGATGGATCTGAAAAGAAATGGGCTCTTTTGACACAGAGATTTTCCTTGTTCCAGCAAGTGCTAGGAGAAGAGACCACTTGAAGCCCTGCTACTACAGTCAGTGTCCTGCTAGCATATCGCTCCCTACCTCATGCTCTGGGTGAATTAGGTTCAGAAGAGGACAGCTTGCTTTTGGGCTTGGTTTCCCCATGTTTAGAGCCCTCCTTGCCCAGGGTCTGAGTAGCAGTGCTGTAGCAGGGAACCATCATGCTCAGAGAGCTCTGGCTCTAGCCAGGCTTCTCCGAGCTTCCAGGCTCCCTGCTGTGGACCTGGGAGCTGAGCCCAGATTATATCTACTCTTCCAGGCTCTTGGCTCCAGGAGACACTGTCTGGAAGTTTTGGCATCACTCCCTGCCCTACAGCTACAGACCCTGTAATCCTGAAGACGTTGGCTTTGGGGAAATCTTCTTGGTAGGTCTATCTAGAGGCTGTCCCGCCTGGAAAGCTCTCTATGTGTATTGGATCTTGGTGGGTCTGTCTGGGGGCTGTCCCACCTGGAAAGCTGTCTGTATGAATTTGAGTAGCTCTTTAGTGTGAGGAGAGCTAGTGCATGAAATCATGCTCGTAGAGAAGCACAGAGGACAGTTCTCCCTCTCTAGCTCTGTCTCTGGCCCATCTCTGTTGCATGGTTGGGATGATAGCCTGTAGGTCGGGGCTTTGTTCTGGGATGTGAGGTGGGTAGGTTTGGAGTTGTAAAGACATAGATGGTAGATGAATCCAGGTATCTGACTTCCCAGATCGGAAGCATCGAACTACCAGCTGCATATTGCACCCCGCTCTCCACTATGACCTAGGGATTAAGTCAGATGCCATATTGCTGCAGATTCAGAAACACACTGCAATGATGTACACAAGCCTCTGTTCTCCCAGACAGAGCTTCTGGGCAGAAAAACAGGACATATCTGGGATGAGGCCTCCTCAAGCACAGGCAGGGATGCAAATGGAGAATTGAACGTCAACTTCACAGAGGCTCTTAACTCTAGGATCTGTTGAGAGTCCAGTCTTCAGAGACAAGATTTCATACCATGCCATCTTTCAGTACGGACTGGTAGGCTCCCCCGCCACAACTCAGCTGTGTGCCTCCTCTTCCTGCCTGGTTAATTTTCTGCTTCCCATAAAGGCATGTAAGCACCTAACTCTATATGTGAAGTCCAGTCCCAGCACCAGGTTCCTAAGAAGTGTGGCTGTGGCATTGCTGGGAATAGTGGATCTCAGATTGGGTTTTGTGTGGAAAACAGAGAAGCTATTCTAATTCCCAATGGGCTTCGTGAAGTCTGTGGTTTTCTCTCATCACACAGGCCCACCAATTTCATCCGAACAACCTTGGAAACTGTAAGGCTGTGTCTAGTGGTATAAATTTTCATTGCCATTTTTTGTTATGAGGTAGAAAACCATCACCAAACTAACAATGCAATAGCCAACCTTTCATTCCACTGTCACATGAAACTATTTTCATCCACAAATGTAAAAATCAGGACAGTAATGATGAGAAGTCCTTCTTTCTCTCCCAGTTCTCTCCAACAAGTTGTGAGTGTCAAAGCTTAGTCAGGGCGATCTAGATATTGACTGAAGTATTATCTACCATTAGAAATACCTCCTTTTCTTTTCACTTTTTATAACATTCTAGGCAATTAAATGCAAGACAATTTGCCTTAGTTACAAGTAGAGTCTCCCATTTCCCAGGAAAGTCAGAAAATAGAAACACTAAATTGGTATCATCTCTCAGACTTCATCACTAAATGCAGCACTGCAGCTTTGAATAGCTGAGCTCAGCCCTTCACAAATCATGGTCTCTCTCAGACATCCCCTAATAATCCACAGAACACCGGTTACTTCCAGGTAGAATGGTGTTGTTACTCTTTATTTCCTTCAGGGAACAATATATTAGCATAGTCATCTCCTGCCCTTGCCCCCCTTTCCCTGTGGCTTTATTTCTTGCACACATTCACTTGGCTGCTCCTTTCTTGTATGGTTGCACTGCATTGCATTGCAGATGGAGCCAGCTGGTGCATCTTTTTGTCAGGATTGATCACAGAGTAGGCAAGAAACCATGGTGCTCCTTTGAATCTAAGTAAGCAAGGCCAGGTAAGCACCATGAGTGGGGATCTGCTTTCAAAGGACTCTGTTAAACATCACATTCTCCAGCCTCTGTTGTCTCACACAACTGACAAAGCAGAGGTGCTCCTACTCCACAACAGCACGACATTGACTCTAAGTTCGAAAAAGGAGTATTTCAGAAACATGGAGGCCGATGCTAAGGAAGAGGATGCTGGCAGGGGAGGATCTCCCTGTATTCTCAAAGAATCAGAGAGCACTGCAGCTCTCAGTTGGGGACTATACTAACATTGCATTTAGAGGTTGTTTTAGATGGTGTGTTCATGACTTCGGTGGTGATTTTGGAGCTCTATGACATTAGCCTGCTTCCAGGCACTTTTCTTGATTTGTTTTGCATTTCTATGAGTATGAGGAAAGTTTCAGCAAGAGGGAGTATCCGAGATTTAACTGGGTGAAGCCTAGCGAGTCTAGGTTTTGCAAATATCCTGGAGAAATCTTCTCAGGGAAAAATATACCAACCTCCGGCCCCTGTGTAGTAAAACCATGGCACTGCTGTAAACCTGGTGGATGACTTTGGTTCAGAATTTCCAAGATGAGAGGACCCTCTCAGCACCTCCAAGGACTGATGAATGGTAGTCCAATCCCACTTGCTGAGGAGCCAACATGGAAAATCTGCAGGGGGGACATGAGTGATGGAGTTTGTAGTTTGATGCTAGTTTGAATCACAGTCTGATGAGAAAGAGAGAAGGAACAGCCAATACAAACCACCCTCATCCTGTTCTCCCATCAGTCTCTTCTCTAAAGCAATGCTTGGAGGTGAGCATACTGGAAATACTATTATTACTCAACTCCTGCTACTGTGAAACCGCCAGCAACTTGTGCTGAAGGAGCCAACTTAAATGACAATAAAGTAAATTCCTTGGCAGCTGAGAGTATTTGCTTCTCGGTGTCTGAAAAGGGAAGCCTGGCCTGTGCTCTGCACTCATGCTGTTTTGAAAACTCGAAGTTTTCCATAAGGCATCATCTGTGCAGAAGCCCTATCGCCAAGCAGCGGGAGATGTTGTCCTTAGCTGTGACAAATGATTGCCAGCAGTGATTTCGGGGAAGAAAGAGCAGCTTTCAGATGTGCTACATCTAGCAAGCCAAGGAGCTAGCAAAGCCGAGCTGCAAGAGCCTGTAGTCATGCAAACACAGTGGTGCCACTGAGAAGGGGCAGATGCTGAGAGCATTTACCACATTGTGTGGGTGGCAGGATTTGGCTTGATGCTCCTGGTGTCACATGCCATTCCCAATAGTACAGGGCCAGCTCCCGCAGAGCTGAATTGCACTGGCCGAGATGGAACTCTGTAATTGCAGAGAACTTTCCGTACAGTCTGGGTTGCTCCTGATCTGGCTGATCCTACTGATACAGCCCTCCTCATCCCACTGTGTTTCCCACATCTGACCTGAACGGGTGACGAACACCTTCCTGTGAGTACTCATTGTTTTTCTGGATTAATGTGGGAAGGTCTGATCCAGTTTTCAGAGAAGTACGGAGAGTCTTTCCATTGATTTCAGTGGCTCTTGGAATGGTCCCTGGTTGCATAAACTCAGATCTCTGCTATTTCACACTTCATTTCCTTCCATACCCTTGGGTGAAGATCATCAACTCCTGTTGATTTACTGCACTTGAACATCTCAGGTTTCTCCATAATTTTTTTCTTTTTCTTTCTTTCTGAAACTTGGGGTTTCTTTCAAGACCACATTCAGATTTCTCCATAAAAATTCCCTGAGAGCAGGAATTTCCCTATTATTTTTTATGATTGAAGAATAATGCACCAAAAGGAACAGAAGAAAAAGCCTTTAACTTCCCTGCTTCTCTGCTACTGTCTCTAATTGCCTCACTTTACTCAGCTTTGTCTCATGGTCTTGTAGATAATATTAAGTTTTACCTGGAAACACCATACTTCTGCTGTGCATAAATATAGGGATGCTTAAAATCAGACACTGATTACAGGACTACCTGTTGAATTTTCTTTCACAAATTTAAAACCATGCATTCCTGATTACTGGCTGGAATCAGGGCACTTGGAAGATACAGAGCTCTAATGCTGTGGTAATGTCCATTTAACTGGCTTTAATGTAAATTCTTGTATAACCTGTTCTTCCTCCATACCCTGCATCCTGGACTCACAGCACCCCCTCTCTCAGATTCATTTGAAGCTGCAATTGCATGCTTTCTGCTGATTCAGATGTAGCTATTTTTGTTCCATTCTGTGATTCTCACACTGAAAAGCTAATAGGAAACGGCATTTTCTTAGCCTGCGTGCCTACTTCTGTATGCATTTACAGCCACTGGCTTTCAGTCTTCCTAGGCTTGCAGAACAAGCATAGTTAAGACCGAGTCAGCTGCCTCTCGTTCCCTATTCAGTCAATAAAATTATTTTTTTTTCCCTTCAGTTGTTTCTAATCAAATCCACTGGAGTTGAATGAGTTGGACACATATCCATAAGATCTCCTTCAGTGGCCATAAGGTACATAGAAACTGAGGGTATTGTTCATTCTGTGGGATCCCCATTGAAAGTAACGTTACAGGATAAGAGACAACCCCTCACATCTCAGATCCGAGGCTAAATTTGCAGGGATGGAAAACTAAGAATCGTCCTGCATAGTGTGTGTACACTTGATAGGCAATTGCAGCTGAATAAACACATGGTCCTGAGATGCTATTGCTGCTATGTGCCTTTTCAAAGCAGAATCAAATGTCCCACTGTTAGTGGTATCACTGAAACATTGATTTTCACCCATGTATCACTTCTAACATCAACGGTTTATAATGCTGCAGTCTTATCAAAAGTCCCTGGTGAATGGGATTCCTTCACTGAGTGCAAATCCTTCTTTGTTCAAACCTTGGTTTTGCATATTTATTGCCTTTGCCACAGAAAAATCTTTTTTTTCCAAGATAATCAGAACAAAGTTTGTGTTTCTGCAAGGTCTCACTAATGATACTGCTGAAACAAATTTTCTCCCTCTGACTGATCACGGCTGTATTCTGTCTACCTTAGGGACTCCTTTGGCCTGTTTTAGCGCTGTGTCTGACACTGCACCATGAGATGGCAGGGCAGCAAGAAGAACTAGCCGTCACCTGGACTTCGGCTGTGCACAGCACCTGCTGATATTGGTGCTGCTTGCCCCATTCCCTGTTATATCATTGCTTAATACCTCCCAGTCTTACCTTGTGATGGTAACCAAGACATCTCAGGTGGTGTGGTTTCGCCTTTTCTGAGATATACAGGTGTTATTATTCTCAAAGTAAAGATGAAACATGACACACCTAGAGCTTAGGAGTCTCTTCATGAAAAGACTTTGCTGGTTTTGCATAGAAAAGCTTCTAAAACTTGAGGTGCTTGGTCCCTGAGTGAAATTCACAGATCTAATTTACTCACTTGGATTCGCAGCTTGGAATCTTTTCCATACCTTTGCAGACTAAATTGTCCTTTTAGGTCTCTGAAAATGTGAAAGGAGGAGAAGATGATCACGGGCCCCTTGTATAAACTGCCAAATCACAACTGAAGAAGGAGAACTACACTGTCCTTCAGACAGCTGTACTCATTCCAAGGACTCATTCAGAGATTCACTTGCTAAGCAATCACAACGACAAAAAAACCTGCCACTTACCAAGTATGGATTGCTGCCTCTTCAGAGGCAGTGCAGAATGGACAGCTTCTTCATACATTAACCATCACTACAAAGCTATTAAGCTATTGATGAATTTACTGATCTGTCCTCTGCAGTGAAGCACAGGTCCCAGCTGCCCAGCTCAGACTCACACATTCTGGTGGGAGCCTCCCCATAGTCTTGGCTCCAGTATCAGCTGCGCTGCTGGAACTGAGCTCAGAGATATGAGAGACGAGGAACAGTAAGGGAGAAGTCCTCATCCTCCTTCCTTGTCCTTCTAGGTCTTGGTGTCACTATCACCTGAAGCTGGACCCTGAAAAGAGGTCAAAGTGGAGAAGAGACCCCCTGCTTTTCTCTTCCTGTCCTTCCTGGACCTTAATATCAGCTGTGAGACAGCAGCCAAGAAATGATTAACTGCAGCTTCCCAAGCCCGTCTCAGCTATATTGCACCTCCTCTTTGAACTGAAAACAAGAAGTAAGACAACTTACCCTGCTGAGCTCTTGCCCAAAGGCTCGAAGGTTTCACAACCTGGGGAGGGAGCATGGACTTCCACAGTCTGATTAGAGCTCACGTCTGATTTTGGATCCAGGCTAAGCGTATGGTTTGAGCATATAAAGAAATCTTCACTGAGCTAGCACCAAGAATATCCTAGTGTTTACTTCCATGGTCCCCTGAGTTCCCTGCAGATGGCTGAGCACTTTCTTTATTCAACTTTCAGAGAAATTTCTAGCAATTCTGCTGTTGTCACCCTGTTTAAACACTCCAGAAATTTTAGTGGTGATACAGGAACACACAAATACCAACAATTCCCTTTCCTATGCCAGTTCCTGAAAGCACATGCTGATTCTGCAGCTGCAAAAAAGCTGAGGAGACTGTCACTATCCCAAGGTGTCCCCCAAGGCAGCCACCATTCTACACCACTTTCATGTGAGCTATGTCTTGCTCTTCATGAGCAAGCAAAGAAGCAGAAAGGGGTACCCACCGACATGGTTTGTGTTCGTCACTTATCTCCATAAATCTGGGGAAAAACAGTCAGGACCTGAGTGTAGAAATCTGTGCTTCGTTGACAGATAACGTGGACTTCAAATCCAGCATCTAAATCCTGGCAAGCCTTTTGCTTGATTTCTTGCTTTCATGCAAATCCTGATTAGCTCCTAGGAAAGCCTCAGTGGGATCTGTATATTGAGACTGATGTGCATCTTGGTAAGGGCCTGTCCACACCTTTGATGCTGAGGAAGCTTTGCTCTGGATGTGGACTTTGAAGCTGATCTGCGCTTTCATTTGAAACAGAGCTTGGCAGCTCAGCTGCGGAGCAGAAGGGATCTGTGCTCCATGGCTGGTGGACAAGCTAACAGAGATGTGTTAACAGCTGCTAATGTGCTGCAGCTCCGATTTCAATTTCAGAGCATTGTGTGTACAAAAAAAAAGTAAAAAACCTCAGACATTAACAGTTAATAACAAGGGAATATTTCACTGGTTTCGCTTTTGACATAATGGAGCAGGAGGCTTGGTGAACCAGGAAAAGCTCCATAATGCAACATCCTGAGGCTGACACGGAGCAGAGAACAGATGAAAAAGCTCCTACTCTGCCTTTAATTTATAGCACATTTTATTACATGGCACAGATTTAATAGGTGAAAATATAAATATCAGGGTAACAATTACAGAGGCACTTTCTTGGAGGAAGCAAAACTTAGAACTCACATCAACCTACAAGACCCCAAGATTGCATCCAGAACCTCTTATTTCCTTTGGCACTCTCCTCTCTGGATCTATACAGCATTCTCTTCATCACAGCCATGTGGTTGGGTGGTGACAGAAAATGTTGTGATAGTTTCGTTGTGTTGCCGTTTGGAGAGGCAAACATATGCAAAGGTACCTCTGGAGAGGCACACTCATATGCTGGAGCGTTGGCGTAAATAAGACTTAAGCACCAGTCAAAGTGGTTTTGAAACAGATGATTTCGTATTCAATTAACCTCAACAGGGTAACAGAAAGCAAGTATGGTCACACATTGAAGAGATCACATAGATAGTGGACATCATCTGAAGCAGCGAAACAGTGATTCTTCCTCTGGTGTAATCAACTAAAAACCCAGGCAAAACAGTACGACTGCATCTGTTGGGGATGTTTGCCAGCAATAAGCAGGAAAATAATGTGTAGGAGATGGCCTTGCATCTGTATTTCCATTAGTGAGACTGTTGCTGTGTTGCACATCTGGTGAACTTCAAGTAAGACATAGGGTAAACGGGAAAGGTTCAGAAAAGATTTGAAGAAGTGATTCAGGATCTGGAAAACACACTTGATAATGGAGCTGCTTAGTTTGTCCATGGGACAAGTAGGGAGTGATTTAAACTGGATCTGTATGGTGGAGCTGGCCTGATCTCACCCTGATCTTTTGCCATACATTGCTTGCAGTGTTCTCTGTTCAACCTCTATGGCCATAGCTGCAGCTGGGAAGCCCTCTGAGACTCGCCCAGCAGAGATGGTTCAACCTGCTGCCCTGAGCTCTGATATGAAACATGGGTGGTGGCTTCCTGGCTCACAGTCAGCTTCGGAAGCTACTCTCGACTGCTTTGCCTCTTTAAATTGCCTCTTCTTGGCTGTGATGCTGAGCAATGTCAGGTCCACGCTTTAGCCTGATGGTTAATAGCACTATCTGCTGGCTGAGGCTGGATTGCGATTACGCACTCCTTTGGATAGGCAGGAGTAAGGTGGGAAAGGCTTTCAAGTAGACAGACACCAGGAACTTCTCTGTCTCTCAGACGAAATTAGAGCCTGACTGTGCAGTTTCTCCCTCCACCCACTGGTTTGGGATATTTCTGTCCATTGGTTTGGCTGCAGACTCTGGCCTCAGATCAAAGGCAGCATTTGCTGATGGTTGCTACGTCACCACGGAGTCAACGTCACTTGCCTCTTAGATGACATTTGACTGCAGATGCTTAAGTCAGCAGGCCAACATGTTTGCTGAGCTGAAACTTAGGCGCCACAGCCCTAACCATGGCCTGCAGGTATAGCTTGGGACAAAGCAGCACGTGATGGACTATCTTCTAAAGTTATTGCAAACTTGAAAGTCTTGAACTGGGACTTGCTAGTGTTCAAGGAAAAAATTTGGCACAACTTGTAGGGGTGAGATTTACCCTTTAGATCTACACGCCCAAGGCTGTGATGGCTCCTGCAGGACTTGATGCTTGGGAGGTTTCCCAGAAAGTGTTGTCCAGCTTCTGCACAAAATGCACATGACTGCATGAAATTCTAGGTTCTGTGGTATCCAACAATCAAACTAGACGGTCCAAATAGTTCATTCCCTCTGGCCTTCAAAACTGTGACTAGTCTAAAAATAAAAGCCTGGAATTTCCCCCTTTTCCATTCTGCAGTGAATGCTTGTAAGGGGAAGGAGGCTGGATCTGATTTGGAACCAGGGGACAGGTTAGAAACAAAATAATACCAAGCATTAAAGTGAAAATTAAGAGTAGCCAGATCACTGAATTTTAAAAGAAAAACAAACACACAATAAAGCGATATCTCCGCTGCTTGGACCAACTCCTACTCCAAACCACCTATCATATCTCATTAGAACAATGCTGAGCGCTTGGAAAAGAGGTGCCTGCCTAGGATCCACTTTCAAAGAAAACTGCTGGGAGTTTACTTAGAGATGAAGAAAAAAAAATTAAAGCTTTTATAAGAACCAGAGAAAGTAGAATTCCTCACTCCAAAGCAATTGTTATATTTTAAATATTCTATTAAAGAATCCATTTTCTTCTTTTTCCTTAAATGGCTGGGGATATGTTTCAACGTACATCTTGAATTGGGCTCCGCAGCGTTAGGTTTTCCAGTGGCATTTGGTTTTCATAAACTTCCTTTTTTTTTTTTTCTTTTGCCTTGAAGCAGTTTGTTCTCTTGGCAAGAATACAGAGACTGGCAATTGTAACTCACTTGTTGTTGCCAACAGTGAGGAAGGCTTGAGGTCCTCTTTTTCAGCTGCAGCACGTTTGGATGTTTGGAACCAGAGCAGTGAAAATAGGGGGAAAGGAGGAGGGACAAGAAGGGTAAAAAAAATAGGCCCCTAAATCTGTTCTTTTCTCTACTGTAAATTACAACCCTGCTTTTTTAATTTCCTTTCCCAGCACAATGTTATTCATTCACTTCCAAAATAAACAGGGGGGCTTAGAGAGAGAACTGCTTGGGAGAACAAACTGTCCTCTTTTCACAGTCTTTACCTGTCAAGAGCTTGATTAAACACATACATGCTGATGGCAGGTATGGTACGGTGGCCTTTGGGAAGCTTCCACATCCCAAGGGTTGACACAAGGCTGATCTTGATGCTCTGAGGTCTTCAGAGAACCGATGAGTTCTTGTTCAGAGCTACTGAATGAGGCTAAAAATACTGGGTGTTTTTCTGTAAAGGCTCTGTTTTTCAAACACAAAACTTTGGGACTAACTTGGAAGAAGCTGCAAATAAAGACCTCACAGTCACTAAGCCTTTTGAGGTCCCTGGTTTGGGATGATAGATATTTTTCTTCAAGAAAGGTGACTAGGGAGACAGAAGTCCTTTACTAAAAACCAGGCAACATAAAAGCTCATTCTAATTACGTAAATGTGTGTTTACTCTTTGTGCTTGGCACAATGGGCCAGTCCTCTCCAGTATAACTTCATGGATCTTCCAGAGTGGCATCACAGAGGGATCTGATTTTATGTTTCTTGATGAGGAAGTCAGATGTCCCTGCTTCATAATTTCCATTTCTAATTCTCCATAGATTCCGCTATTTCCTTTAAGGAGATACTATGGTCTAGACTGGAAGTTAAAGCAGGACTCCTTTGGCACCGGTCCTCTCCCACCCATCTTGTGACCACTCCACACTACCTGTAGAGGTAAAATTCATCATGCAGGCAATTAGCAACAAGGATTACTAAGTGGACTAGGAGGTGGACACCTTCAGCTCTGTGTGTGACTCCACTCCTCTGATCACAATAACATTGAGCAAACATATTAACCTGTTTGACCATCTTGACATGAAAATATCATGGCCTGAAGTCTATAATTTTCAACCAGAAGTAAGTGTGGTGGGAGTAAATGGAAGCAGGAATACAGCTGGGATGAAAAAGCTACCAGAATCATCAAGAAGCTGTAGGTCTTGATGTCCTCCAGTGCTAGCCTTTGTCCTCACCCTGGGGATGGCTCTGGTAAGTCACCCTTCTCCTGGCACATGTGTCCCCACTGCAGGGACAGAGGGCACCGTGCAGAGCTGGGAAGCTCTAGCTTGTCCCTGAGTTTGTTACTCCAACAGCAACCTTACTGCTGATGGTGGTAGGGTCTGGGAGAGACCCACAGTGGACAAGAGGGATGTGAGGGCCAGTTCGCTTAGTGTAAGAGATGAGTGCCCAGATAAATATATTTTCAGTTTGAAGGAAAGAAAAAGAGGGAAAGGCCATCTCATTTTTCCCATCTACTGTGTATACTGGGGGCAGCTAAATTTTAAAGGTCATTTTCCTGAGTTTTCTTTCTTTCTTGCATGTAAATGACTAAAGATTCTAGAAAAACTTTTAGATTTTTCCTGTTTACATAAGTAGGTTGTTGATGTGTTTCTTTTTTGTGTATATATTTATATATAAATAATGCTGGAATACAAAATAATGACTGGTTTGTAGAAAAACCATCCGGAAGTTTCTCCGTATCCAACCCCATAAAGCAAGAGACAAAGGGGATTGCTGGGTCGATTTCACAGGCAGCAAAGTTAAAATGGATGCAAGGAAATACTTCTGTTTAAAGCATATAATCACTCTAAGGAATTCCCTGCCACAGGAAATAATTGAGGCAGAGTTCAAGAAGGTCATAGAGATATTTTTAAAGGCTTGAATGTTTATGTGAACAAGCAACACACATGATGTACTTCTTACTGGCCATGAAGATGGGTCAAATATCACAAAGATTCAAAATACATGCTCACCATAGACCTGCTGGAGCAGGTCCAGAAGAAGGCCACAAAAATTATCAGAGAGATGGAACACCTCTGCTGTGAGGAAAGGCTGAGACAGTTGGGGCTGTTCAGCGTGCAGCAGAGAAGGCTCTGGGGAGACCTTATTGTGGCCTTTCAGTACTTAAAGGGGGCTTATTAGAAAGATGGAGACAAACATTTTAGCAGGGCCTGTTGAGATATGACAAGGAGTAATGGCTTTAAACTAAGGGAGGGTAGATTTAGACTAGATGTAAGGAAGATATTTTTTACCTTAAGGGTGTTGAAACGCTGAAACAGATTGCCCAGAGAGGTAGTGGAGACCCCATCCGTGGAAATATTCAAGGCCAGGTTGAATGGGGCTCTGAGCAACCTGGTCTAGTTGAAGATATCCCTGCTTACTGCAGGGGGTTGGGCTAGATGACCTCTAAAGGTCCCTTCCAACCCAAAGCATTGGGTGATTCTATGATTCTATCTCCAGAAGAGGTCCTATAAATGATGCACTAAAAATGAAGTCATCACTTTTGGAAAGTTCCTCAAAGTAGGATTTTTCACAGAAGTGATTTGCTTTGATTTTTGTTCACCCTCAGGACAATGTGGAGAATGTAGGGTGGGTGTATCCCACCACAGACTGCACAGACTGGTACCGCAAGAGCACGTTTGCACCAGCCAGCTAGATGGCACCTGGGAGTGTAATCATCTCTGCAATTGTACTGCTGGAACTCACCTGGCTTTCACTGGGGCCAGCTGCCAGTGTCCAAATAGTGTCCCTGCATGGCTTGGGAATTAGAACCTTGCAGGCACCATGCCCAACAGGCAGGTTGCACCTAGCCGTCCTGTTCTGAAGTCTGAGAGATCACGCTACATGCAGGTCACACCATGCCTGTTGGCCTTCATATCTAGGGGGTATTCTCATCCACCTCATTTAGTAGGACAAATGGGGCACAGCGGGCTCAGCGCTTGGATGCAGTGTCTCATGCCCTTTGGCCATGTGCCCAGGTTTCCTTTCTAGTGCAACCTTGACATGAAAGAAGAAATGAGAGGATTCAGGGTCTTGCCCTGATGAGGAATCTTGTGCAGATAAAGGGTTCAGATGGGGCTAGGGCACTCACTCAAATCCTGCAGCGTAGACAGAGCCACAAGCGTCTCCTCTGATTCACATCTCTCAAGGGAAGAAAACACTTCTTTTTCTGGCCAGGTGGAACAGAACTTTAGAGAAATTAAGTGAACACTGTTGACTTTCATCTGACAGCTGTTAACAGTTGTCAAGACAGAGAAATAACTTATTCAGAAGTATCAATTAGGTCTGGACAATAGATTTTGAAGTAAGAATTTACTTTCCTCACTTTCCCTCTACATCTTCTTCTTTTCAGTTCTGTCATTTGAGTGACTTTTGTTCTGGTCAGCAATGCCAGTAGAAGGCTGAGGAGCAAATAGGCTTAAATATTACTAGCTCCTTCCTCACAAGTCAAGAAAAATAATAGTCAGAAAACTGGTGAGGGGAATGATTTAGTCAACTACCTTGGACATTGCCTGTTCTCCTGACAATTGCCTGCTGGCAACAGATGGTGTACACCTGTCGCAAAAGGGGAAGAGGATCCTAGCTCAGGAGTTAGCAGGGCTCATTGATAGGGGATTTAAACTAGATTAGAAGGGGGAAGGGGATAAAAACAGGCTGGCTAGTGAAAAGCCTGGAGGTGGCAACTCAGCTATTAGTGGATGGTGCACTAGCGAGGACCTTCACTCTGCTGACTCAGTGAGGGTACAGAACAGGGAGCTGCGTGGCAGCAACAGTGCAGCTTCATTGGGGGCTCAGCTTTAATGCCTTTATGCAAATGCATGTAGCATGGGGAATAAACAAGAGGAGCTAGGGATGTGCGCACATCCGCGGGGCTATGATATCATCGACATCATGGAGACGTGGTGGGACAGCTCCTGTGACTGGAATATTGGGATGGGAGGATACAGGCTCTTTAGGAAAGACAGGCAGGGGAGATGAGGAGGAGGTGTCGCCCTCTATGTCAAAGATCAGCTGGAGTGCATGGAGCTCCACCTGGGATTGGATGAGGAGCCCAGGGAGAGTTTATGGGTCAAGATTAAAGGCAGAGTAGAGACTGGAAACATTACAGTGAGAGTCTGCTACGGGCCACCTGACTAGGACAAGCGAGCGGATGAGGCCCTCTGTAGGCAATAGGAGAAGCCTCACGTTCAAAAGCCCTGGTCCTCATGGGGGACTTCAACCACCCCGACATCTGTTGGGGGGACAACACAGCAGGGCACTGGAAATCCAGGAGATTCCTGGAATACCTTGATGACGACTTCCTCCTCTAAGTGACAGAGGAGCCCACGAGGAGAGGTGCGATTCTGGACCTTGTTCTCATCAACGAGCAAGGGCTGGTGGCGAATGTGAAAGTCAGCTGCAGTGACCACGAAATGGTGGAGTTTAAGATCCTTAGGGCAGTGAGGAGGGTGGACAGCAAACTCACCATCCTCGACTTCAGGAGAACAGACTTTGGCCTCCTCAGGGATCTGCTTGGTAGAATACCATGGTATAAAGCCCTAGAGGGAAGAGGGGCCCAGGAAAGCTGGTCAGGATTCAAGTATCACCTCCTCCAAGCTCAGGAGTGATGCATCCCGACCAAGAGGAAGTCAGGCAGAAACACCAGGAGCCCTACACAGATGAACAAGGACTTCCTGGCCAAACTCAAGCAGAAAAAGGAGGCCTACAGAGGATGGAAACAAGGACAGGTAGCTTGGGAGGAATACATAGAAATCATCTGAGTAGCCAGGGAGCAAGTTAGGAAAGCTAAAGACCTGACAGAACTAAATTTGGCCAGGGATGTCAAAGGGAACAAGAAAGCCTGCTATAGGTATTGTCAGTGATAGAAGGCAGACAAGGAAAAATGTGGGCCCTCTCTGGAAGGAAGCTGGAGACCTGGTTACCCGGGATGTGGAGAAAGCTGAGGTGCTGAACGACTTTTTTGCCTCAATCTTCAACAGCAAGTGCTCTAGTCACACCGCCCAGGTTGCAGAAGGCAAAGGTAGGGACTGGGAGAATGAAGAACTGCCCACTGTAGGAGAAGACAAGGTTTGAGACTGCCTAAGGAACCTGAAGATGCACAAGTCCATGGGGCCTGATGAGATGCATCCGTGGGTCCTGAGCGAACTGGTGGACGAAGTTGCCAAACCACTCTCCATCATATTCGAGAGGTCGTGGTGGTCTGGGGAGGTCCCCACAGACTGGAGAAGGGGAAACATCACCCCCATTTTTAAAAAGGGAAAAAAGGAAGAGCCAGGGGACTACAGGCCAGCCAGTCTCACCTCTGTGCCTGGCAAGGTTATGGAGCAGATCCTCCTTGAAACCATGCTAAGGCACACGGATAAACAAGGAGGTGATTGGGGACAGCCAACATGGCTTCACCAAGGGCAAATCATGCCTGACCAACTTGGTATCCTTCTGTGATGGGGTTACGGCGTTAGTGGACAAAGGGCGGGCAACTGACATCGACTACCTGGACCTGTGGAAGGCATTCGACACTGTCCCGCATGATGTTCTTGTCTCTAAATGGGAAGGACATCGATTTGACAGATGGACTACTTGCTGGGTAAGGAACAGGCTCAATGGACGCACTCAAAGAGTTGCCATCAATGACTTGATGTCCAGGTGGAGACCAGTGACGAGTGATATGCCTCAGGGGTCGGTACTGGGGCCAATGCTGTTTAATATCTTTATCAGTGACATGAGCAGTGGGACTGAGTGCACCCTCAGCAAGTTTGCCGACAGCACCAAGCTGTGTGGTGTGGTTGACATGCTGGAGGGAAGGGATGCCATTCAGAGGGACCTTGACAGGCTGGAGAGGTGGGCCTGCATGAACTGCATGAAGTTCAACAAGACCAAGGGCTAGGTCCTGCACGTGGGTCAGGGCAATCCCAAACACAAGTGCAGGCTGGGCGGAGAGTGGCTCAAGAGCAGCCCTGAGGAGAAGGACTTGGGGGTACTGGTGGATGAGAAGCTCAACATGAGCCGGCAATGTGCCCTTGCAGCCCAGAAAGCCAATCGTATCCTGGGGAGCGTGGCCAGCAGGTCGAGGGAGGTGATTCTACCCCTTTACTCTGCTCTCTTGAGACCCCATCTAGAGTACTGTGTCCAGCTCTAGGGCCCCCAACATAAGAAGGACACGGATGTTTTGGAGCGGGTCCAGAGGAGGACCACGAAGATGATCCGAGGGCTGGAGTACCTCTCCTACGAGGACAGGCTGAGGGAGTTGGGGCTGTTCAGCCTGGAGAAGAGAAGGCTCCGGGGTGATCTTAGAG
>Ga0065711_1002922_pt1 | contig 30847 bp, 17 predicted proteins | sample Hoacrofraction12_FD_59098 | JGI IMG/M metagenome (GOLD analysis project Ga0065711, IMG submission 59098) | Hoatzin crop microbial communities from Cojedes, Venezuela - Epithelial fraction 12 v2 (version 2) | ecosystem: Host-associated > Birds > Digestive system > Esophagus > Crop | place... | reverse complement strand
CTGGACAGGCCGCTGGAAAGGACAGCTAAGAATAAACATGATGTGGGTTAGCAAAAACAAGATGTGTTCAAGGACATGGAGGCGGTCTGTTGCTATTAGCGTTAGTGCAGAGTTACCAATCATAAGGGAATATGGGGTGCGTGAATAGCGCGTGATTTATGTCTGTAGCCTATCCGAATAAGCGTGATCGCATGTGCAGATATGAAAAATGTATATAACCATGCAAGCAGACCAATAAACGGGGAATCGGCTGTGCATTGTATCAATGTGTGAGAGTCATTCCTGTCCCTGCATGGATGCTGAAACTCGGCAAATAGCAAAATTTTATAAAACAAATATTCAAAGTTTTGGAAAGAATCAAAATAACCAAAATCATAAAAGTTTACTTGCTACCAATAAGTAGCCATAACAAAGCTTTAAAGAGGATGCTAAAAGTGTTTTGTTTGGGTCTTTTTTGGTGTGGTGGGTTTTCTTTGCTTGTTTTTTAAAAGAGGGTTAGCCTGCTGACTAGGATTCTTACATAGAGGCACTTTTTTGAAAAAACCGCCATCAACCAGGCTTGGTGTGCGTATGGGGTTAGTGCTGAGCGTTCCAGAGGAGCAGGACCTGCGACTGGACACCACTGAAGAACACCACCCACAGACCCACTCTCCGAGGACATACAGGGGCTGGGACACTAAACATTTTAGAACAAACATGTTGACACCCATCACTTCAATCAAAAGAAAAATAATCTTACGAATAAAACATCTCCTCTCAAGAACTTTTACAATTTGAGTATTAATTCAACCTGAGTATCCTCTGCACTCTTGACAGAGAGCAGTGTTCACTTGTATCAATTGGGTTTTGTGGGTTGGTTGGTTGGGTTTTAAACAGCTAAATCTTGAGTGCATTATGTCAACATTACTACCCAAACCTGTCCCACTAAGGCAAGCATTTAAACACACCAGCTGACACTTCAGTTAGGCAAATCAAAAGTCTGTCTGTCTTTCTCCTCTAGGATGGAGAGGGAAGTCAACAACAGATGATCTCCTGCCATCTAACATGACATGCAGATTTATTTTCTTGAGCAGAATCAGTTTAAACAAGGCAAACGTTTCCTAGCCTAACGTGAAATGCTACAGGAGGTCAAAAGACCAAATCACACCAGAAAGGATAAGAGAAGCTCCAGGTTTGAGGAACAGAGAAGAGTAACTGCCAAGATCAGACAGTGAGGAACAGCAGCAAGCAGAGCACTGCAGAGGGCTGCTAACGGGTTTGGGAACACTGTACTTAATATTTGCATCAACAGTCTAGGCAGACAGCACCGTTTCAGCCACAATGAAGTTTCTTAACTGTAAAATCAGCGTAGGAAAAACCTGCAGAAGGTCCTGAGAAGACTACAGACCACTTGGAACCGTAAAAACAGTACACTGGATGGTACTGGTAAAATTTGTTATTAATAAATGTAAAGTAAATGTATTGTGTATAATAAGTATATGTAAGTATGCTATTTTCAAATAATATGCATAAAATAAATGTAAGTGTAAAGTGAGCACAAATAACAGCATCTTACAAAGCTGTGCAGATAAGGAGGATACACAAACAGTGCACACCTCGAAGGCGTCTAGCTGCGACATGACCACAGTCCAGCTCCCTTGGGTACTCCCACCTGCCTCTGTGCATCCCACAGACCAGGGGCTTTCAGCTCCAAAGCCAGGAGAAGGGGAAGCTGCACAGGTATCACCCCAGTCCGCACCTGGAGAAACTGCTTTAGGCTCTTCCAGCAACCCCTCTTCATCATTACACAGGGTGCATTTAATGAACTGTAGTGAGGGCCACTGTAGTACGGTGCTGAGAGGCAGCACAGGACAAGAGGAAAAGAATAAGGGGAAGAAGCAAGGAAGAGAGCTGATGTAGAAAATCTCTTCCTTAAAATGGGGTAGGAAACAGAGAACCACAATGCGAGACCCTATGGACCCAGCCCCAGAAGTTTCCAGTGCATTACCAGCACTCCGCTGTGATCAGTATCTTTGCACATCTGGAGGCAGACAGTTCTCTCCCCGACTCCCATTCTTTATTAATAAAGCTCTAAGTATAATTGACCTTCTTACTTCTGAGGTGCCACATATTTGAAATACCAGAAACCAGAAGGCAAATAATCAGGATAAAATAATTTAAAATACTGAACGCGTCTAAAAATGTAATGACACCAATGGCACCAGCATTGTGCTCCTGATCACGCAACACTGAGACAATCCCCCTGCTGCCCTAACAGGAAAGTTCAAGCTGAAGCATCTCCAGAGAGCCAAAATGCCTTCAGCAACATAATATTAGAAGTTTTTAACCAAAAAGTGTTAGAAAAGTTAAAATACTAAATCTGGTTTTTCTTTGTATTCAGGAGAGAAGACAGTCTTTGTTACAGTGTTATGAGAACTTTTTAAAGCATAAATGATGGGTATCTGGAATTAAATTAATTTTCTATAATCAAAATCCTCCTACAACTTACAATATAGATCAGTTCAATCTCTGACTTGAGAAGATTCTCTTTCATTCAAAACACTGGTACTTTCAAGGGGCACTGCATTGTCACTTGCTCTTTATATCGTACCAAGCATGTGCGCACCTCTTCACAGGACAGGCAAGGTTCAGGGACAGAGCTCTCGCTATGCTTTCATTCTTTCGATCCTTCCCTCTGCAGCATCCAGATCCAAAATATGGTCTAAAATAGAATTTAATTTATTTCCTTCTGGACAGTACTGGAAGAAACGGGCCCATGGAGATCAGTTCAGTCTTCTATTACTGTACATGCATTAAACATTAAAACAGCTATACTCCTTCTCCTAGTAGAGGTATTAAAAATGCACAGAACATTTCCAATATGAATTCCATAATTATCCGTAACGCTCTCGAAGGTTTGTATTTTTTCAGATGTCACCATGTCATTTCCCCAAGTAACTTCTTAAACCTCTCCCTCCTCCATTTTCTGTCTGGCTGCCTCTTACTAGCTACAAATTCCTCCCAAACCAGAGGAATTCACTACCCAAGGCTTCACCCAAGCAGGAAGAGCAAAAAGCATTCTAGGCATAGCTAGCCTTACCTCAGCCCTACATCAAGCTTCACTGAGAGAGCAGAGAAATTTGCTACGGTCTTGGCATTGGCTTCTAACTCCTGATCTCATCCTATAGCTGCTGGCCCTGTTTTTGGGGAGCGTTGGTAGCGTACACCCGCAGACCAAGGCTTCCACCAAGCAGCAATCCCATAACAAACAGCAGAAGCCCATGCTCCCGGATGGTGCTCCCAGCAAGACTGATGCCTGTTTCCATGGCAGAGGGCTGCTTTCCGAAACCGGGCCGTCACCCACGGGACCGCAGTCTGCTCAGATATCAGTGCAGCACTTGGCTGCTTGGGGATATCTGCTCTTCACCCCGAGCCCCAGAGCAGACCCCTACTGTCCGGCAGTGCTCCCTCTGCCAGAGCCACAAACCAGCAATATCAGAAGCAAATTGCCTTACACAGAGTTTTAATTTTACGTATGAAGGAAAAGACTAAAACAAAGAAGCAATAATAGTACATTTCTCTCTTATTCAGGGATGGTCCTTACGACCAAATCCACGACTGAGCAGAGCATCTGTACCAGTATCCAAGGAGTTATCCTCAAGTCCTTCTCTGTACAGCAGAACAAACATGGCTTCATTTCCAGCATCGTTGCCCCAGCACGGAGCTTATAGGAACTTTAAAACCTTGGAGACCTTGAACTTTTGCAGAATTTGGCTGAGAACAGCCTGTCAGTCCGGGTGCTACCAAGGGAAGAGGAAGGGGGGTGCACACATACATATGCACAGGCACATATAACTATATAAGGCTCGTTGCTCAAGAAAACCAGACAAACCTTCCCCTCCTCCCCAGGTTACAGGGTAGCTGTGCAGGGGAATCAGCAGATGAACAATGTTTTTTCTCAGTCCAACTCTGCTAGATGTTGCATCACCAGAGATGTAACAGTGACTGTTATGGGCCCTTTCTTTCTCCGTGAAAATCAGTGTTTCCAATATTTTCCAAAAGGATGCAGCCAAGTCCAAAAAGGAGTCACCTAAATCCACTTCACAGATTAAGGCTGGAAACTACAGTGCTGCTGTAGACCATCAATAAAAAGTCTTTGTTTTCTGTAGTATAACCAAGAGTGAAAAGAAATATCTAATCTACCTGCCCTCTGAAAGACTACTCTAACCCATATGACACTGAATTTGTCCATACGTGTTACAGATTCAGCCAGTTTGCTCATATTCCCATGAAATGGCTCAGATTTTTTTCTATTTTCTATTAAAGAGAAAATTATTATCAGGATGAATTCTGCAGTCTTGCTGCTAAGCCCCTATTATTTCCCTAGAGAAATGTAATCACTATTATCAACTGTGAATGGAGTCACAGCATCTTTATAGTGACCCTTTGCCATTTTATGCCTCTATATTTTTGTATTTCTTACACTTTTTCTAATCCATGGCTTTATCTTGCTCTTCAAGCAAAACTTTGTGCAACAGACTTACTGAAAAGGTGCGTTGACAGCTCAGTAAAACATCGGTTGCTCCTTTTTCCTGTTATTTCATTTGCATGTCCAAAAAAATTCTAATACATTTACAAGTCTTTTCTTCAGAAAAAGCCCAGCAATCAGCAGGAACTGATGATGTAAAAAAAATATTACTTCATACTTCCAAATAATTTACTTACTATTAAATAAGGCCAAGCCAGTTTATAACAAAAAATTAAACAGTAGTAGCTACTGCTGTTTACTAAGGCTTTACAGTCGCTGGGATATTCTCTCTCTCCACAATTTTTATTATATGAGGACATGTATTTTCTGGTTTAATTCTGAAAGCAATTTATTTATGACTCTAGCCCAATGAATATATAAAATTATATTCGGATTATTTAGGCATTGCACTAATGACACTGTTACTGAGGAATTACGAAGATCAGATTACTGACCACAACCACACATAACAACTGCAATAAACCACAACATTTCAATGTCACATTCAATGGCATAAAAGAATTAAGTGAACGATGCATTTCAGAAAGCAGGCAAGTAAGCCTTTACTTTTGCTGTTCTCACATATAGTCGGTCTGAAACACACCCAGACAGCTTCTCCATAAGGTCGCGAGCACACGACCCCATCAGAAGAAATTTGGTGTAACCTTACCTTAGGAGGGTGGACAGTGCTCTAAGCACATACTGCATGTGAAGCCCCATCTTTGCCCATGGAGGATGAGGTTTAGGGAGGGAAAGAAGACAGACTGAAACACTCACAAGAAACAGGAAATTCAAGCAAGAGAAAGACTGAAAACCTGCATCTTTCCCAGCCTTTTGCCCACACTGCAGCCACCAGCAAGCAGTTGTCAGAGAAGAGCTGATGGCCCTGCTGATCTATGGGATGTTCACAACCACTTGAGGAGACAGGGATAAAATCTCCCTGCGCTTCAGAGGGAATCCTTACCATGCCCTGGTGATTTGCCCGCCCTTCTGTGGGTGTCCCACCAAACTTGCTGACAAGATCAAGACAGAAGTCTCACTGGCTTTGCCCGAGACCCAGACACTACGAGTCTCTTTTCTGAAGTCCTAAGGAGCAAGAGATGGATGCAGCCATCATCCTCCCACTGATGCCCTCACCGTGGGTCACCACAAGCGCTGCTGTTCAAAGGACATGGCCACCCACACCTGCGACAGAGCCATGCAAAGAGCATAGAGAACACGCGCAGATGACACGGGAAGGGAAGTTGGAGGGAGCACACCCTTACCCATCCCACCAGGAGCTGGAGTGGCAAGATCAGAGAGCTAGTCCTGTCACAAGCCCCACAGCCAGACCTCAGCCTTGGCAACACCTGCCCATGGATGTGGCACCTGAAAAGATTGGTCCATGGCCCCTTTGAGGGCTGATGCAGGGTTCAGAGAGGAGAGCAAAGTTCTCTGTTCCTCTGCCATCCAGCTTTCCCCAGACACTGTTTGCTGGGCAAACTAGGCACTGGCTCTGTTCCCCCGGAGTGAGGATCCAAGTGCTCAAACCTGCAGATGATCTCAAGGACAGGGCCACCACCACTGATTACACACAATTTGGGCCGAGGACTCTCTGTGCCAACACCACAAGGGTACAGAGAAGAAGAACGGGAGCGCATCTGATGGGTGCCATGCTGTCAGGGGAGTAAGACGTCACTGAAGGATACAGGACAGAATTTGGAGGTAAAGGGAAACCAGCTCCAAAACAAAATACCTTTTCTATTTAAGGCAACAGAAACACCAGCCACACGCTGTCTACAGCTCGTTAGTTTATATAGTTTTAATTCCAATGTGTTCTAACCTCAAATGCTTTCGTCTTATGCTCCTTGTCAGCGAGGTTAGTCTGCCTGCTGATAAGCATCAGTTGTTTTTTTTAAAAAAAAAAAAACAAAAAACAAAAAAACACCACAACTTTACCAACCACCCTTTAGGGGGTTTGAAGGCAATTCTGGTAAGTTCATTCTTTTCAAACTTTTCTTTTATTGATATTTCCACTGGGGAAGGGAGTTCATGACAGTGTCACTCAAGGTTACAGTCATGAATCCCCGTAATCTGATGGGACATGGACATATGGAAGTATGGTGGAAAACAGGCTGTAGGCATGGCCCCTTGCTGTGTGCCACGCTGCTGAGGGAGCAGCAAGCCTTGCACCACAGGCAGGTCTCTAGCTCATCCACAAGGTCAGAAGTTTCAGCAACATCGCTTTTACGCTGCCCTACTAAAGCCACCACTGAACTGAGCAACTACAACAAAACGGTCCCAAAGCAGGTTTCCCAGCCGCGTAGCAAAGGGAGAGACCAGCAGCCCGGCGTCCAAGCACAGCCCTGCCCAGGCATCACGTCCAGCCTAACTCACTCCCGGTCACACAAAACTGGGTTTAGGGCTGCTCCAGTGGGTCCTGTGCACCCTGGCAGTGCTGGAGGGGCTGCCCTCCATGGCCAGTGCCCTCCAGAGCTTTTGGGGACCCTAGTGGGAATGATGGCAAGTCTCGGAAAAGCCCACCTGCCACACCTAGGGAGAAGCACATTAACTTGCCTCCTCTTTACCAAACACTGCTCTACAGCAATGAAACCCTATGGTCGGCAGCCCCTCGTCTTCCCACTCGTACACTGCTCAGCTAGGAGCGAGGAAGAATATTTTCAGTATGTGGTCCTTGGTTTTATCTTCCCTTTGAGCTCTTGTAGCAGCAGATAAACTATCCATTAATAAAACACAACTTACAAGCATAGACAAATGTTTATCTTCTTTCAAGAGCAGTGTTTTATTGACTGATTTTATCTACAGAAGTGGAATGAAAACACAAATATCATAAATCCCTCATGAAGAGGGATATTTTTGTAAAAGCAGGTAAAAAGGCAACTTCAGGAAAGATAACATGCAGAATTAAGAGTGAGGAAATAAAAAAATACTTTCTCTAAAAAATCAGAGAGCAGACTGTAGCCTCTGAACTTCAATAATTTTCAGATCCTGATGTAACAGCAACTGTTGCTAAATTGGTGGGCCTTTCAAGGCAGTGACAGAAAATTTAAGTTGTGCCACACAACAAGCTCCAGAGTGTAGAGTATATTTACCCCTGGCTTGGTGATGGAGTCAGCCCTTTTTTTAAACAAGCAGTTCCATGGACAAGACTTTTTAAATAGCTGTTCCAGAATAAATGCATCCTAATTCCCAAAATCTTTCCATCACCCTCCTTGTGGATCCAGATGAAAAGTGAGCTGATTATCTTTCCACTATACAAACCCACTGCTGAGTATTCTCTCTTCTACCCGAAAATCTGATTTTTGCAAGATTTAAAGGCATTTCATACCCTAAAAGCCCCTAACCCCTCACACCCAGCTGAAACTAGTCTGAAGACCTTGGAGCAGCTGCAAGAGAGAGGGCACACAACGGCAGAAGCCCCATTTCCTTGCACAGCCCTGCGGAAAGGAGCGGGGACTACACAGCCCAAGCAGAGGACCAAGGGGGAGAGCCCATCCCCCTGGCAGAGGCACCCCCTCCCCGCCTCACCCCGGCAGGGTCACTGCTGCTCCAAGCTCCTCCACCTCGCAGGCAGCACCATGGGAGCGCCCGCCTGACCACAGGACAGCAGAGGATTACTTATCCAGTGGGGTGGTCCCCCTCTCCTCTCCGCTCCCAGAAACCTTTCCAGCAGGAGTGTTTCTTCTCCATACAGTTTGGTGATAAATCCAGGCGGGCCAGGCATGAGCCAGCAGGGTACTGGGGTTTCATAACTTAAACTTTACATCTTGCAGTTCTGCACAAATGAAGTAAACACACATAAAACAAACAGTCGCAAATATTTCAACACCTATTCCAAAACACAAGTCCCAGAGACGACAAGAGGCTACCAAGTGTCAAACAGCAGAGCACAAAGCACTTGACATTTGCGTAAGAGATGGCAGAAAAATACCTTGCCCTCACAGCTAAGGGCTGAAATGCTGCGAGAAACGATGCTGTGGAGACAGTGTGGCCCAAGGTTTGCCTGGCAAGCCACGGGGTGGATGTTTGCTGCTCAGTGGCCGCTAAGGGGGTCCAGGGTCTGCTAGAGACATCTTCCCCTCCGTCCCCTAATAAACATGACTACAGGGTCAAATCAAATGTGGGGTAGCATAAGATACTTCATTTGTCACGTTACTTTTCCTAGCCCTGGCTGACCATTGGCACCGTTGTCCCCCATGACCAGTGGGGAGGACTTGGGTCCTGCTGCAGGAGGTGAGCCCCACCTAAGCAGGTGGGCTGGAAGCAGTGCACGTCTCCGCTGAATGCTCCTGTGCCACCAAAAACAGAGCACCTTGCAAGGTCTGTGGTTGCTATGGAAACAGTGATCCTATATGGGTCATCCTGTCCCATCCCAGGACTCCTGCCATGGCTTGAGATCTCCCTCAACCTGGCATCAGAACACCTACGCATACATTGCTGGAAGCAAATCACGTCTGCTGCAGTTCCCTGTCATTATACAGGGTGCAGACATCAGTCACGAAGTGGTCAGAGACACTTAAGTAGTCCTGACCCCTTGTTGTAACAGTCAACTGCCAGCTGAGCTGGGACACGTTCAGCTCCCTTAAACAAAACTCTTGCGCCTGGTACACAGACCACACATAGCAACTCTTTCTATCTAAAAAATGAAGATCCTGGTATCACATTTCATAGAATCATAGAGTGGTTTGGGTTGGAAGGTACCTTAAGATCATCTAGTTCCATCCCCCCTGCCATGGGCAGGGACACCTTTCACTAGACCAGGTTGCTGATTTGGTTGCCATGTGAGTCCTCAGAGCCAAATTCAGGTAGCAGATTTTAAGCAGAGTTTGATCAAAAAGTCATAAATACCATTTCATTCCTACATGCTAACCTGATGTGTGAGGTAGATCTCAGATACTCCCTTTGCTGTCATCTGCAGCTCTCCTTATAATTAATCTAGGAATACTTTTCTGAAAAAAACCCAAAGGCGTAACTCATAGCAACCTGCTTGATCAGCCAAAGTCTCGCAAGTGTGCCAGCTTGTGGAATTCAGGTCATGGTCGCTGTGCTAATACTCCACTGCCTCCATCTCCACCAGGCTGCCTATAAACGTTAGAAACCAGCTCCCTATATGCAGGCTTCGCGTCCCACTGGAACAGGGTGGCAGGGAAGGTGCCCTGGCTTTAGGGCAGGAGTGAAAGCTGAGAGCCTGCTAGAGGAGTCAGGGCCCCTGCTGTCAAACTTGCCCTCATCAAGAGGCGCTGCTACCTGAGGAGCTTCCAGCTCTTGGTGCTAACTGCAAAACCTGTTTATTTGCCTCAAGGACCTCAAGCAAATGGCTCCCAAACAGAGAAACACAGTGCTTCCATGAAACAAATGAGTGCAACAGAGGAAAAAAAAATCCTAATGATAAAATTATCCCTCCTATAAAGTGTGAAAGAAGAAAGAACAAGAGAATTTCTTATTTTTAAACACCTAGGAGGAGCTCACATGCTACAGTGTCCTTTGGGTATGGGAGCGGCTAAGATTTGGCACATCAAGGCATCTGTAAATAATGCACTGCATCTCCAAATATATAGTTAGCTTGCCAAAATATAAGTTACCACTAGTCTGGACAGTGTGTTATTTTAAGTATATTAATGAGATAATACATTTAGCATTTACTGCATGTTTATGTAATACAGTTATAGCTATTATACCCAAAGCTTCCATACTTCTTGCATTTTACAAAGAAATAGCTCTTCATATTCTAATTATGTGTCATTTGTCATTAGATCAAAGAACCAAACCAATCACTGGCTGGTGCGTGTGGCTGATACAGCCTCTGAAAGCATCAGGAACTCAGCAAGCATTACACCCCACGTTCCTAAACCTCTGCAGGCTGCTCCAGTGTTACCCTGTCTATCAATTCCCTCAAAGTGCTTAAATCACTAGCTGCTCAACCTCATGTCCAGCAAGTAAGGGTTAGGTTTTGCGGCAACTGACAGAACCAGGAAAAAAACCCAGCACATTAGGGAGTAAGCTATCTGACCCAGCACCCCCGAACAAAAATTGGCCGCAGAAGCTGCATGTTTGGGAGGGGAACAGCCTGAGCAGCAGGCACAGCTCGGTACAGGATCGACTGCCTCTGCTTCTCTGAGGATGGATTTCACACAGAGGCTCACTGGCCTCCCGTGGTGCTTCCCAGTAGGTCCCTTCCTCGGCACATGAGGAAGAGGAGAGGCCAAGCGCTGGTACATTTACAGGTCCTGGTACCCCCAGCACCATGACACAAAGATGAGGTGCTGCAAGCATTGCCTTGCACAGTGCCCTGCAGGCTAAAAGGGTGCCTTGCAGAGCAAAATTATGATGGTGCTAAAAATAACAACTGGAGCTCTGCCTATCCCCACTCCTCCCGCTGCCATGATTGCACTGCAGCAGCACTTGTCCGTCTGCTCAGAGAAGAGCCTGTCCATGCAGAGATACCATGATATTCCACCTCTGCTTAAAAAGCCATAGATCTTATGCAGCTTGCCTCCCCCTTCGCATATTTTCCATATCAGAGTTAAACACGTGGTCTTGCTTTCAAAAACGCTGCCTTTCCCTTTGAGAGAAACAATCGTGTATTTTTAGCCCGTGTTGTGCAGGAAGCGGAGCTTATGCAGTCAGTGCATTTCTGCACCCATCTGCCCCCTTTTTCCACTGCCCACTTCACCTGAAGAAAGCACTACCAGGGATGTTTGGTTACCACACATCTCATGAGAGAGATACCTGCCTCCAAAGGAAAGGTATCAGAGGAGTTATTCCGTATTAGACATCAGAGAATCCAAGCACAGGCTGCAGACTGGGATAAAACCTACCCACTGTGGCAGCTCAGCTCAGAGAGTTTGGCTTTTTTCGAATTAGTGACAGGGCCAAGGAATAAAACCAGAGAGGGATTCTGTCCATAATTTGGTTCAGTAACAGAATAGCTGGCCAGTTTGTGTCCTTGATTGTCTACAGAGCTGACAGAAAAATGTATTTGCGTTAGCTTAAAAAAATGCAGTATTTGAAATAATTTTTAAAAGAACTTGGACTTTTATGAATGTGTTCCTACAAAGTCACCTTCTGCAGCACATTTTCTGGTGTGGGTTTTTAGCTGTGCTCAGCATGGCATGGGAAAGAATAACTGCCAATTTTATCATAAAATTCTAGAATTTGAGTGGAAAGCTTTTGTCTGCCAGTCTGACTGCTTTCTAGAGATTGGATCTGTCGTCTCCCCATAAACATGACTTACACATCTGTTCTGACAATCCTGTGGTGGTTTAATCCTACTTGATATCCAGAACACCACTATGAAGTACTGCTTAATAATATTGTAACTGGGCTTGGTGTAGTTCTTCAGCACACTGCTTAGCTATTTTCCAGCAGACAGTCCTTCTCGTAAGTATTTGGTAGCACCAGTTTGCACCCCAGCAGATTTGCAAAAGTTAAAACCTAAGTCAGAAAATAAAGATAAAGAATAAATGTTTAAATGGTCTTTGACATGCATGGGAGAGTATTGCCCAATAGTGATGTGAAAACCACTTTGAGAAGTTGTAAATAACCAGGTATTGACAGAAATCTGCCCCAAATTTAGGTATGTAAGATTAACATGTTGTCTTGACTCAGTCCCTGAGGAAGACAAAGCAAAAGAAATCACACCACTCTCTTGTACTCTAGCATTAATGGCCATCCAAATCTTTACTTCTGTCCTGCGTTTGGCCAGTGAAGGGCATCTGAGGCACTGTGAAGCTGTACCTGGAGGCATCTGCCAAAGCGTGTCCTCTTTCAGGCAGACCTGAACATCCTCAAGAGCCCCATGGGACGCAGCTGTGGCTGCATCTCAGGGTGCAAAGGGGAGAAGCGTCTCTGTGCTGGGGCCAGTGGTCAGGTACACTGCAGGAGACAGGGATGCTCCAGAGGAACATGAAACAACGCTGTTGACAGCATAGTTCTCCATCTGGGAGAAGGCAGATAGCATCATAGCTCCTATCAGGACCAGGTCCTCAGTTTCTTGATGTACACTCTAATTTAATTCAACAGCACTTTCTGGCACACGCATTAACATTTCCTTTCAGCCTTGTCCTTCCGAGCGCAGCAAAGCACTGAGCAGCCTGCGGGGGGTCAGAGGTGTTCCTCTGGTAGGGAAAGAGTGGGCAGGCAGAGGAAGGACTGAAAGAGCTGGTGCCAAGAGTAGCCAAAACCTAGAATAGCATGTTTGCTTTTGTTCACTGCGTCTCAGAAAGCCTCCAGAAGTCAGAAGTCCAAGACAGTGGTAAAAGCACAGCACCATCCACAGCTGCCAGCACGAACACTGCTGTGAGCAGCACCTGCTGGCAAAACTGACTTGTATGCTGCTAAAAAAAAATAGACAAAAATATGGAGATTTACAATCCGTAAGGAGCAGCATCACTAATTAACAAGAAGTGCCTCACCTCAACACATCAGCGGAGCATTGGCCAGCTCTGAGCTTGCTGTGTCCCTCCAGAAGAGATACCCCATGCCCAGAATGACCTGGCCCCACAAGGATCTTGCCAGTTACTGCCCCGACCGAGATCTCAGACTTACCCCCTTGTCAGTCACCACAGCACAAGTCAGCTGTGCCGCTTTATTGGTACAAGCTTAACTCAAAGATTTGTAGTTTTTAATGTTCTACCTCAAATCAACCACCCGCTCTTACTTGTTGGGGCTGGGGGGGGGAATAGAACTTCACAGTGCAAACTATAAATCACACATGCAAGTCATTTTTTCCATTTCTGGAGTCAACATCCACTGCAGTTCAAGTAACTGCAAAGATGGCATCAGTCCCATCTAACTTATCTTTCATTTGGTACACCCGAAATGTTGGTTATCTCCCCTTAAGTTAACTGAACACCTGCCTGATTGAACAGGTACAGACAGCTGCTTTCCTTGCAGACAGCTGTTTACATGTAACAAAAAGTTATAACCCTTGCTGACTGTCAGTTGCTATCACCAGGGCTATGGCTTATCAGGATGCAAACAGAACTTCAAGGACTTCAGTTTACAGGAATGGTATGAAGACACATAATAATGTATCAGCTAGACAGATTAAAATAAAGGACCCTGAACAAACCCAACCACTGCATCATCAATACATTTCATAAGCAAATCCTAATTGCTCAACAAGTGTGTCAATTTTTGCATTCCTCCTCATAGCTATCAGACAAATTTTAAGTATGTCAGAATGTCCTTACACATATGTGCAGTGATAAAACAAAAAAGCTGCTATTAAATACAGGAGTGCTGCATTTTTTGCTTTTCCTTTGCAGGAGAAGCTGTGAATGCACAGGAACTCTGCAGACTCCAAACTCGCCATGTTCTCTCAGGCTGGAAATGGAGTTTCCACTCAGAACCGTTCAGCCTTTGAAAGCCTCATACTCACTCCCACAATGCATTTTAGGACTGCTGTGGCTGCCATGATCAGCACAGCATCATTAGCTGGTGAGCACCATCTTCACAGACCTGCAGACACTCATCTGCTGCTGCATCAAAGCAAAAGCCCAGCTGCTGACTTGGTAGCCAGCATTGCTGCTCATAGCCCTGAGGGCAGTGGCAAAACACCCCCCCGATTTGGGTCAGGTGCAGCTTCTTTAAAGCCATTACTTCAAGGAGTAATGGCTTTAAACTAAGGGAGGGTAGATTTAGACTAGATATAAGGAAGAAATTTTTTACAATGAGGGTGGTGAAACGCTGGAACGGGTTGCCCAGAGAGGTAGTGGAGGCCCCATTCCTGGAAACATCCAGGGTTAGGTTGGATGGGGCTCTGAGCCACCTGGTCTAGTTGAAGATGTCCCTGCTCACTGCAGGGGGGTTGGGCTAGATGACCTCTAAAGGGCCCTTCCAACCCAAAGCATTCTATGATTCTATTCTATGATTCTACCCTCTGTCAAAAGCCCAGAAAGTTAGGAAGGAGAGCCAGGCCATGCAAGCAATCCACGTCGTGTACAAGAGTGCAGAAGACACAGGGAAACTGCAGTCAAGTGCTGAGAGCTGCCATGTCCTGGCAGCCTTCCTTGCTGCCTCCCCTGCCACCCCTGAGCAGTGAATTGCTTACTAAGGGATGGAGTTGATTTGCCACTGCTGCTAACGAACTCAATGCACAGCGCACTGCCTGCCAGGAGAGCACTGAAGGCACAGGCGCCTTCCTCAGCTTGCTCACTGTAACAGCAAGAAAAAGCAAGTTACCAGTGCCCACAGTTCTGGACTGCTCGATGTCCAGCCTGCAATATTGAAGGCGTAGTCATGCAAGGAGCTTCTTTTGCCATCTCCCTCTCTGCTGGTTTCTCTTAAGGGGATTCCCTACAGATGCCATTTCCTACTCATTAAACTGAGATCTACTTCAATGCTTGCAAAGATGCTAGCAGACCACATTCAATCCTGTTTCAGCAGTGAAAAGTCTGAGGGGAGAAAAAACTATCACTACACCTGGAAAACTGAGCTCCATTAAGCTTGGCATCCCCCCTTTTGAAGAATGTAAAAGATTAATACTGGAAGTCTTGAAAAAATGCTGAAGTTTTGTGCTTGTTGTAACAGAAGAGTAAATCTGGCCAAGTACCCTTGGAGAGCACAGGAAAAGTGTCTGCTTTACAGGTGCCTCACATTTTCCAAGGGAAAACAGGACAGAAAGCTGTGTCCATTTACCACTCCAGAAGTAAGAGAGACCCTTTACCCTGCTGGGGGCTCTGGGTTTCTCACCTCATGTTCCTACATGAGACTGCCAGGAGGGAGAGCAGGGATGCTGGCTGGCCGGCGGGAGACCCGGACGCAGGCATGGTTACAGTGGGGTGCCCAGGCATGTCCCAGCTCAAGGCATTGCCATCCCCTCTGAGAGCACTGCTTGGAGCTCTGAAAGGGGCTGTTACGGACCTGCAAGCGCAGGGCCACCACCTCAGCCCACATGTCCCAGCAGGACCCACACGGTGTCACACCTACAGGGACGAAACCCACAGGAACCACCCCCCCACCTGAAGCTTCAGGAGACTTAACAGGAAGGAGCCTAAAAAAGGCAAATGCCAGCGTGCTGCAGCTGTGCATTTGTGATATCATGAGCTTGGCATAGCGATCCACACGTTTAGCATTCTTCCACGACCTTAGATGTAATCAAGCCTCAAGAGATGTCAAAACCTGCTGTAACAAAGCCATTTGTACAAACACTGAGTTTATACACAGAGAACATCTTAAAGCAATTTCTAATAAAACTTGCAAGAAGTTAGATACATACATGGTCATCCTCGTGTTTGTGCACAATGTCAAAGAGAGACAGAAGGATGCACTTTGACCACAGCAGCATTTGGCTGTACAGAAGTTACACTGGCAGATAAATATTTGTTTAGCTTGTTATGGAATAAAAACCTCTTGTTTGACTTTTCCAAGATAAGCTTATAACGGGAGAAGGAGGGAGAGAAATGAGGTAGAAACACAGCTGTGACCTGAGAAATCAATTAAACCTGTACATCTCATTAGTGCTCTGAAGGGTGGAACAGTTTTACTACTGCTAGCATTCAGCGTGCCAGGCCAGATCGCTCATCGCAAGTGTTTCAGGGTTTAAACAGACAAAACAAGATCTCAAATGCCCAAATTCAGAGCAGCTAAATGTAGGACAGCCCTGGAAAACCCAGAGTGAGAAGATGGAGATATTGAAGGGTTTGCTGTTCCAGGGCAAACACAGGGATGGATAGTGGGGAGGAGAAGGCCCCAACAGGTCTTGCTATTTGGGCAACACCCATGCCAGGGAGATGGAGCCGAGGCCCGTAAATGGTGCCAGCAGACCCTGCTCCTGTGCTTCTCGGAAACACATTGCTAACCTTGAAAATCCCAGAGAGTGGCAGGAATCCCCAGAAAGACAAGTTAAGATTCCTGTGCCAAACAGTCCTATGACACTCATCCCCCAACCCTTCTTTACCGCTTTTCCCTGATGCCTGCTCCAGCAGAAGGCAATTTTTAATTAAACCAGATATCAGCCTTTTTCCAGAGTTTTTTCAGACATGGAGGAGAAAAGGAAAGTTCCATGAGAGTTATTGGATGTTCTTGATTCAATTTCTACTTTTGTCTTTAAGATCGTAGCGAACATCATCCCAACTGTCAGCAAAGATAGCTCAGGATAAATCTGCCATCACTGTAGCACTGCTGTATTCGATTCGTGTCTGCCGCTGCCCTGTGGACCCTCTCTCTCACAGTCTCCCTTTTAACGTACAAAACCACCACAAAATCCCCTCCCCAAACCTCCAAGGCGCTGGCAAAATTAAAGCCCAGGAGGCATAAGAGCCCCTACAAACTTGAACAAGCTAGATTTTTATCCTGTCAATATGCTTCTCTCGGTTGTGGTGATGAAACAGCACTGCTTTACCATGCAGGATTTTAGGAGAACTGAGGGAGAAAGAATAACTGGTGCAAGCACACAGCCAATTTACAGCCACCAGTTGCATTACTGTTATGAAAAAAAAACCCCACACAATAATCAAGCTTTAAAATAGAAGGTATAAGCTTACATAGCTGGCTTGAAAATCCAAATGTCTGTTTTTTTTTAACTGAAGAATGATGGCTACAAGTGATCAGTCCCCACCAGTAATTTTTTTTGGCCAGTCAGCCAGCCAAGCTAACAACATGAACAACCATGGCACAAACCAGGGCTAGCGGGACTTACCAGACTGAGCAGAGCACAGCACCAACAGGACTGGTCCCAGGCTCTATAGACAGGCACCCACTCCTGCATATTTCCTGAGAAAATAGCAAGAGCCTCCCCAAAACCACTACCCTCTTGCCACACCCCTGCTTGCAGGCACACCCTCAGAGTTAGCATCCTCCTGCCCTGGCTTTGAGATCCCTTATCCACAGCACCCCATACTCTGTCCTGCCAATCCAGCCAGCTGCTCCCTCCCACACCTTCAGCCATCGCCTCCTGCCCCTTCATTCCCAATTTTAAGCCTTCGTGCGGGGTTGGCCAGCCCCTTGGCCAGCTCTCTTCTGCTCTCCTTGGCCAGGTGACTCCCATCTCTCCCACCTGAGAGGGCTCTGGTGGTAAAAGCCCAATCACTGTCATTGGTGCCAGCTGCATGAGCAGGCTCTGACCTGCAAGGCCCTTCACTCCTTCTCAAGCCCTTTCCCTGGCTGGCAGGATCAAGGGGAAAACCACCTGCCCCCATGCCTTTGACCAGGGCCATAAAGCCCCTCATGACCTTTCCTGGTCTCCCCTAGCAGTGCTGTGGTGCACCCCCTGCATGGTCACCCTTCCCCACACCAGGCAGACAAAAGCTCAAAAGCGTCAGCCCAGGGAGGATGACAAGAGTGATGGAGATGGGGAAGGACTGAGGATCTGGTTTCTGACCACGGGGTGCACAGGGAAGGAAGCATTTCCAGCTGCAGATAGGCCTGGCCCTTGCAAGGGTCAGCCCCAGGGCCAACCAGCTGCTCTGGCCACAGCTGGACAGGCCAGATGTGGGCAGAGCAGTGGTAACTGCCCAGTCTTTAGTCAACAGCAGCTTTGTTTAAGGCCTGACTCATAGCTCGGGTGGTTACTGTGGCAAACTCTCACTCTTTACATCACTATGCTGTGGTGGGCGAAGCCCCCAGCCACAGGACAGAGCCATGGGGCTGCAATCCCTGCCCTCCCCAGGCCTCCATCCCCATCCCAAGGGCAGGTTGACCCACTTGCCCCGGACCAGGGAACCAGCCCACACCAGTGGAGAGCAAGGCTCCTTGGCCCCAGGAACTTGAAGATGAGAAAGCTTAGGCTCAATGTTTTTTCCCCATTAAATACAAAATGCCACCAGGACATTCAAATACTAAAACACAGACTAACTGGGTGGTATTAGTTTCTACTGCTTTGTCTTCCAGGGGCTAGTTTCAGTCTATTTAACTTCTGTTATTCTCCCTCCTGAACAGTTTTCTGGGATAAAATCTTACTTTGATAGGAAGTGGAACAAGTTGCAGTCAATATGATTTATTGTTTTCAACTATCCTCATGATAAATACATATTTTACAGAATTACAGAGGGGGGGGGCGGAAATTATCGGGAATGGTTAGAGACATCTCCCTCATTAAAGACAGCAGATCTGCTGTCTTGGCATGTTACTATCGTTAAGCAATACTGCGACAGTTTGTAGGGGCCTTAGAACAGTGTGTCTTGTGCTAAAGACAAAGCTGCTGTCCAGTTCTGCCAGTTCTCAGATCACTGGTAACAGCTGCAGACTCCTGCGCTTGCCCCATGACCGTTCCTTTTAACTGTTGGAAATCAACAGACTATTAAAGGGAATCAACTCCAATATGTTGCTTTTTTTCCCAAATGAAAAATTTCTCAGCTCAATAATAGTAAAACTCTTCAAATACATTTATTCGTCACCAATGAAAATACTGTACAATACCCAAGAAAAGGGGCGGGGGAAGGCAACGTGTTAAGACTGGCTTTCATCAATGTCTTTGTCTGGATCCACCTCTGCAGCTTCACTCTCCTGTTGCTGTTTCTTCCAGAGTTTAGCCATAGCAAGCAGTTTGAGATTAGGCTGATTGGCAGTATCTTCTGGGAAAATATAATCATAGTATTCCTCCCAGCCAGCATCAGACTAGAGAAAAAAAAAAAAATACCACAAAGCAAGTTTAATTTGCATGTTAATGTTAGCTATTAGAAGGTGCTTCTGATAAGCGTAACAGTGAGATAAAAATCAATGTTTGTTAGGCCATCCACAGCAGCTGAAAGGGAGTAAGACAGTACTAATTCCGCTGTGCGTAAGAGCAGGCAGATTTGATGAACAGCCTGGCTACAGCTGCCCAAAGTTAAGAAACAAACACTACCTGCATACTACTACCTAAAGCTATTTTGATTTGTCTATGGTAGGAGTTGAAAGTAAAGGTAGCTCGACCATTTAGTATGAGTATTTCACTCTGAATCAACTGCCCACCTAGCCTGATGAAGAGCAAGGAGCTCAGCAGCGTGTGTTTCAGGCCAGTGCTTTTTTTCCAATTACTGCAGTAAAATTGGTATGTGGCTATAGCATCATCACAGCCGACTCTGTTTCGTGTACCAGACCCCAGCACAAAGCCACCAAGGATTCAGAGTGACTACCTGCATCATTTTTCCTCTTACCCCATCTTCAGCCTGCAGTTTTCTCCTCTTCTTTATTTTTTCAGGCATTAGTTTATCTATCCTCTCTTTAGTGGTATCGGTTCCAAACTCCTCTTCAAAGTTTTTCCAAGATTCCAGAAGCATGACTCTTTCCTCTTTCTCCTCACAGTTTCGCATTGCCTTATTAGCCTCTTCATAAATCTGCCGGCATCTTGACAAACTCTCCTCCCTTCCCGCAGATAGCTCAAACTGCGCAAAGCTGATCCATACCTGTGGTGAAAGCAAATCAAAATCAAGTTGAAACCTCCACTCTGCAGTCTGATAGCTAAGCGATAGTTTAAAAAAACAAAGCAGCCAAAAAAGCAAATGTCAATGCAAGTCTAAAGTACTTTTTCGTAAGCAGACACCTAGAATGTTCGTGTTTGTTTCGCATGTGTGACATTTGCCTCGCTTTGCCAAGACAGAATATTAACAAGAGCCACGCTGACAAATTTCTTGCAGTTGTTCCAGGTCATGATAAATCCGTCTGAATTTAGTCAGACGACAGCACCAAACTACACTGGAAAAATCACAACTACTTTTTCCTTGCAACGTTTTTGCAACTAAAATTCCAAAACTACTCAGCAGGAAGATGGCTGCTTGTAAACCTTCTGCAAAGCCTTCTTTCATGTAAGGTATGCCTGTTGTTACACATAATTTAGAAATTTCTTTCCTCTTTTCAGGGCACAGAAATGGTACTGAACTTAGGTTCACTGTTGATCTGAAAAAGCCACACAGTCAATGCAGTAAAGTGTTTCCATCCACCATGGACCCGGTCCAAGAGCAGTTCTGTGTTTCGGGTATCCATACCTACCTTAACATGCTGTGTCCGCTGAAGTAATCTGCGGTAAAGGTTTCTTGTTTTCTCATACTCTTCTTGCTCAATTTCAAAGTCAATGTAGGATTTCCAAAGAACCTGCAGAAGAGAAGTCTCCCATTATGTTCATAGCACACTGAGATAATGGAAAGCAAAAGAAAGAAAAAAAGAGGAGCAGCACAGATAAACCTGAAATGTCTCTGGAAGAAGTTTCGGAGATCCGAGTTATTTATTGACTGTACAAGCTAGGATTTCGACTAAGCAATATCCAATCTTGTGCACATAACCCATTTAGCTTACTCCTGTAAGCATGTTTCTCCTTCCATGTTCTGTCACAGGTTTTACCTGTGTACCCTGCTAAGCAACAGATGCTAAATTAATGAGGCACAGGCTAAGCCACCACAGTAAGCAGTTCTGTTCAAGCTGGTAGATAATTTACATTTTAATTAGCCACACTGTGTAACAAATACCTTAAAATTGTGCCAATTGTAAAGTTCATCTACCCCCTTACCTCTGGCATGTCTAGCCGGGGCTGGCTAATAGCCAACTCATATATTGCACGGGCTCTATCAATATCACCAAGAATGGTCTCTAGTTCAGCAAATTTAATCCATGATGTGCAGTTTTCCGGTGCAAACTCCAGGAATTTTTCATACAGCTTTCGGCAACGATCAAATTCTCGCAACTGTAACTCCAATTCAATATAACCTTTAAAGAGTTTGTTTTTTGGACATTTACCTATGGATGTCCCCTGTTAATCGAAAAAAAAAAAAAAACAAACAAAAAAACAGTTAAAGATCTTGCAAGGAAAAAAAACCCACTGTTTTCTAAATATCTGTTTACGCTTCCAATATTTGAGCTAAGACTCATTTTTGAGCAGACTTTGTTTTTTAAGATTCTGGTAAGGTCCAGTATGAAATCCAAACAATGTCTGCAAAAGGAGTCTGCATCCATAAACATCAACAAAACCTCTGAAAGCAGAAAACCTTCTAACTTGCTACACTTTTACGTAACATGGATTCCCCATGAAGTATTAGCTGAAACTCACCCTGGCTCATTAAATGAACATTTCATCTTGCATCAAGAACTGAAGAAAGCATAGTACCAGTTTGTACCAGTCTTCCAGGTAAGCATTTCCCAAGTATCTTATAAAACAAATTATATCAAGAGAAACTGTCTCCTGGACCATCACTGCTATTCATCATTGCTTAGAGAATTGTCCATGCTCCCTGCCTGCTCAGTTATGGTAACGAATAGATGGAGAATAATGTTTTAAAAAATACTTCATTTTTTATATGCTTCAGCATCTGAAGAAAACTGTTTGTCCTAAGGCACTGTGCCAGTCTGTGAGAAAGCAGTTTCTGATTCTTTAATTTGGGAATCCTTTAAAGCAAGTGTTAAGAATACACATATCTGAGACAGGTATGTAGTGAACTTCACTCTGAGTCACTTCTGTAGACAAGTATTATTTATTAATCACTACTGCCTCTGTTCCCTCAAGCTAATATGAATTAAGTAATTTGAGATTAAATTCCCTTACTAGAATTCTCCTGCACAACTTCCCTACACATTGATTATCCTGGTACTTATTAAATACGGAGGAAACCACCACTTGGGAATGTCAATTTGGTCGCCATTATGACCCTCCAGCTCTACAAATGCCTTTTCTATTTCAAATATGCTCAGTTCTTCCCCACACACCTTCCACTACTATTTTCTTAAGCAGCACAGGGTCCAGCTGATCTCCTGCCTCCAAGCCCCAGCATCTCTCAGACCCTGGGGAAACGAAGAACCCACAGTCGATGTGCAGCCAGTGAAAATAAAGCAGAGCACGGTGCTGTCTGCATGCTGATGGGAGCTTCAGCATCAGGAGCTGGACCTTCACTTCCGCACGGTGACAGTGCGGGACCCTCACCTCAGGACAGGAGCAAGGCTTCTGGCCAAAGAGGTGGCTCAAAGTCAACTCATTGCAAAAGAAGGAAAGAAACCACTTGCCAAATCTGGGTCCAGTCCAAAAAAGTATTATGGCTGCAGGAGCAAAATCTGGTTTCCAAAATAAGAAAAAGGTGACCTACTAAAAAAAAAAAGCCTGTCAGAGAAATTAAACAACAACAAGGAAAAAGACCAAAAGACCAGCCTAAAAGAAACCCAGGAAACTTTGTATTTCTAGATAGGCAAAAGCACCTTTTCCAGAATCTACTGTAATATTTACCCCTAAAAAAGAAGGCAGCCAGAAGCAGGGTGCTGACTGGTGACTATGCTAATGTTGAGCGATGGTATCTTAAACCAAGCTAGAACAGCAGCACGCTTTAGGACAGACGGTTGTCTTCGCCTGTAGGGAGACAGTAACAGTCTCACGGGGGACTTAACCCCTCCGCTTCATTTTTTTCTGGTCACGGGCAGGAGGCCAGCTGAAGAGACAGAGCTCTACCAGCACACTGGGGGCAGACTTGGTCCAGTGTCAGCTACAGAAGGCCATTCACGTCTATGCTCTTATCACTGCTGTGCCATGGGTTTGGTGGAAACCCCATCAATTTCCTCTCTGAAGTCAAACCACCTCAACTGCTACCAACATTATCTTTCTTTCAAAATTCCTAATGCTATCACTGAGCTTCTTTAGAATATCTGAACTGAAGGGAAGGAAAGTTTTTGATTTCAGAAGGTTTTGCTGCCAAGATGTACTCCATTGTTCTCTGACATGCTGACATTCACACAGTGAATTTGCACAGAAGCCCTTGAGCCTGTCCGAAGTCCTCATGATTGCTTCTGTCAGCAACCTGGTCTCTGGGACTCACACACCCTATTTGGCAGGTCTTAATTACTGACAGTCAAAAACCCCTATTTATTTAAAATGCTTTTTAAAATGCTATTGTTAGTACAAGTATCATTTAAACAAATCAGCAGCAGTTAAAAATTTCCAAGTGCACTAAGCCGATTTGGGTACTCTTGCATTCAGATGTGTGTTTTTGTCAGCTGAAATGAGAAAGCTGCATTCATTTCTGTCCGTGGCTAATTCATCATACCAAACTAGTTTCTTTTTAAATCACAGATGACAGTGAAAACTGGTCCCTGCAGACTTCTCGGATGCTTTGCTTAAGTGGATTAAAGCAGCAATTTACAAAGGACAATTTAAGATCTTTTAATGCCATTCCCTTGTTACTACTAGCTAGTAAAGTCAATTACGGAATTAATAAAAGCTTACCAAAGCTCTTCTGGCAAGTGGAAGATTTTTCTGGCGTATTTCAAATTGTGCATACAGCAGCCACATTTTGGCAAATGTAAACTAAAAGAAAAAGAACAATGTGATGCTTAGGCTGGAAGCTTAGTAAATAATACTGCATATGTTCTTAAAAAAATAATCATTCTGTCTACACAAGATGTTACTGCTACTGCAGTTAACTCATGTGATCTCAGCGTTTCCCACTGAAAAGTGGAGAGTTCATAACCCAAAACATGCTCTCTAGAACAGGACAATATACTCCACCATGGATGAAAGCAAAAATGGCCAGGACAGAAGTCTTCTCAAACAAAAAAATGGTTACCAATTGATTGGTAAAATATCGACTATCACTGAATCAATGAACAGCTAATCAACTCTTCATAATTACAGACTAATTCTAATCTACAGAGTTGATATTCAGATGACATGATTAATGACTAACTAGAAAAGGAAGTTCATGAACTAAGATTTCTTGACACTCCAAAGCAATGCTGATTAGTTGTTTTCAGGATTACTCCACGTGGATATTTTAGTTAAAGCTCACTGGTGAACAAAAAAAACCCAAACCCAGTCTTGAAGACTGACTGTAATGGGTAATAGACACCCAAAAGATGGTTTATCAGATGCACCTCCCTCAGCCAGGACCGTGCAGAAAGTTAGAAACAGTTGCTATAAAAGGTGGTAACCCCATATAAAATACAGCAACAAGTATTCTGCAGAGACTAGAAGCAACTCAGCTGAGAGCAGCTATAAAAGGACCAACCTGAGGAAGAAAACAAGTAAAGAACAGATAAAAGTTCTTCCCTGCTGCTTAATAGTAGTGGACTACCCTCTGACTATGTGTTATTTCAGCTTCTTAGAGCATACTTAGTAATCTGAAAATACTGGAGAAAACCCTGCATTGCATCTGTATGAGGAAATCTGACATCAGTGTGTGGCCTATTTCCCATCGATGATGCAAATTACAGCTATGTAACACCTTAGCTTAGAAAAAAATGATCAATTTTGGAAGATGGACATTACAAGAAATGGGAAGGGATATTTAAAGTCCTGAGCAGAGTCTTCATGGATGTGCTAGTAGCCACCTGAACCCTGGGGGGAAGAAAACTAAAGGATATTATCTTAGGAATTGTAATCCAAGACTCAATACAAACTGCTGAAGGAGCCGTACCTTCTTGTGGGGAATGAGCTCAACACATGCTTGATACACTTGTCTGGTTCGCTCTGCATCCTGTAAGAACAGGCAAAACTAAATACTTTGTTCACTGCTAAGATTGCACTACATTTTGAAATGTGCAATGATTGCAAAACTCCAGAACAGTAATTTTAAGTCAAGTTGTTTACAGTTATGTATACTTAAGACACAAATGTACTTATCTACTTAGTGTGCACAATTCAAAGATGGTAACTTCCAACAATCAGTAGAAGTCATCTTTTCAAAACAAGATTCAGCATTAAGAATTACACAATAAAACCAGGACTGTCCCCATTTTGGGGACAAAAGAAGTCTGTTTAACAGACACTGAATAAGTGTACTGCACTACAATTTTATGAAATAAAGAGCAGCTATAATGTCACATGACTGATAACAGAAGAAATACTTCGCCTCCAACAGCCACTACAGCAAGAATTTGACTGCTTCACAGAACAACTTCACAAATAGTCTTGTTAAATATAAAACTTTTTCAGAAGTTCAGTTAATGGCCCAAATTCAGATTGGGCTAGAAAGACCTACTCCTGCTTTTATTATTAGCATGTTTCTGGAAGAATTGGACTGAACTTGAAATATTTTTTCCCCCTATGTATGGGAGGGAAAAATGAAGGGGAAGAAGACCCCTCCTACTTAAATAGCAAATCCTGTAGCTAGTTACACAAAAGAAGTAAGACTTTGTATTTTTAGTCCTCAGTTTTTGTATTAGAGTATCTGTAGCTATTTAATATAAGGGAAATATTTGGGAAGGAAAGAAAAAAACCTGAGTTCTTACTACTTGCCTTTGCCTCCAGCTCTTCATATAATGCATAGTTAATCCAAAGATAGATGTATCTTTTCCAGTGTCTTTTCTCTTGAATTGGGGGAACATTGGCGATGGCTCGTTCATACACTTCTCGGACAGTCTCAGCATCTGCATCACTTTCAACTAACCTCAGGTAGTCAAACCATGCATCATAATTATGTGGATTGGCCTTCCAGAAAGATGGGAGCGGGGAAATGGGAAAGAAACTTCAGCAACTCAAAATAACAGACTCTGTTCCTTTACTTACAGTTTTTACCCAGAATTTCTCCTTTAAAATAGAACATTGGAATATTAATGAAAACAGTTAGTCTCAGGTATGCCTAAGGTAGAGTTATTCGGTTAAAGTAAATTTCTTTCTTTCTTTCTATTTTACCTACAAACATTCTTAAAGTGAAGGCAAACAAACTGAACTGTGAGAAGGGAAGAGGAAATTATAAAACATGCAGTAGTCAGTGAATAGTAGGTAGGTGTGGCACACCTACTTTCTCACAAGAAGATATTTACACACAGGTGAGGTGTCCTGTAACAGTTACTGCATAACAGAAGTGAAGAAGTCAGTCACAACCTAACTGCACTATCCCCTAAGATGACTGTGAAGGGTACTGAGCTCTGAGTTCAATCAACGACTTTGGCTCTACAATCTACATTAGAACGCAGACACAAAAAACAGTATTGTTCTCTCCCTCATGAATAGAATTCTGCCTCCAAAAAGAACAGTATTCTCTTGGTGTTTTTGTGGACTGAGTATCAAGGCTAATGTAAAACTCATCAGCCTTCACACCACGAGATGCTCACGTACCTTAAACAGTAGCTGGACACACAATGAGCCCAGAGGATGTCTGTAATACATACCTTCACTTCCTCTTCATACTGGAATCTCCTCTTGCTGACAATGATGTCTTCAATTCCCCTTCTGTCTCCAAACTTCTTCTCAAAGATGGTGTAATTCTTGAAGAGATTTTGAGCGTCCTGTTTTGGAATTCTATCCAAGGCATATTTGTAGATCACCCGTACTCTTTCAAACTGAAAATATTTAATAACGTTTAAGTAATATTTACAAAGTTGCTTCTGTCCTCCCCCACAATTCATCAATAAGCTTTTGTCAATATTTAACAGAATACAGAATCAGAGAATATCTCAATGTAAATGATTTTTTTAGGACTAGCACAGATCGCTCTGAAGAGTAAACTTTGGAAAAAAAAAACAAACACACGAACTAAAAAATTTTGTAAATACCAAATGCCACCACCTCTTATTCATTTACAGGTTTGGAATATTTAAAATATTTCTAAGAGGACGTGGTTTTGGGTTCACAGCATGTTTTCAATTCCTTAGTGGCCTGAGCACTTTAAAGACACCGCCTGGGAAAAACGTGGCTAATTCATTTTTTTATCATGCAGGCCTACAACCTCACAGAAACCTAAAAATCTGAGCATATGTATTTGATCAGGGTAAACTATTCTCAGGCTTGGCAGATTCGGTGACCACCTTTTTTAGAACAGATTTCCTTGATGTCACCAAAGGCAAACACAAGCAAGAAATCACCTCCTTAACTCAGACTACAGTAATAATATCTCATAAGGTGTTGAAAAACACAAGTATTACAGTGAATGTTAAGTAGCCTTGAGTTTGATATTCAAGAAGAAATCTTGTGGGCATGGCTGGTATTAGTCTGATGTATTATCAAGAAGGTCTTACTTCTTTCTGGTTCTCCTCAAATTTTGCGAAAGCCACATATAAGTGCTCATCCATATGCTCTTCTCCAAAGAACTCCACTGCCCTCTCGTATACTTTCCTTGCGTGAGCAAAGTAACTGTGCTTCTCTTCAAAGCGGGCATACTTGATCCAGTTCTTGACATCAGGATGAACAATAACAAGTAGAGCATGTTAAGGAAAGAGTGGCCGAACTGGACATTTCAAACTGCATTCTTCCCAGTGACTACAGGGTCACGGACTGTACGAAACAAGTCCAAGGATGGCATATGCAAAAAAAGCACCTGGGAAGAAGACACAAAACAGCTCTAAGCCTGCAAACACTTTGTGCCTTACAAGGATCTTCAAGAAAAATTAAAAAGGGATACAAATCAGGCAAGGGTCAGGAAGAGGTTTAAGGAGGAGAAATTTGGAACAAATGATGACTGCAAAAAAGCTGGAAGCATGAGTCCTGTTAAATATACCCTGTCGTGGCAGGATGTACATTCACCTTACCGAATTTGGAGGCATGTACTAAGCATGCCGTCCCTCAGCATGGTGGCTTACTCCCAACACACCACAGTAAAAAGGTGCACAGAGACACAGATGGAGATAGAATAGATAACAAAGAACTGAAGACTGCAGGCCTAAACTTGGGCAGGTGTTGCAAAGCACTAAAAAGGATATATCTCTCATAAATGGTACGTGCCCTGTCCACCTCCTTGTATCTCAGCTCAAAGTTAATGTAGGAATGCCAAGCTTGCTCCTCTGGCTGCCACTCCATCCAACGTTCAAACACCTGACGTGATCCAGCAACATTTCCCAACATCTCTTCCATGTAAGTATACTTGTACCTTAGAAAACAAGACCAAGTTCTTACAATCACATAGCAAACACATAAATTACAAGGAGTTTTTGAATCCTTAATAAGAGCATTGCTGAGATTTCTTCACCTATTCCCCACTATTCCCCACTTGCACCCCAGATACGCCTACAGATACTGCTGTGATTGGCAGCACCCTGGCACACAAACATCCTTCTCTCCCCACACTCTTACCACTTGCAGAGTACAAAACCTTTCCAAAACTTAAGCCTTCCTCTTTTTTTCAGACTAGCCTGAAGACTTGGAGAAACAGAAAACAATGAACTCTTACCAAAACAGAAAAATGATCTGTGGTTTTTGGGAGCAGAAGCAATGCCCCATCCCCTGCAAACGTACCAGAACTGGTTCACCCTGGGGAGGGTGGTAATGGCTCGATCCCAAATGTTTCGGGCATGATTAACCTGGCGGTTCTTCATTTCCATTTCTGCGTATTTCAGCCAGAGCGTGACATTTCTGTAGTCTACATCTAAAGCACGCTCGTAAATGGAACGGGCTCTGGAAAGCAAAGAGAAGTACGTTGCATATGTTATGTGCCTCCAAGACTTTGATGGTGTTTGCCAACATGTGTCTTAGAAGGTTTATAAGAGATGTCTGCAGCTGCCTCATAATTACCTCTGTATTTCTTTCAGGCTTTCCTCCCATTGTGCGTACTTTATCCAGTTACTGATAACAGTCCTGTTTTTTCTTATGTTATCTTCAAAAGTCTGAGGAGAAAATTATTTCTGTAAGCAAGAAATCCCTCTGTGCAGACCAGTCTTGTTATAAATGGCCTACGGAGTATTATTATTGGAGTGAATTCTAAATGTCTTACACCCATGCAGATTTAGTAACAAATCATACTCAGTACAACGCTTTCAAAAATTGCATAACAGATCAGCTAGAAGCACAGATCATCATACAGAATAGGACTAAACTCAAGTTCCTGAAATACTGATGGAATAATAACTGACAGCATTAAAATCTTACTTTTTTTTTTTTTCAGATCTCCTGCTTAATGTTTCAATAGCAACATTACCTGGACAGATGGAACCCAGTCATTGCAGACAACCCTGACTATACTTGGATGCACCAGGACGAGTTTATTCACTTCGACCTGTATGTATCATTGCTCTAAATTTTTCTTCAAAGAAAGATGCCTTACTCTTATTCCTTGGATTTAATACACTGGCATGAAATGTGCTAGACAAATTTCCCTGTTCAGTGCAAAGGTGAGGGCACCTTCAGTCTTGTGTTTGGCTATTGTCAGGATCAATGCTACTGGCATTTAACATGTGGCTAAACATAGCTTAACACCACAGTGTTAATGTGATGGCTCGTTACTGCCATTCATATTCGAGATGAAAAAAGGTAATTTTAAACATTGTTTTGCAGTCCTGTGGTGTTGATCATCTGACTCCAGTTGCTCTGCATGTGCCCGAGCGAGGTACACCAGCACCCGGCACAATAAGGCTCAACGTCTTCACAAGGAGTCCTAGCCACTACTGTGTCAAGGATGGAAATGAACTCCTGCTCAGGGCGGAGTACGGGGATGCTGTGTTGTGCTACAACAGTCACCGGTTTTGAACATATGCATATATGCTTTGGGGAATGACAGCCCTAGTTTATGCTCGCTGTATCTAAAAAAATTGCCAAGCGTTGAAAACATTTGAAGTTCCCTGTTGGGTATATGCTTGCTTTGCTGATCCAGGACAGCAATCATCAAAGGAAAAAGCAAAACAAAACCATAAACAAGTATGCACAAACAAAGGAATTCTTTTAAATAAAGAAGGAAAAATTATACCTGAAATCTCACATGCAAACAGTCAAGTTTCAAGATTATCATCAAACATAACCACGATTAGGGTAGAAAGTCATGCTCTAAAGTGTGCCAAATAGTACTGTAATTGTACAGAACAAAAATATCACTTGCAAACACACGCTGTCTTTTTTAAACAGTTGAGGTGGAAAAAACACCAGCATTACCGTAAAGCTTACTAATGTTCTGTCGTGCTGACTAGCCAGTTACCCGTGGTGATGAAAAATCTGTATATAAACTACACACATAATTACCCTTGCAATGCTCAGAACATACTAAACAAGGTCACACGTAACATGTTGTGTACTACCACATTCTATGCTAAACAACGTATGTTTAACTTAGAATTTTTGCACGAAAGTAGCATTTTGCAATGGAAACGTTAGGGGTTTTTTAGGAATTGGAAAATCCACAAATAATATCAATCACATCTTGCTTAAATTAAAAAATAGTACAATTTTAGTGCTGTATATGAGCATCACGATTACAATTTTTATTTTTTGCTTTTACCTTCCTTTTCCGGAGTTTATAGTCATTTAACTCTTCAACATCTGTGATCTTCTGTTGAGGCGGCGGTGGAAGAAGTTCAAGTTCTCTCTCTTTTGCTTCTCTTAAAAGCTGTTCCGCTGTGATCTGAACTTCCGCAGGCGCTTTATTTTTCACCTGTGAAGTAACGGGGCTTGATTCGCACTTTCCCCTTCTAACGCACAACTGAAAAGGGCCCCCCGCGATTAGCTCACTGCGGCGGCTCACCACGCTCGGCAGGGGCCGCAGCAGGACCCGCCGACCCCCGGGGATGGACGCGGGCCTTCTCGCCAGC
>Ga0065711_1030998_pt1 | contig 30849 bp, 15 predicted proteins | sample Hoacrofraction12_FD_59098 | JGI IMG/M metagenome (GOLD analysis project Ga0065711, IMG submission 59098) | Hoatzin crop microbial communities from Cojedes, Venezuela - Epithelial fraction 12 v2 (version 2) | ecosystem: Host-associated > Birds > Digestive system > Esophagus > Crop | place... | reverse complement strand
TGCCCAGGGAGGTTGTGGAGTCTCCTTCTCTGGAGATATTCAAGACCCACCTGGACAAGGTCCTGTGCAGCTTGCTGTAGGTGACCCTGCTTCAGCAGGAGGGTTGGACTTGATGACCCACAGAGGTCCCCTCCAACCCCTACTATTCTGTGATTCTGTGATTCCATTTTGAGATTTTAAAGTAATAGGTATTTTTTACACCATTTCCATTGTCTTGTGACCTTAGTCTACGTATTACTTACAAAACAATTAATATAATTAAGAAGTTGAAAAGCCAACTTCCAGATTGTGAGAATGTCAGATGTAACACTGGCCCTAAAACTACGAACGTGGTGTCGTAGTTTAATGCGGCAGCTGGCTATTAAGCACTAGACAGCCACTCGCTCCCCCCTCCCCTTCCTCCTGGTGGGAAGGAGAGGAGAACGGACAGAAGGGAATACTCATTGGTTGAGATAAAAACAGTTTAATAAGACAGCAAAGGAAATCATAATAATAATGAAAATGCAAAACAAGCAATAAAATTTTTCTCACGGCCTGATGACCAATTAGTAGCCAGTCCACGAGCAGTGATCACGGGATTCATAGATATCCCAGAGCTCACAAATTTAGCCAAACTCATGAATTTTGCAGAACTTGCCAAACTCACAGAAAAGAAAGATGGAACTTGCGTAAAAGTTTGAACTCACAGAAAGAGCGAACTCCCGGAAAAGAGAAAAAAAGAGGAGACAGTTGAAACTCATGGAAAAGAGTGTTCCTGCGCCCTGACCAACCCCCATTCCTAAACTGAGCATGACATCCATGATATAGAACATTTCCACTGGCCAGCCGGGCTGTCTGTCTGGCCATGCTCCCTCCCAGCTCCTGCACACCTGCCCCTTAGCTGAATATAGGAAACTGGAAAAAGTCCTTGATTTCACAGCAAAAACTAAAAACATCAGTGTTATCAACATTCTTCTTGCACTAAATCCAAAACACAGCTGCTACTGGGAGGAAAAATAACTCTATCCCAGCCGAAACCAGGAAACGTGCCTCCACGAAATATGCCCTTTGCAACTTAATAATTAAATGCAATGACAATTTATTCCGTCAACCTTTGCATACAAGCAATTTATTTCTTAAACTTGTTGGATATTTTTCCATTCAAAACCCCAAATAAACTTCTAATTCTGAAACTGTTCAATATAAAACCACACACCACCAGCTGCCTTCGGGCCACAGGCAAGATGGTCAGACCCAATTCACGTAACACCTGTTCTTCCTACCCACATACAAGCATCAAGGCTTCAGTTTTCTAAGAACTGCACATATATACATATAAACAGGCCCAAAGAATTTATCATTTTCTATGAATATAAAAATATTGTTGTGATTTTGGCTTTCTTTTTTAGGGTTATTGATCTGGCCAGTTACAGTTATTGGCAGCACTCTTACTACTGATATATATACTTAAGTAAAATAACATTAACTTATTTTTAAACCATTGAAAACTAAAACAAACCCTGGTTGGTCTGGTAATTAGTATCTGGACATGTTAAAAGCAGTAAGACAAAAATCACATAAATGTTTGCTGAATATTTCCTTTTAGTATCATATTTTTATCACCAGTAGCTGAAAAGATATTAGATCATATCTACTTCAGGCAAGCATTTCTAAATGAGGAGGAACTGCTATAGACTCCATGTTTTGTAAATCAGGAAAAGGCAAAGAAATGCCAGAATACTACAAGGACAATTAAGTTATTAAAGTATTTTTTTGAAGTGACTTACATGAGTCTTGCTAAACCGTGTAATATGACAGAATATCTCTCAAAAAGCTGGTCACACTTAAAAAAATATGACAAGCTTTTGCCAAGAATTCTGATTCATAAAGTGCACATTTACTTTATATATAAAAATACACACACTCCGGTATTAATGAATAAATATGTATATATGTAGATCATAGGAATAAATACAAGTATACACACAAACTTTTGATGACTGAGTTGCTATTTTTTCCTATTGAACTTTAAAAGTACATTATAAAAATGTATATTCTAAACTAGGCAACTAACGAGTCTTATTGGTGAAGAATTATTATGAAAAGAACATTCAAATAAGTCTGGCTGTGGTAAAAGTTTAATCCTATTCCATTACTTAGGTCTTGTAAATATGAGACAAGATGAGAGAAGAACTATGGTTTCAAAATTCACTTGGGTTTCTGACATTAGGGTGCTTGAGGGTCTCAGACAAAAAATAATTAAACTACAGAAGCGCTCCATTAAATCTTCGAAGGGTTTCAATGTTAAGAGTTATCTTAACTTGATAAAATCACTGGTGCACAAAGTCATAAACAACCCAGAGCCACATGCTAGAGAAATTAAAAATAACTCCTGTGCTCTGATAACAAATGAGATTTCTAATTCAGATCCAAAGTAATATGGGATACATTACTCAGTATCTACAAAGACATTAAATCAGTTCTTACACTGCACACGCATCATAAACAAGATAAAGGAAACTATCACAGCACTGCAAACTGTTTAGTCATGTCACAACTGTACATGAATATATTTTGCAGTTTTTAATTTTCATTTTCTGCTACTTCCATGCTTCTCGATTTCTTTCAGAACCATAAAATATATGAATGTGCATATTCACTAGGCACAGGTGAATCTGAGTAACCACACAGTGTGAAATCTAGATCACAATCAAGCCAATGACCTTTGAACTATCGGTATTTTATGGCCATAAAGTACTATTGGAACAGATAACTTCTAAAAGTTATTAAAGAATGGAGAAGAGACATTTTACATTTTTAAAGTTTATTTTAGTCTTTGGGAAAATCTCTCATAAAGGTAAAATTTCAAAGCTGAAAAATTAAAGAGAAGACAATGAGCAAATGAACTAAATCTAGAGGGGGAGATTGTTAGCACAATTCCTGAAGTTAGGGTAGAAATCTACTTACACAGTGTTAACAAAAACTGTTTAGAATATGATTATGCCCTGCAAATATTTCTCTAGACAAATATAAATTTGTCTTAATGGCTAACAGCTCTTCTCTAAGTGCCACAAAAGAAAAATCAGGTTCAAAACTAAGGAATGAAATAAAAGCATCGTTGTTCTTAATTACAAATGGTTAGTCAAACAGGAGAAACAATCTAATTCTTGCTGTTAACATCTGGGCAGGGAATTTCGCTTCCAGCTTACTGATTTTCTGAAAGGAAAATTATGTTATTTTGTGTATTTTGCAGACAAAACAGGATTTTTCGTTCCAGATCAGCAATACATACACTCTGAGCCTGTGTTGATTCCATTCACCCTACATTTTTGAAAGTCACCCAAGAATACAAGCAAATGTGTTAAAAGGTAGGTTTTTTACCATTTTTTCACACACACACAAAAAAAGTAGTAAAATACATATTTAGGTGCAATAATCTTAAATGCAGGGTGCCATATGGTAATAACACCCCAGTAAGGCAACTCAAAAATTCTTCTCTAAGCGTTGACTGAATAAAACCCAAGATTAATGCAGTAGTTTCTCCATGACACTCTGAAGAGCTCTTAGGAAAATCACCCCTCTGCATGTGCATCCAGCTGCTAAACAGGTGGAAGACTAACCTGGGTGCAATACTTTGATCAAAGCACAACATGCATGAAGAAACAAAGATGACTGCAGAAGAGCATGATTATACTGAGCAGAAAGAGGAGACGTTCTCAGAGGGCATTCAGACAGGCTGATAAGGCCTCCACATGTTTGAAAATCCGGCAAGTCTAATAAAAAGCTGGTGTCTCAGTGGCGCTGGGGGAAGGTAGGAGGGAAGAAAGAAAGTTCATAAATGATTTGCTAGGATAACTACAATTTTCTTCAGATCTAAAACAAGCATTCTTCTCCCATAGTTAAGGCTGCCACTCCAGTGTTTTTCCTATCCCAAATCTATGCCTCAAGCAAGCAAAGCTCTTTACAACAAACAAGATCTGTGTCAGCATCATCGTACACATGAGGAATGGAAGCTCAGGGAAGGAGAGAAAGGAACTTGTCCACAGACAACGAACAAACTAGTGAAAAACGGAATCGCTCAAGTCTCATTCCGCTGCCTTCCATTTGGCATTGCTTTCAGGGTTTTTATCTGGTTTAGAGGTAACACAAGTTTGGGGGCATTACAATGAAAGCTGGTAAAAAATTAGGTTGCCTAGTTCAGGTTCTCTCGTAACTTCTTTTTAGCTTTCTGAGCAGCTCAAGTTGAAGGTCTCAAGAGTTCCACAATCCCTGCAGCAAATGCTGTAACCCAGATGGCTTAGAGACCCACAGTGCTCGCTAATCTTATGCAGATTTTCTGCTAGCTTCAGTTAATACATTTCACTTGACAGTCCTTGCTATTAACCAAGCTTTCACACTCCTATCATTGAGAAAAATATTCTTCAGTAATAGATACTGTTTTTTAGTGTTTAATAAAGCCTGCCTGCATTCCCAAGGGTGTAGAACAGAGAAACCAAACTGAGTGTGTTTGAAACATCAATACAATGATGAAAAGTGGTTTGAAATTTTCAGTGAAGAGTTCTTTTACTAAGAGCATATCAACTCATTGAAATTTATCGATTTGAACTAGCTTCCAATAAAATGGAGATGGATGCCATCAGACGTTCACCCATAACTTGGGAAGCAGAAAACTTTTCTATTCTTTCATTTTAAGGACTTTCAACACTTTTTCAGATCATTCAACATTTAGAACTCAAACATAATTATTTGCTATATTTATACATGAAACAAAAAAAAAAAAATCACAACTTCTTTCCATGAACACGCTTTTGAGACTTCAATTTTTTTTGTGAGATATCTTATTAACAAGACTTAAGCAAGAAAGTAACCTTAATGGTGGTAGAAGTATACCTCTGGGAGTGATTTGATAATTGTTATATTATAAATGGAAAATGTTTATTTAAAGCTACAAGGAATTTTCAAGTCTGACAAAATATTATCATAGCAAATCCTTAGATATATTAAAAAAACCCTAAGAAATCAACATCTAATTTGACAGATACAAATCTGAAAGTGTTTCTCTACTCACTTCGTGAAATAGATAAGGCAAAAAAAAAAATTTGATTTTTGTTACCTCATGTATTGTAATTGTAGCCTGGCACATAACACTGCTTCTAGATGTTTTCATCACTGTTGAATTCTCTGTGCATTATTTTCTTAATTCATAGACAAAATGAAAAACATATAGGAAGTTTAAAATATAAAAATACAGCATGACAGTATCTAGACCAAATAATGATTTATGTTGGCTAGGAACTATTAGCAGTCAGATGACGTGAAGAGAAAGAAGAAAAACTACAGCTAGCAGGGAAAATGCTCACATCAGCATTTAGAGGATTAAAAAAAATCAAAAAGCAATCTGCTCATAACTAGTCATAGCTCATGACATCAGATAGATGATTTACCAGAACCAGCTGGCACTCTCCACTCACCCCGACGGTAACACAGCCTCTGCTCAGCAGTTCATGCTGTGGACACCTCTCTTTTTGTGTGACACTACAGCAGGTCATTCATTTTGCTTCCACTCTACGCAGTATGTGACATTAATTAAGCTTATAGTCGAAATTGTGTTTTGCTATTTTCTTCATAAACTTTAGCTGGAAGTTTACCATACATAGTTAAAAATATATCACACAGAGTAGGAAGTGCTATAAGAACCATAACATAGCTTATGCAGCAAATACACAAATTCCAAGTATGTTACACTCCAGCCTTGACACTAAAATCAAGAACTGGGATGAAATCAATAAGTTCGTTACAACAATAAATATGAAGATGGCAAGAAAGTGGCTCATTTGTCTTAAGAAGGCCTTATGAATGAAAGCATGGATTTTCCTGGAAAGCTTTTAAAACGCTAAACAGCTACACACAGAGCTCTGTCAATTGTTTCTTCTTTTCTGCAAGGGTTTGGTACTCTACAATTGATCTCTAAAAATACTAGAAAAAGACGGTATCATCTTGAGTTAGTGGATTAACTACTGTGAATAGACTGACAAGGCAGCAGAACTGCGTTCTCAGAGAATTAAATTTTGGAGGGACAGAGTAGCTTCCTTTGAAAACATCTTTATCTGGGCTATACATGAGACCTGCAAAGTCTTCTCCTTATGGTATTAGCCATTCAAGCCTTCCCAAAGGCAGACAAAAGCATGTCAGTACCTGACCCAGGTATAAATGGTTATTGGGCTGCAAACTGTTGGCCAGATATGATAAAAGCCACATCACTCTGTTGCATGTTACTTGTAACAGAAATCTGTGTAAAACCTTATTGGCCTGATGGACAATTTTAAGTTGTCAGATGTTTTTTCTGTTTAGTATAATTGCTACAGCAACTCAAAAGCATACGGAGAGCACGGTCCTTCTGAGACCTGCACTAGGGTATGCCACAGAATCACAGAACGCTTGAGGTTGGAAAGCATCTCTAGAGGTCATCGAGTGCAATCCTCTAAGCAAGTAAGGCCACCTACAGCAGGTTGCTCAGGACAATGTCCAACTGGCTGTTGAATATCTCCAAGGATGGAGACTCCACAACCTCTCTGGGCAACCTGTGCCAGTGCTCAGTCCCCCTCACAGTAAAAATGTGTTTCCTGATGTTCAGATTCCATGTCAGGTTTTCAGTTTGTGTTTATTGACTCTTGCGCTGTCATCAGGTACCACTCAGAGAAGCCTGGCTCTGTCCCCTTTGCACCTTCCCTTCAGGTATCTGTACGAACCTTCTCTTCTCCAGGCTAAACAGTCCCAGTTCTCTCAGCCTTTCCTTACAGAAGAGATGCTCCAGTCCTTTTATCATTTTCATGACCCTTCACTGGACTCTCTCCAGCATGTGCACGTGTCTCTTGTACTGGGGAGCCCAGAACTGGACACAGGTGTGGCCTCAGCGGTGCTGAATAGAGGGAAAGGATCACCTTCCTTAGCTTGCTGGAAACACTCCTCCTGATGCAGCCCAGGATACCATTTGTCTTTTTTGCAGGGCACGTTGCTGGCTCATGCCCTATCTTCTGTTGAAAAGTACTCCCAGTTGGGATACAGACACAACCACTGCTTTTTAAAAGCACTTAATCCTAGAATTAATCTCTTCAGGTACTTCTTACTTAGTAGAAAACACTAACATTAAGTAGGACCTCAGTCAAGCTTTAGGGACCACTAAGATTTTGGAAAAAAATTATGCTGCATATTTTATATTGGCAATGGCTAAGCCACTTCCTAGTCAGCACCACATCACAGTGAGAGAGGATTCAGGGGAGGCTTCACTCGTTCCATCTTCAATCTCCAACTTGAAAAATTTACTGTCAGATTGACTACACAGAGAGACTCAATCACTTCTGCCAGCAAGATGTGCCAAACACGAGGGACTTCAAGATTCTAATCTGAGAGTTTGATACCTTTTTGGTTCAGCTGTGGATTTTTGCCCTGGCCACTTTCAGAAATGGAGGTGCAGCTGTACTCAAAACTCAAAACCCATTTTTCTTAAGCAACACGTTCGGAAACCCCTTTGCACACCTGAAAATCTAAAGGAAAGAACATGCAAATAACTCCGCCATCAAGTTGTACATAAAGTCAGTTGATAACATAATTTATGTGTTTAGAAGTTTAATAATTCAGAAGAATCTGGTTTTGCTTCTTGGCCACAAAGAACAGTTTTGACATCAATGTCAACAAGGCTTAAGTCAGCATGTCTTTACTGACAATTTGCTGAACTCTATATTGCCAATTAGAATTCCATTTTTTTGCTAAGTCAATACCATTACATTACTACAGAGACTTCATTATAGCCACAGGCAGGACAGCAGCTGAGGTACACAATTTTCTCCCTATGACGCCAGTATTCACTTAACAGTTATTAGAACAATTGTCTATAAATGAACAATAAATGTTTGCTTTTTGTATATTGTTCTCCAATAACATTATCACTTCACAAAAATGGATACCAGTAAGCTGATACTATTACCATTGTTACTTAATGAGAACATTTATGGCTGTTCTGTGTTTAAGATATTTAATTGCAGCATTCACTGCACAATGAAGTTCACAGCTTGTTAACCAGAATAAATAATCATGTAATGAATAGAATCATATTTTTCCCACTATTCTATGAGTTGAAATGTTTCTAAAATGTAAGGTGCTATACTGAATTCTTCAGGAAGCTAGATTCAAATACATCTCAGGCTATGAAGTTTCCTAGTAATATGCTTTTTAAGCTACATTTTCAATATTTATATATAACCATAACATAGTCTAATTCCAGTGTATTTTTTAAAGAAGTTTTGGTTTCAAAAATTTATTAATTGCTTCACTTTATTTAGCATTACAATCATCTAAACTTGCATGTTGTGTTTTACAATAACTTTTGAGGTGTCTTATTTAGCTACACTGTCAATGTAGTATACTATAAGGATGACCTTAATTCAGCTAGGTGGGGTAGCAAAAACAAGATTCAATATAACTGAGTTGCTTAGAGAAAAGCAGATACTTGAGGATACGAGTAGGTGAGGAGTAGACTGCTGAAACACACAGCAGCATACAGCCCAGGCACCTTTGATTAGTAGTCTCGTAATTTATAAATGTGGCTGCCCAGTGATGGGCTGTACCTGTGCCTGCCTCTTTATAAACAACCACCATGGCATTTCAATAGTGCAACAAAACTCTTCTCATCTTTCCAGCACCCACATGACCGGTGTCACACAAAATAATCCCATATCAACAAATGCTGAACCTGAAGCGCAAGTTGTAAAACCTTCAAGTGAGAGTAACCTTCAGAATAATCTTCTTCAATGAGCTGAAGACGGCATTACAAATACAGCAGTGGAGAAACGCCCACTTTATTTTTACATGAAATTTAGAATTATTGTTTGCTCCACTTTTAAATCTACGTTTAATAAGTGAACAATTCCATTCTATGTTTTAAAAAGCAGAAGAACTTTGACTTTCTCCTCAGATTTTAATCGGTATTTTGGAAAGAAACAGAACTGTTATGTTTGAAAGATCATAAATTACTTCGGATCCCAAGGTGAAAAATATTTTTTACAATATTTTCAAAACCTATTTTAAACATGGTTGACAGTATTAAAGGCATAATGATCCTTTGGAAAAGGAAATCTAAACTGCCAAATCACCTTGGAATTCTTTTTCCTCAGAATGGAGGCATGTGATTTATTTTATTGTTATAATTATCTCCACATTCTCACCTTCTCCATTTCATTTTTGTTTGCATTTTCTCCTTCCAGAAAACGCACACAGAAGTACATTCATTCCCTAACAGTGAACCTGTTCAGACTTAGCAGGATACAGAGTGCAGAGGATGGAAGCTCAACACACAAGAGCTGTTTCCTTATTGAACATGGGTTCCAAGAACCTGAGAATAATGAAGACATTTCATATGTATGATTAAATGTCACTGTTCTGCCAGATACATTAACACATTAACTAGCTAAGTTAGCAGTAGTGAGCTAATCTTTTGTTTGTTTGTTTTTAAGCGATCAAAAGGATGGTACCAACATCATGGGTTAAACAACAGAACTGAACTCAAAGTATTTCTGGGGTAAAAATCTCCAACCCTTTCAAGCACTGTGGGAAATCTAGAGAGATTCAGGTGGTCATCTATATCTCGTCTTTACTGCATTCAGCCACCTTCAAGTCTTTACTGGAGGGAACTGGGCACTAAATCCTTTGATATTCTCATGCAGGTGAAGTTTTTTCCTGACTTTCTTCAAGTAAGCACTGAAAATTAAACTAGACTCACCCTACATATAACATGCTCTCCCTGCTGTGAAAAGACAAAAAAATCAATATAGCTTGATGAAGAGAAGACTGATAGCAACTGAACAAAGCCTTTTTTATTTTTATATAACAGAAAGAGACTGAAGGGGGATCCAGAGCCTACACCATTTTATTTTTTAAGATACTGGTAGGCACTGCTGGAAGTTCAGAAGAAAAAAATAACTGCTCTTCTCTGGAACTATACTGAGCCAGATTTATGAATAGAGAGTGTGCAGCTGCCTGTCCCTGCAAGAAGCTAGAGTCAGCAAAATGGAAAACTGACAAACATGAAACACTTGATTCGTTGGAGGCTGTGTACTCAGATGTCATTACTCAGTACGACTCTTGTGAACAGGATATTCAAGGGAGATTGGGTACGGCAAAGAAAGACAGACAGACTCCGGAGTGATCTGGAAGAAGAAAAAGACAGGAAAACAAAGATTTTGAAGACGCTAGTGTGGAGACAGCTATAAAAAGACAGAACAGTGAGCAGATGTCCTACAAAAGTCTGTATTAGCCCTACAAGTGAATCAGACTGGAATTTATAACTAATTACTTACCCATGAGCAAGGAGGAAAAGCCTATTTAGTGAGCTACGAGGAAGATTGGCATGATTCAATCAGTAGTTATGCAAATCAAGAACGTATGGGAAAAAAAGAAGCAAAACACATAAGAAAAGGAGAAGGGATAGAGCTGTGGCTCAAGAAGCAGCAAATTTTGCAGTAAACAAAGAACTGGGAGAGAAGCCAAACATTCACTGTTAAAACTGGCAAGAACAAGCTAATTCTCTGTGTATTTTGGGAAGGCACTTAGTGCATCAGCAGAAAACACCTTTGCATACCCTAGAAACTGGCTGTGACTATCAAAAAGAAAGAAGCAACTTTTACTGAGCACAAGCTAAGAAAATCATGAAACTTCCAGAGTCAGCAACAATCCTCAGCAACACAACAAAAAAATTTATAAAAACGAAAAGATTATTTTTTCAGTAGTTTGCCTGTACCACCTTATCACAGTTGTCTTATTTATAAGTGAAAGCATCTGCAGTTCCCTTTAGAAAAAGTCTGACAGATTAATAAACAAGATATGTTACTCTTCAGAATTAATTTGGCTAGTGTAAGCTCACCAGTAATTAAGAGCCATTCTTGAACACTCTCACCAGCATCTCAACATGAATGATAAACTTTTTAAGTATAGCAGAGACAAGATTCTGGAAGTATGGTGGTAGCAGGAAAAAACCTCCCATTCGATCAAATTCCTGTACTTCACCCACATTTGTAACAATGCACCAGGCCTTCTGATCAGAAACGAGCAGAATAGTTCTTCTCTTACTTGTAGTGGTTAACGATGCATAAATGTAGAATTTGCAAATATCCAATTCAGCATAGTGTAATTCCTTCCTATATAGTATTTCTGTGTGGTGGGTTGCCTCAGGCTGGAGGCCAGGTGCCCAGCAAAGCTGCTCTGTCACTCCCCTCGGCTGGATGGGGGAGAGAAAACATAACGAAAGACTCATGGGTCAAGGTAAGGACAGGGAGAGACCACTCAGCAACCACCAGCATGGGCAAAACAGACTCAATTCGGGGAAAATTAATTCATGACCAATCAGAGTAGGATAACAAGAAATAAAAAATAAATCTTAAAACTACTTCCCCTCACCGCTCTCTCCTTCCGGGGCTTAACTTCACTCCTGATCTTATCATTGCCCTAACACTAGCTATTCCTTCCACTGCCAACATCCCTGTAAAGCTCCTCTTAAAGCAACTGGGAACCTAGCAGTTTTAGGGTTCCAAAGCTCTCCTTTCCTTGCAGCAGCATAATAAACAAACACACTGAAAATAATCAATGCTTATAATTAGTTTCTAGACTCGGCTTCCCTAGTAAACTGAAATATTTTAGGGATTCTGACCAGAGTCCTCCTAGAAATTAAATATCCCACTCCTTGTCCCTCCTCTCCAAACTGTGATTTGTCCTTCTAAGCAAGGCATCTTCTTCTTTGACATGGATTCATTTTGAGGGTTTTATAGGCAGCACCAGTTGCAGACACCTAATTCCTCAAGGCAAGTGAATCACACATAAGCAGTATTTTTCCACTGGAAGAGGCAGTTGGTAATTACTTTACAGTGTGAATAAATGAATCTCTGTGTATTCCTAAATCTGTACATACCATGTGACAGACTACATGACATACTATGTGACATCCACAACAGGGAGAACTAATAAAACAGACTGACTCTCCACCGTACATTCATTCAGAATAAGCGAACAGGATGTTTAAGAAATTCTACGCATCCAGCCGATGTATATCTGTGTCGTTAAGAGAACTGCTTTCTTGGACACCTGAAAAGGTACTTGAGAGCTGCAGAAATACATAAATCTGTCTTTTTAAATAAATTCTCTAAAATATTAGGGATTTAACAGTTAATGTGAGAAATCTCATTCTAATATTTGGTAAACTTATAACTTGCTGTTGGATTATTACCGTCACTTCTAATTCAAGGCCTGTGGTCTGGGTTCCATCCAACATGACTTAAAGGAGTACAGTTTCCAAAAACAATCTCCTTCTGCTTAATTTCTAAAATGGCTATTGAAATTGCTTTCTTTTTCCAGCCTCTCATCTCTTCAAGTAACCCATGATCAAGCTTAAAAGCCATTCCGGTCTTTATTCTTCTAGCATTCAGATTCGAAAAGACTAATTTGCTGTAGACATAATCAGCATTTTGTCAAGCAGGATTATGTGCAACAAGAGAGTTAGCAATCTCACTATCTAATTGCAAAAACTACTGGAGGCTATCACAAATCATGCCATACTGCTAAACTTACAACTGACATCTCTTCAGTCTTGGCTTTCCTAACACAATGAAGTAACAAAAATATAGTATTTAATAACAGATTCTAAGACATTCCATTATCCTCCTCGTAGAAAGACAGAAGTAAAAAACATTAGGCTAATGATGCATTCATGGAAGGTACACTGATAACTGTGAAAACCACGGTCCAAAATTTTTAAATATGCACTATAGTTTTCTACATGTATCAAAGTTCTTAAGAAACTAATTTAATTTCCTGAACTGAAGACAGTAGTTAACAAAGAGGAATCTGGAACACGCAGAGGCATTACTCTAATCTTATCGCTTTGCTGATGCTGGGAAAATTGCTGTCCTTTGTACAACAGTTAACTACTAGTAATTAATGGACATAGCTTTTATACAGCAGTTACATTAGGAAAGTCATATTACCTGAGCAGATAATTAAATTGGTGCTACACTTTTGGAATCAGAGTGAATAAGCAGGTAGATAGTGTTTTTAAAATTTAGAACAGATCATTTTAGAGGTTAGTACTAAATAAATGCGGAAAAGATGTTGGCAAGCAAAATCTCACAGACTAATCAATGAGATAATATTTTCTTGAAGCCTTGATTTTATTTGGGTTAGGATTTTTTTGATGTGTGACATAAATAGATCATTGGAGACAGGAATCTATTTGGTGAACATCAACCTATTGTGCAATCTTACACAATGGTAAGCCTCTAGATGACCAATCAGCACACTATCGTTATGCTTCTGAAATCCTGGTTTTGTTTTTGTTTTCAATTTATAATTCATGAGAAATCATGAAAAGTAGATCCTGTGAAGTCAGGTAAAACAATAGTGTCCTGCTTTCAGCTGAGGTAGAGTTAATCGTCCTCTCAGTAGCTGTTGTGTTTTGCATTTAGTATGAGAAGAATGTTGATAACACTGATGTTTCTAGTTGTTGCTATAAATCAAGGACTTTTTCCAGTTTCTCACATTCAGGTAACGAGCAGGTGTGCAGGAGCTGGGAGGGAGCACGGCCAGACAGATAGCCAGGCTGTCCGATGGAAGTATTCCATACCATGGAGGTCATGGACAGTTTCAGAACGGTGGCTGGCCAGGAGGCAGGAAGCTATCGGCTTTTTGATTTTCCATGAGTTCCAATACTCTCTTGGCCGGGAGTTCAAACACTTTCGAGCTGCGAATTGGTTGTAGGGTAGTGAGAAAAACTGTATTGTATGTAGTTTATTTTGCTTATTCATTATCATGATTATTATTATTATCATTAGTAGTAGTAGTAGTATTGTTAGCAGCAGTATTTCCTTTGTTGCCTTATTAAATTGTCTTTAACTCAACCCACGAGTTTCCCCTATTTTCCATTTCTCCTCCCCATCTTGCGGGGGTGGGTGGGGGGGTGAGCGAGTGGCTGTCTAGTGCTTAGCTGACAGCTGCTAGGTTAAACCACAACAAACAGTTAAAAGAGGCTGAAGAAATACAAATCAAACATAAGACATATACATCTTGGGGAATTATGGGAATTAGCTAACATATTCTGAGCTTTTGATGAAGAACAGTGGAGTAAGCCTATGAAAGTAAGCAGCAACAACTGAATACTCGATTAATTTAGGGTGGGTTGTTTAGCAGAAATGTTTCTCAACAAATCAGGATCCTTATAGAAAGTATTTATTAACAGAGGAAAAAGAGGTAAAATATTAACACTTCACATATCTATTTCAGCTTGGTTTCAAAGAATAATTGACTATCTAATGAAATGCAAAATGAAAAACAACAACCTAAAAATTAACAATAGAACTAAGAATAATATGAAAACATGGTTTCAAAAAACATTTATGCTAGTGTTCGTAAATGTTCTGCAAAACTAATTTCCAGTGGATTAGCTATGACATCACAGAAGGTTATTTTGCTGGACTGAATAACGAATGACCTGATTGGATGCAGCAATTGCGAGTCTCTTTTTACTTAATATTTTCATCAAAATCTTCAGAGAATGGGTACACAGCATCATTTATTCACACACATACCAGTGAAGATAAAGAAACTGTGTTCACAGAACTTCAAAAATCCTAGTATTATGAATGCTAAAATAATCACACAACAATTTTTTGTTCCAAAATGCAAGCTGACTCTCAGAAATAAACTCAAAACAAAAAGTCAGTCTTAAGTGCGAAAAACAATTATGGAAATCAAAAAAGGAACCAGGAAAAGCAAGGCTGGTGGTGAACAGTAAAAGAGGTAAGTGGAGCCAAGAGGGTTTGGCGCAGACAAGAATAGCAATCACTTTCAGAGTTCGTAGTCAAAAGTATCATACTGTAGAAGTGCATACTAACACTACTATTACACTTCAGAAAAGATAGAACTTCAAATACTGCATTTCTAACACCTCACAAAGAAAAACACCTCTTCAAGAAAAAGAAAAACAAGTAGACTGAAAAAAAAGAGATAGATGTGAATTAACTTTGGCTTCTAAAGTGAGTATTAAGAGTCAACCACTCAATTTCTGGACACACATTCTAGTTAGTGGTAGTACAGCAATTACCATACTCTGTTTCTCTAGAAGGGCTTCACCTTACACGCTCATCACTGGAAGCTGCTACTGGAGTAGCCACTTGTTAGGCTGTCTGATGAAGAGCAATTCCTCATCAAACCTTCTCAGTGTACGTAAAACTTGCTTTGAGCTTTGCTGAAATGGTGTAGACTTCTGCCCATCTGATGCCCCTATCCCTGTAACCAGACACAAGGTCCTCAGTCAGCTCCAACCTCTTCCAAACCCATACACCAAGCACATGTTCAAATTTAGTGGCTTTATTTTCTTTTTTCCACTAGATCATCTCAGGAAAAAGTAATAAAATATTGACAATAAGTACTACAAAAGCACATCTGACAAAGAAAAATGTCAGATCCAAAGTGCTGTTTTTCCCTGAGCCTACAACACCATTCATTATCAGAAAGGCGATATTGTGCTGTTCATGTGTAAACTTCTACAACTAGGCTGGAAGAGTAATGCCGACCTCTTCAGGAATCTATGACTGGATAAAGGTTTTTATTCATTTATTCAAAACACTGGAAGAGAGTGGGTAATCAACTCCTTTTGGAATTACAAGGCCTAAAAGGCAACTAAGCTGCCTACAAGATCTAAAGACATACAAAATTGTTTGATTATTTTTTTTTAATCCAGTGACAGGCTTACTACTTTATTTCAGAACAATACTTTTGCAGTCTGCAAATATTCCAGCCCAAAATTTTAGTGATGTTATGGTCTGCTAAATTATATAAAGTCTATGCGTACTATGTTACACTAGTCCTGTTTTCATATATCTAGACTGAAATTAAACACTTACAATGCATACAGCAATGCAGAAGACAAATACAAGAGAGCAACCACTATCATTCATAATGTGTTTCCCTCAGAGAGCTTAAACTGATCTTCTTGTTCATGTAAGAAGCATCTCTTTTTATCATATAGGCTCTTAAATTTCAGACAGACCAAAAAAAAGAAACTGTTAAGTTTTTACCTGAGCCCTCTGTACAGGGAGATATTTCACCTAGTCAATATAAAAAGTTTTCTTCTGGACTCTTCATTGTCCATATTATACTTAGTATAGAAGAATCTGAAGAAGTGTAATTGAAGCTGATATCCAGTTAACCATGAGCATCATTGTTCCACAGAAAGGCTAACTGGTCTGATTTAAAATGGATAAAAGTCAATAAGAAAAAAAATGTTTAAAAATATTTACATTTTTTGCATCTTTTAATTGTAATTAGGTTCAATTACCAAATATCTATTGGCAACAGAAAGTGAAATAGAAATAAAGTTCTACTTTACCACACTAGGAAATACCACTGAAGTACTCTAGACTCTGAAACACTGACAAAATTGACTAGGAAGTAACTTTTACCCCTACTTTGTCTCTCATGCAATCAGTCTATAAAGACTGAGTCATTCTTGCCTTAACAGTCACGTTTCTGGGACATCATCTCATGAGATCCGTGGGAAATGTTTTCAAGGCAATCTGGCATGTATACAACCAAAGGTGGGCCCTCTGTCCTAGAAATGAAAAGAATTTAGGACTGCTTTTTAAATTTCTAGGTCAGGTATATCAGCATACTCTGATTATCTGACTCCTTGGAAATGCAGTTCTCTGGAAGGATAAAGAGAATGCATTCTTATCTAAGAAATCACTTTTTTTTAAGCATGAATGTTCCTTTCTACACTTTTCACAATGTGGAAGATTATTCAAGGTGTAAAAATTACTATCTGCAAAAATACATTTATATTTGCTTTATATTTTTTGGTAAAGATTTCCTGTTGCAAGTTTATTCACTGTATTGCTTGTTCATTTGAATCATTTATCATATTATTCCCTCAAGACTGGTGACAGCCTTGCGATGGAGAAGAACTGAAAGGCACTAAAGGCATCTGCAGCTTATGACGATTTGGAAAAAACAGAGGAATCAAGTCCTGCCATTGCATCATCATTTCAGCTAAACAAAGACCTTTATGTCCTGACTCCACCCTTTTTAAAAAAATTGTTATTTCACAACCAGAGGAAAAAAATGAAGATGTCAACGAGTATTCAGGATATGTGTCTAAAATATACACACAAACTGGGTTAATACTGAAAGCAACAAGCCACCGTAGAGTTCTACACGAAAGGCAGATTTCACTTCCTCAACCAAGTTGCAAGTTGAAGTGACGTGCAGCAGAAAAGACAATTAGGAGACCGAAACTAAGTGGCCAGACATTGGTGTGGCTGCAATCCTTGTATGCTACTTACGCGCTCCTTGAGAGTCCAAATGAGAGAAAAAAATTTACACACTTCTTTGTAGAAAAGAAAGAAACCAGAACTTGCTTAGCCTGCCTAGTTCTACCTACAGCATCACACACAGCAAAACCCTCCACTGCGTATTTTCGACACTCCACTATGTAAAAAAAGTAAAATACACTTTAGCTGTATTTCAATTACTGTGCCATAAAATGAGCTTATTTATGGCAATTACAAAACATTCCGGGTAAGAAAAGAAGCAAGCTGTTTCTACTGCAAGAGTGACAGAGCACATCTTTACTGACTGTTGAAGGAATGCCTGAACTTGAAATCAATATTCAATAGTATTCTGGTATCATTCTCTACAGTCAATACGTCCTTACGACACACTGCCCATCGATTTTCAACCTGTTGGTGTGCTGTTCAAGTTTCTGTGTTAGTACATTTTAGTAAAATATAATCATAGGTACATGTCTGTATAAAACATGTAGAAGCACAATTTCGGTATAATTTCAGAAGCCTCTAATAGCAATACTTCATTACAAAATAATTTTTTGTAAATATTCACATGGTGTTCATGATTCGAGGGGATACTATTATGAACAGATGGGTTCACAGGGGAACTGTTAAGATCTATCATGGTTTTAATCAGTACAGAGCTCCGTTTTCATGCTTGATTAGTTGTTTTAAACAAAAAGCACATCCAAATCAAAATTTCTGAGGTTAGTTACCTTACAACCTACAGATTTCTATCTTCTCCAGATAAATTCCAAACTGAGAGAAGAATCTCTCATAAGCATGTCTATGATGGTATCGCTGTGGATAAGTCACCATTCTACACTATTTAAAAGCTGCCTCTTCAAGGCATTTCTTCTGAGCTTATAACTAACGACTTGCTGCTGTCTGAAAAGTAGTATGTTATCAACATTTTTGTACAATAATTGTTATAACACCTTAAAACATGATCACATTATTGCAAAAAGTATTTCATTTTTTCTTTTAATACATATGATATTAAAATAAAATTTTAAAAGTTTTTTAAAATACCATCTGAAAGTATCACTTACATTTACAAAAAATGCAAGTCTCCACACCTTCCAAGTCTGAGGCAAAGATGGCCAGGTAGGAGCAAAAATGTCTTTCTGATCCAGGGATGTTTAGAAATAATTAACGTGGGCAAGCACAAGATCAGTCTCAATACATATTACTGACAGGAAGATCCTTAAGCTCCTAAACACAACATGCCCACTCCATCCCTTCTCAGTTATCTAATTGTTCTGATCACTGTTGCCACCTAGACAAAAATTTCCTACTTATTTCCAGAAAAAAAAGGAAGCAGTGAAAACAGGTACGCAAGGAGAAGAATAGGAAAGCAAAATGTACCCAAAATCAATTAATTAGTTGTCATGTTTTATTTAGGATACAACTATCCTTAATAAGGTTTGCCAGCCATGAATATAATGTGAAATGGTCTAGAAGTGAAAATAGTTTATTAGTTTTATTAGAATGGTCTGGAAGTGAATAGTATTTAAAACGGTCTGGAAGACCCAAGCAACTAGAGACCGGTCAGTCTCACCTCTGTGGCTGGCAAGATCATGGAGCAGATCCTTGTATGAGAGGGTTACTGCATTGGTGCATAAGAGAAGACTGATGTCATCTACCTGGACTTGAGCAAAACATTTGACACTGTCCCGCATGACCCTCTTGTCTCTTAAATTGGAGAGACATGGGTTTGACAGATGGACCACTTGGTGGATAAGGAATTGGCTGGATGGTCACACACCAGGAGCTGCGGTCAACAGCTAAATGTCTAAGTGGAGACCAGTGATGAGTGGCATTCCTCAGGGCTTGGTACTGGGACCGGCGCTCTTTGATGTCTTTGTTGGCGACAAGGGTAGTGGGATCGACTGCACCCTCAGCAAGTTTGCAGATAACACCAAGCTAAGTAACGCGGCCGACACGCCTGAGGACCATCCAGAGGGACCTTGACGGGCTTGAAAGGTAGGCCTGTGCAAACATCGTGAAGTTCAACAAGGGCAAGTGAAGGGTCCTCCACATGGGTTGAGGCAAGCCCAAGCACAAATACAGGCTGGGTGGAGAACGGATTGAGAGCAGCCCTGAGGAGAAGAACTTGCGGGTGCAGGTTGATGAGAAGCTCAGCATGACCCAGCAATGCATGCTTGCAGCCCAGAAGGGCAACTGCGTCCAGAGCTGCATCAAGAGAAGCATGGCCAGCAGGGCAAGGGAGGGGATTCTGCCCCTCTGCTCCATGCTGGTGAGACCCCACCAGGAGTCCTGCGTCCAACTCTGGAGCCCTCAGCACAGCAAAGACATGGACCTGTTGGAGCAGGGCCAGAGGAGGACCACAAAGGTGATCAGAGGGCTGGAACACCTATCCTATGAGGACAGGCTGAGACAGATGGGATTGTTCAGCCTGGAGATGAGAAGGTTACAGGGAGACCTTATTGCAGCATTCCAGTACCTCAAGGGGCCTACAAGAAAGCTGGAGAGGGACTTTTTACAATGATATGTACTGATAGAACAAGGGGTAATGGCTTTAAACTGAAAGAGGGGAGATTTAGATGAGATATAAGGAAGAAATTCTTCACTGTGAGGGGGGTGAGGCACCGGCACAGGTTGCCCAGAGAAGCCGTGGCTACCCCCTCCCTGGCAGTGTCCAAGGCCAGGTTGGACAGGGCTTGGAGCAACCTGGTCTGGTGGAAGGTGTCTCTGCCCATAACAGGGGGGTTGGAACAAGATGATCTGTAAGGTCCCTTCCAACCCAAACCATTCTATGACTTTATGAAAAACTAATCTCTGTAGTCCTATTTCAGAGAAATCAGCATTTATGATTTAAAAAAAGTCTGGTTTCACATGAAAACTTCCATATTTAGTAATCAGACCTCTCCAAAGTACATTTACATGTTTTAAAAAATGGTATTAAAAAAAACACAAAAAAATTGTTCCAGAAACAAGAACAAGTAGTTATACAAAACTACTTGTTTCTTTTTTTCATAAAAGAATGTACTCACCAGAGAACACATTTAATTTCCTATAAGGAAATAAAACCTGATAAAAATCTACTAAGCCAAAGTGAATAGAGGAAATAGTAGATTTTTTTTAATAATTAATTTTGAAACTACCAGCTGTAGTTTATATAATTAAATAGGTTCCATTATTAATTAATCTTTTCCTAAAATATGCAGCATGTCAGAATTACCTTGAGTATAAATTTGTCATTTCAAAAAATAGCACAGTAACTTCATGTTAATCTTTAAGTTATCTGCTCTTCCATATTAAAAGATACAAGACCAATCCTTTGGAGAAAAAAAGGATAGAAACTTGAATAGCAGTGGACGAATTTATTAAAAAGCAATTCATTAAACTGATCTTTGTTCATACAAAATTCTAGTCTACAGCGATTTTAGTATCACCTTCCTGACAAGGGAACAATAGTGCTTTACACTGCAGTAAGTAAAGAAAAAAAAAGACTTTGACCCTCTTTGAAAGGAGGACTCTGTAGACAGCTTATCATCCTTTTGATAAACGGCAGTACAATCTTCCCAACAAAGTTCAATGCAAGAGATCGTCACATATTTTAGAAGTTTTCTTCCTTCTGGAACATCTAGAAAAACTATATCAAAAATTCACATGTTAATTTAAGTATGTAGAAGTTGTCCACAAAAGACAATGATGAGACATGGTGCAGTATTACTGCACTAATTTTCTTCAAATACATGGCTTTCAAATATTTGTATTTGGAGGTAAAGAGTTACACTTGTATAACAGGTTACCCACAGAGACCCATCTCTCAAAGAAATTATTAATAACTCTTGATAGCAGAAACTCAAAGCACTGCTTTGTATAAAGAGAAAGAAAATAATCACTTCCTAGCACAACATTTGGCAAAACTGAACACGAATGGGACTTTAAAATTTCAGTTTGGAGTTCCTTACAAGGACATCCAGAATCACTGCAGGACTGCGTTTTCTTCAAGGCTTTAGGATGAATGGTTTTGGTTCATTTTGTTTTCTGTTCAATTTGTAAGCATGATAAAATCCGACCTTTTTGAAAATATTCCTCTCTTTTCAATCAATAGAGTGATTTTGCTCTGGAGCTAATTTATTCTTATGTTTATTCCTAATCACATCTTAATTTAATTTCCTTTGTGAGCTCAGCCCTTTTGGAAGCTGATGTTAATTCCTGTCCCTTTTTCTTTCTTGCAGGTATGTGGCAAAGCGGGAGCTTTGTTTGTTTTTAGATTAAATGATATTGTGAAGTAATTTTCTCAGATACATGTGCGAACAGGAACCTAGTGCCTGAAGTTACAGAGGAATGCATTGTTACTCTTAGCCTGATGCCTTGGGTTTTGGCAGGGGGTTGCTGGGTTTTTTTTTAAATAATTACTAGGAAATCTAATAAAATTTATTACAAAATAGGTCCTTATTTTCAACACAAATTTTATCCAGAATGATCATCTGTGTCATATGATGATCCAATTAAGGGACTTCAGAATTTCTAACAGTATTTTAAGGAAGGGCTGTATCCATTTCCCTGTTATGCGGTAATTGATGCATTCCAGCTATTTCTTCTTCCCATCTAAATCTTCTCAAGATAACTTCAAAGAGAGACTTGAAAGGTAATGCATTTCTTTCTAGCCATATTAGTATTTGCTTGCTTGAATTATTGTGTTGTGTTGTATTTGACAGCCAAATTACCTCTTGTCATTAGTTATGACAAGCCCTTTTAATTTATGCTCTATTTTCTTTCTGCTAATATTTCAGACAGAAGTACAAGATTTTATGAAGCTATACACCAGGTGCTGTAAAAAGGAAAATGAAATAATTTATGATTTCTTCCACCTCATCTTTGGGACTACACGTAGCTTTAAATAGAAATATGAAATGGTATTTACAACCCTTTTACCCCACTATGCCCTGCACTTACTCTCTACCGAATACGATCACAGTTTTAAAAAATAACCAGCACATGGTTCTGCTTACCAGCACACGTAACAGATTCTGCTGTCCTACAAAATTGTAGCTGTCAATGGCAGTGTCCAGCTAGTTAGTGCATATATCAACGTACTCAAGTTTTAAACAGGGACAACATCCTTGCAACATCAAAAGCTTACCATGGGCAGAAGCATAGCTCATGTATGGGGTATCCCCTTAAAAATAAGGGTTACATGAGATGTTTTAAAATATCTGAAAGAACAGCATTTACCCAAAGAGCTTCTGAAAGCTATCAGAGATTAACATCCTCTTTATTAAACAACTATTAATTTTGTCATTATTAATTCCAGAATTACCATTACTTAATTACTAACCATTAATCTTAAAAAGCTTTGAAACATAAATGCAATATAGAATTACAATTAATTAATCACCACAAGGACAAATCATGTTCTCTGCATTTTTTACCTTCATTAAATAATTACTCTAAGAAAACAGAGTTTGAAATTTAACATCTTCAGCTCAAACTTTCACCTAAAATCACTCAAGTTGCTTGGCACTTTTCATTAAGAAATCAGTCATTTTCTCATGCTTTCCAAAGTAACCAATACTCACTGATACTCACTAGGTGAATTAGAAAGACAACATAAAAAAGTGGAGTGAAATGTATGAACATCCAAAGCTTTTACCTGTGAAATAGAGGCATGCAGGAAGCTTCGTGTAGATGGACACATTCAGCCAAGAGGAAAGTGCATAACACAGCTCAATCTCCAATTTTAAAATGTGCAACATGCAAAATAACTTCCCTGAGCAGGAGTTCAATTCAAAGCTAATAAGTACCAGAGCACCACTCAAAATAACCTATTTCACCAATCTCACCTAAGTTGTCCACCTGGCAAAAGTGAGTTTAACCCTTCAAGAACAACTCTTAGAAGTGTATGTATTTGAGCTTATTCACCAATGACAGAACTTGATTTTTATTAAAATTATCTTTCTGGACTATCTCTCACAAATGCGGCCACATGAAATAGATGAAAAAAAATCTGTCGGTGTGATTCGAAGATCCGGTAAGAAAAACCTTGGTGTCCCATCAAGTTATTTGTGTCTCAACAGAAGCTCTGAATGGCCACGTGTTTGGAAGCCAGCTAAGCACATGCATAGCCAGAAATGGAATTCAAGATCATTAACATCACTGGAAAGGAAAAACAAAACAAAAGATATATCTATACTCCAGAGTATCACCTGCTAAGGGATGTGCAAAGTAGAATCAGTCTAAAGAGATCAAAACTGAACTGAAACTGTATGGCCAGCAGACACCAGTCCACCCATTTCTATCATGAGCAATCCAGGAATTATAATGATATGGCAGGATTATTTCCACATCTAGATCTCTGGTTATCAAACATTCATCAAGAAATTTAAACAATGCAAAGACATTATATCCAGTCTCAAGTGAAAAACTTGATGCTGAACCACAAATACACGAGTCTGAAATCCAGACACAATCTATTATGACATTTAGACAGACACACACTCACACACACCACAAAAAGAAAACTGATATGCACAGTATTTTCTTACTTACGGTAAAATATCCAGCAGCAAAGGATTGCTTAATTAAGAATTCTATCCATGCTAACTATATTCACAACTACACCTATGAATATGATATTAAAAAATCCTGGAGATTATCAACTGGGACAGAAGACAAAAACAGCTTTTACCTGTTTATTAATATATTCAAACACATATATGTGGAGAAACTTCATCCTGGTGAGAATTATATGATTTGAGAAACTAAGACCAGTTTTGATGATCACCATGACTAGATGTCACCTGATGCTTTCCAACACTAGTTGAGGTTACAGATAATTGTGATATCTAACAAATGCTGAAAAGACCAATAAGGTAGAAACATCATTAAGTAAAGGAGAATTCCTGGCTTATCGTAAAATAGTGGATAGAAAATCCAACTATAGCGTGTTCAAAGCTGGTTAGTATTTGTATTTGTGCACAGTCACACATATTTTATCCTAACATGCCTCCTACGGAATTGTTTTCAGATTAATGCCACTTAATTGATGGCCTAGAAGATAACAAAGCACTACATATAGACCTAAGATTGCAGCAAACTTTGGTAAAAAAAAAAGACAGACTATCAGAGCTTCAAAGGGCATGGTGATAAAAGTCTCCCCAGTTCAGTTCATTCTTTTTTCTGAATCTTATATTTTATAAATCTAAGACTGTCTTGCATCTTACTGTTGCTAGCACTTTTCCTTTAACGATTCCACCTATTGCACATTTATACATGTGCAGATATCCCTATATTTTTGTAATACTCATCAATAGCCTTAGGAGAAGGTTATGTCTTCAATTTTATTTAATTTTTCTTATTTAGTCTTTGTGGAAACATCTATGGGTGCAACTGGCATTTTGACAAAACCTATCAGTAACTGGTCACAGACACTTAGCAAGCAAATAGAAAAAATAAATAGGGAAAACGGTGAAACAGTTTTCTGTCACTTCTCCCCCCAACAAAGATATCTAACAGTGTCTATGTAGACTATTAGAGAAGTTAATACGTAAGTTTGATGTTATTAAGTCACCTGGACAGAGTAGTTTTCACTCCAGAGTGCCAACTAGCAGCTGCAGAACTGCTGGCAGAGTTTTGCCACGTCCCTGTAAAAAGCTGAGGCAGCGGGGCAGCGTCAGGTTGTCAGTGCAACCTCCACCCGCAGAGGCAGCTCGTTCCTTTCCAAAGAAGCAGTTTGAGGAACTACAGACCACCAAGTCCGACTTCCATTCCTGGCAAGCTCTTAGGGCTCTGTAATGCAGAGTAACGCCCCTGGGTCCATTGAAAAACTTGGTCTGTTGGAAAGCACTAGCACATCTTCAGCAGAAGGAAGTCCTGGCTCGGAGACCTGCTGAATGGCTAGGAAAGTATCAGAAAGCACATGGCCAAGGGCAACCAGCGGGGAAAAAACATTTCAATTTTCGGAAAGGCATGAACAAGTTTCCACAGCAAAGTGAGTTAGAAAAGCTAAGCAACTGTTGGATGGAGAGAAAGCTGTTGATTAAGATTGGTCCTGGGTTGACTCAATGACTTCGTTGTAGAAGGCAGTACGCCTCATGTTCTATATCTGCAGATGATATTGAGATCTTCTGGGTAGTGGTGCAACTCCTGAAGACTTTGCTAAGTCAAGCAAATGGGCAACATGTTGGCAGATGACCTTCAGAGTTGGTAACTGTAAGGTAATGTATCTAGGGAAATTAATCTAAGCCATGCCTACATAACTGTGAACTCAGATCTAAGAGCTAAAATGAAGGAAAGAGATCTAAAGGTCATTAGAGATGTTTCTCTGAAATTATCATCTCGATGTACAACAGCTGCCAAAAATGGCCAATAAAATGCAGGGAAAGTTTTAGGAAGGATATTGAGAATGAAGTGTCATTTTGACACCTTCATTAATGTTTCTTTACAGCCTGCTGTTTGCCTAGGATGTGCTGTGTAAATATAAAATAACAGCTGTTTTAAAGTAAATCATGAGATACTTCCAACGTCAAGGTCTTCAGGCTGACTCCACAGATTAAACAGTAAGTTCAAAAAAACATAAACATACTGATCACAGCAGTAAAACAAATGCTAACTCTCAAGCATTTAGCTAGTCTGAAGAATACATCTACTGCTTCCTTAAAGTAACATTCTTCTTGTTACTAATACTGTTCAATTTTACTTTTTTGCCAAAAAAAGGAAAATTGTCCAATATTTGATAATGGATAATTTAACTAATAGAAAATTGCAAGAATTACAGTGTCAGATGTCTTCAGAGGAAAGTAACTATGACATGATTTAACATGCCCAAAGAAATAATTTCCATTAGTAAAAAGATGAAGTCAAATATAATAACTGCTATCCAATTTCCTGAAATAGCTAAAAAGCCATTTAAAGGAACAGAACTACAGCGATAAGTGAGTTGAGCGGTAATATTACAAGGACAGTAAGCAACAAAAGAGATAAAACCCTCTGAATACGGAATAAACCTATCTAAAATAGTGGAAAAGTTATTCCCACATGAAACACTGAGAAAGGGACTGTCACTAACAATTAATATGAGAATCATTAATATTTATCAGTTTTATGTTAGAGTCTTCTTGTTACTGTTTAGCTTTACATGGATTTCTAGAGATAAATATTAAACATTGTACAAAACTGATGATGGGGAGACAAATTTGAAGAGGAAGAAGGTATATGATATATATGTACACATACATATCACATTACTACTGAAGTATTTTATGGAAAATTGTTTTAGATTGGTATACAGAACTGAAACCCCCTTCCCCACAAATCTAAAAATTGCTTATGTCATTTAATATAACATCAAGATGACACTGACATTACTTTTATTGTATTCCAGCACATCGCTTAGGTAACAGTCACGTACTATTTAAAGAACACAACGGTATCCAGATGTACAGACTCCTGAAAAGATTATTTTACACACTCGAATTTCATTCATTTTCTGTACTTTAATATCAATACATGGATAGAGAATCAGGTCATAAAACAGCAGAATTCAATTCTAAACTTTGCCATTAATCTGTCATATCCCTTTGTTTCCTGTTTTCTAAATAGGTTTTAATCTACAACAGGATCTTCCTTCTCATCCTATAGTAATAATTTACTTCAGTTTCTCCATCTGGCAAGAGTTATTGCTGCATGACCTTTGGCAATCCAGGTTCACTAAAAACTATGAAAAATTCTCCCCTATCCACATACTCTGTGAATTCTTCAAAAATTCTAACAGATGGTATCAACCAGCTCCTTTCATAAATACTGTATGTTTTTTCCTAATTTTTTTTCATTATGACATTAATTCTATTCTTCATTATAATTTCTACTGATATTTAAAGTTCTAAAGAAAACAGTTTAAAATCTGTTACCTAATTGTCATAGATTTCTGTAAGCAGATTCCCTAAACTTTGCTGTCTCCTACCTCAGTTCATGGTGGGGGTCAGCCCTTTCTAAACATCTGCATCATATTTGCCACTTCCTCATCCCTTCATGTAAAAGCACCTCCCAGCAAGAGGCTATACGTGATGGTTAGTAGTTCCTCTATCCCACTGCTGTGTTGCTTAAGATTTCTTAAGGAAAGTGTAACTAATTTGCTATAGCTGATTTTGTCAATTTTGTCTTCTATCAGCAGTTTGATTTGAAACACATTTTTTAGCATGCTATGATAAAAAGTGGATCCACAGAGAAGACAGTTGTAAAAATATCCCTTAATCTTTCTTTCACGGCCTTACCTTTCAGAGGCTTTACCTTCTTGATCGTGCATTGCTCCTACAGTGTCTGAAGGATTTTCTATTTCTGATATAATCAGAACCAAAAAGATTTATTATTAGCTTTTATAATTTCTTGTTTTAAAATACACTTCATCACCACCAATCAGCCTGCCCTAAACTTTCCCATACATGCTGTACTTCTGCATTACAGTTCTCCTCAACTATCTTCCTTCCACCAAATTTACGCCAGTTAGGCCATTATCCTCAGAAGAAGACAGTGTTCCTCTTCCCTCATTGATTTTGTCAACCCTTGCAACTGAAAGGGTTTTGTCTTTTTCTTTTCTCTCTGTCTCCAGGCTGTTTGGGACTCTCACTCTCCTCTGTTCCTCGTTATTTCACACCTTAATTTCGCCACTACCTTCCGAAAGGTTGTAGAAACAGAACTTAGATATGAGTTCATTTCTAAAACATGTTATCCTCAACTTCTTGCTGTTTCGCATGTACTATTTCCCATTGTTTTTGTTAATAAGCCCTATAAACAACCATTTAAATTAACTTGCATGTAATTTAGTTCAATTTACCTAAGTATTAAAGCACTTCCCTTTGGCTTTTAATGATGTTTCTCATCACTTCAGGAGTTCCCACAGCTTCCGAAATTTGACAGTGCTTGTTGGATGTGAACAGCCCTGTCCTACACTATCCTTCCAGCCATGCACCTAGACTTCGCCCCTCCATTGAGTATTATGAACATTTCCAGACAACCACTACCAAAGTCTGTCTTCATCTGCCTACCCCCTGTCCAAAATCTTCCTCTAGAGCTGCTCTTCATCCTTTGTTGAGTCCAGACAATACATGGCCCCTTGATCCTTCACATCCTTTTGTAACCCCTTTCCTTTTAAGAAATCTCGAGATGCCTGCCACAGACACAGTGGAAACAGTTGCATCCCATTCCGCATTTAGCAATATTTCTCTGAACTGTTTAGCAAAGTCAGAATGACCAAAAGAAATGCCATAAAATATTATTGTTTAGATTACCAATAAAACTAGTAAAATATGTAAAATGCATTTGTAAAGTCAACATTTACTAAAACAACACCATATACTATAATGACAAATTAAATACCTTGAAAAAATATATATTTTCAAGATGTTAGAAAAGTCTCCCTGAAATTAACATAATTTTGGAACACACTAGATTCCAGAAGTAACCTTTAGGCCCATTTCCTTCACAAAAAGAACTTTTGTATTATTCTTATAATTTTATCAGGAAGACCTCCAGAGCATTCTTCTTGCAGGCTTACCATATTCCAAACAATAATACCCAAACCTCAAGATGTAAGTAGAAACCTACCCTAATAAATTCTATTTTTGACATAAGGCATCACTATGAAGATACTCATAGTGGAATAGCAATATATCTCCCAGCTTCAACACAACTTTTCATAACTGCCTAAGATTAAATGGCCTGTACAGCAATCTTTTAAAACTTTTATAGGATTAAATGATGCATAGGCTGATCCTGGGCTTCTCTCCTGCACCAGCAGACATTATAATCTGTATCAAACACTCTTTTTTAAAATTTTTAAAATTTTGATTCCCCCTCCTTTTCTGGATGGAACTTAGACAGGTGAACAAAGAAAGCATCTGTTACATCGCATATCTTGTATTTCAGACATGTTTGCTTTGCAGAAGAAAAAGTCTGAAATATTGGGAGAGGTGTTTCCTTAATTATTAATACTCACAATCCTTCATATCACAAAAAAAACCAAAAAAAGAATGTATGCTTGTAGAAGGATCTTCAGTGTCAAGTTTTGCCTCAACACAAATTATATGTGGAGTTGTTAACACTTCAAAATTCAAACATGAAATGGAAAAAAAAAAATCTTACTTGACATTTCATTACATAAGTGCTGCTGCAATAATAAGAACAAGAAGCAAATAATACAGGAAGAAGAAACAACCAATTTATGTAAAATCTAAGAAAAGAAATTTGCATACATTTTGTTTTCCCACGTTGCACAGGTTATTTAGCTATTTCAAAACACAATACACAAAATAATACATAAATTTCTGAATTTTTCAAAACAGCACCACCACCTTAAAAGGTCATTATAGTGATGAATCCATCTTGGCTGACTAAATGGAGAACATAGGATTCAATTATGGCAGCACTAATTTTTCCAGAGGTCACCAAATAATTATACAAGCAGAAGGGCTTATAAATACAACAATGAAAATTTCCATGTTTGTTTTTTATGATAAAAAGTTTATAGATGCAGTACTCAAATATTTTGACTCAAATGAGTCAGTGACTAGTTTATTACAATCTTAGAAATAGCAACATTTACTAGAAAATTCAAGTTTTATTCAAATCACATGCTGCATGTTTCAAAAATTATTTTAAAAATACTTAAAAAAAAAAAGAAAGAAAATGGAGTACCAGTTTTATAATTACAAAGTTATCAAAACATTTTAAAACTCCTCAAATACCTGGCGAAGAGTTGAATACAAAGCTGTAAAATAGGATGCTGGAAAATTTCAGGAATACATTAGCTATAAAGCAGTGGCAAGTAACTCCCTCACCAACCATGAAATGAAGCTCTGCTCTGACAACAAATTTGAGAGAAATTCAAGAGAAATTCATCAGCACTCCAAGGACATGCTAATGATCCACATATTCAGCTCTGATCCTATAGTCGTACTCCTTAGCATTATTTGTAGTCTTGGATTATTCCAGGAGAAACATCAGTTAAAGAGGAGGACTGGCTGAATTCTGAGGTCTAGGTCTTATTGAAATATCAAGACACTTCAGAATAGTTTCAGGAATTAAAAAAAAAACCCAACCAACCATACACAAAAACAAAACAAACAAACCCCCCCCCATTCAAATAGAGCAAAACTTCTACAAGCTACATAGACTTTTAAAATTATGCTCACCTATTTATTTCTTGAGCTAGTAACGACCATGAGATTTTACCATACTGACAACTAAACTAATAAAAATTCGGCATCTAAACTAATGAAAGTTAAGCATAGAAACTTGACAGAGGAGAAAAGGGACTTATTCCATTTTTTCAATCTTCTCACCAGCCAAATACATCTAGCATTTATTTGGAGTTTTCCAGAGTTGTTACATTTTACCACAGAATCACAGAATCACAGAATAGTAGGGGTTGGAAGGGACCTCTGTGGGTCATCTAGTCCAACCCCCCTGCTGAAGCAGGGTCACCTACAGCAGGCTGCACAGGACCTTGTCCAGGCGG